>Ga0070681_10000933_pt1 | contig 24595 bp, 22 predicted proteins | sample KBSC83BmetaG_FD_65650 | JGI IMG/M metagenome (GOLD analysis project Ga0070681, IMG submission 65650) | Corn rhizosphere microbial communities from Kellogg Biological Station, Michigan, USA - KBS C8-3B metaG | ecosystem: Host-associated > Plants > Roots > Rhizosphere | place: USA: Michigan...
CCAGTAATAGCCGTCGGCGTCGCGGCGGCAGCCGTCGCCGGTGAAGTACTTGCCCTTGTAGGTCGAGAAGTAGGTCTGCTCGAAGCGCGCGTGATCGCCATAGACCGTGCGCATCTGTCCCGGCCATGACCGTGTGAGGCAGAGATTGCCTGATGTCTCGCCTTCCAGCACCTTGCCGTCGGCATCGACGATTTCGGGCACCACGCCGAAGAACGGCTGCGTCGCCGAGCCCGGCTTGAGTTTTGTCGCGCCCGGCAGCGGCGTGATCAAAATGCCGCCGGTTTCGGTCTGCCACCAGGTGTCGACGATCGGGCAGCGGCCGTCGCCAATCACGCGGTGATACCACTCCCACGCTTCAGGGTTGATCGGCTCGCCGACCGAGCCGAGCAGCCGCAGCGTCTTGCGCGAGGTCTTCTTCACGGGATCGTCGCCCGACTGCATCAACGCGCGGATCGCGGTCGGCGCGGTGTAGAAGATGTTGACCTTGTGCTTGTCGATGACATTCCAGAATCGCGAATTATCCGGGTAATTCGGCACGCCCTCGAACATCAGCGTGGTCGCGCCGTTGGCGAGCGGTCCGTAGAGAATGTAGCTGTGGCCGGTGACCCAGCCGACGTCGGCGGTGCACCAGTAGATATCGCCGTCATGATAGTCGAAGACATATTGATGCGTCATCGCCGCGAACACGAGATAGCCGGCGGTCGTGTGCAGCACGCCCTTTGGCGTACCCGTCGAGCCCGACGTGTAGAGGATGAACAGCGGATCTTCGGCATGCATGTGCTCGAGCGGACATTCGGTCGTCACCATCGCCGCCGCCTCGTGGTACCAGAGATCGCGCGACGGCTTCATGTCGATCTTGCCGCCGGTGCGCTTGACCACGACGACCCAGTCGACGCCTTCGGTCTTGGCGATCGCGGCGTCGACATTGGCTTTCAACGGCACCTTCCGGCCGCCGCGCAGTCCTTCGTCGGCGGTGATGACCACCTTGGATTTGCAGTCGCTGATGCGCTGGGCAAGGCTGTCGGGCGAGAAGCCCGCGAATACCACCGAATGGATCGCGCCGATGCGCGCGCAGGCGAGCATCGCGTAGGCCGCTTCCGGAATCATCGGCAGGTAGATGGTGACGCGGTCGCCCTTCTTGACGTTTCGCGTCCGCAGGATGTTGGCCATCCTGCAGACCTCGTCATGCAGCTCCTTGTAGGTGATGTGCTTCGACTGCGAGGGATCGTCGCCTTCCCAGATGATCGCGGTCTGCTTGCCGCGCTTGGCCAGATGCCGGTCGATGCAGTTATGGGCGACGTTGAGCACGCCGTCCTCGAACCATTTGATCGAGATGTTGCCGGGTGCGAACGAGACGTTCTCGATTTTGGTCGGCGCCTTCATCCAGTCGAGGCGCTTGGCCTGCTCGCCCCAGAAACCGTTGGGGTCGGAGATCGAGCGGGCGTACATTTCCTTGTACTTCGCCTGATCGATCCAGGCGCGCTTCGCCCAATCCGCCGGCACATCGTAGGTTTTCTCGGACATTTGACCCTCCCACACGCACGGCCAGCGAATACGATGAACACTGAAGCCGCTTCGTCGTTGACGCGAGTATGCGTCGGCTCATCCAGTGCCGACAAGGCGGACGAATAGAACCTTCGGCGGGTCTCGTAATTGCGCCTCGTCAAGGTCGCCTGGAGATCGCGCCGGGCCGGCCGGGCGATCACGTTCACGTTTTTCTTTGGTCCCAAATCAACGATATGGCGCGAATGGCACTCATGAAAGGTATCTAATAACCTCCTGCGTCATAATCGGGACTGGCCATTAAGGCTTTGACCCCCTAAATGGCGTCCCCGGGCCAGACGGTCCCCGTCCGGAACGAAGCCTCGTAAAAAGGCATTACCGGAAGAGCACAGGAGCCAGCGTTAACGACCATGACGGATCAGCAGAATCTCGAGCCGCAACGGCCCGCTTCCGCCGATCCTGCCGTGGCGTTGGCGGAAATGCTTGGCCAGTTGCCAAAGCCCGCCGAGGAACAGGCGAAGCCGGCCGCGCCCAAGGTCTCCGTTGAGGACCTTGCCCAGGAACTCGGCCTGAAGCTCGGCGACCAGAATGAATTGACCATCCGCCGCATCAAGCGCGGCAAGAATTACAGCTTCGTCCGTGCCAACGGCACCCGCATCAAGCATGTCGGCACCATCCGCCGGCTGCACCGGATGGCGGTGCCGCCGGCCTATCGCGAGGTGCGCTATGCGGCCGACCCCAATTCGCATCTGCAGGCGGTCGGCATCGACGCCGCGGGCCGGCTGCAATACCGCTATCACGCCGATTGGGAAAAGGTGCGGGAGCAGCGCAAGGCGCACCGCCTGGCCCGGCTTGTCGGGGCCCTTCCGAAGATCCGCCGCAACGTCTCCATGCATCTCGCCGGCGAGGAGCCGACGCGGGAGTTCGCGCTGTCGGCCGTGATCGAGCTGATCGCACGCACCGCGATCCGTCCCGGCAATGAATCCTACGCGCGGATGAATGGCACCCGCGGCGCCACCACGCTTCTGAAGTCCAACGTCACGCTGGAAGACGATTCCGTCGTGCTGACCTTCAAGGCCAAGGGCGGCAAGGCCGTGCGCAAGGAATGCAACGCGGCGAAGCTCGTGCGCGCGATCGGGATCCTGCAGACCGTGCCGGGCAAGCGCATGTTCCAGTACCGCGACGGCAATGGCATCGTGCGCGGCGTCAGCACGACCTCGGTCAACGCATTCCTGCGCGAGATCGCCGGGATCAAGATTTCGCTGAAGGATTTCCGCACGCTGATGGCGTCTGCGGTCGTCGTGGAATCGCTGTCGCGGATCACGCCGGCGGCGAGCGAGCGCGGCCGCAAGCGCCAGGTGCTGGACGCGATCCGCGCGGCCGCCGACCAACTTTCCAACACGCCGGCGATCTGCCGCAAGAGCTATGTCCACGACACCATCGTCACCGCCTTCGAGGACGGCATCCTCGAGCGCTTTGCGGCGACGATGAAGGGACCGCGTACGCAGAAGAAGCGCGAGCAGCTTCTGGCGCAGGTCGTCACCGCGGCTGCGGCGTAACGGCGCCGCGTTTTTTCAGATCAGCCCGCTTTGGCCGCCGGCTTGTGCAGATCGGGACCGGGATTTCGGCCTGTGGCGGCAATGGCGAGCCGGCCGAGATAATGCGCCCACCCCTTGCTGTGGCTCTCACACTGCACGGCGTTCGGCAGCCCGCTATGGGTCATGCGTAGCAAGGTGCCGCCATCGCGGTCGATCAGGTCGATCTCAATCAGGCTCGATCCCGCCGGCACTTCGTCGTTGTGGTCCCAGCCGAAACTGTAGGCCAGGCGATGCACCGGCACGACCTCGCGGAACGCGCCGCGGGCGACGTTGCCGTTACCGATGCCTTTGACGAGATAGAGCCCGCCGGGACTGGGCTCGGTCGACGCCTCGGTTCCCATCCAGTTCAGGATTTTCTGGGGATCGGTCAAATAGGCGAAAACGGTGGCAGGCGGGGCCGCGATTTGGGTCTCGCGTCGGACCACGAATGCATCGGTCATCGGCTCATATCCCTGACTCAGCTCAGGACATGGCCGCGCCGGGGTTCGTCGTCAAGGCCCGTCGTCGAGGGATAGGCCGTGACAAATGTGACGCGTAAACGCCATGATCGGGGCATGCAGTCTTCCTTGCGGCTTTCCTCGACGCTCTCCTGGCTCGTCGATCTGGCGGCGGAGACCTCGGGCGCCGACCGGTTGCTCGCGGAACTCGGCGCGCATCTGGTCGCCGACGGCCTGCCGCTTGCAGGCGGCGCGCTGACGCTGGAGGTTCCGCATCCGCTGATCGCTCGTCGCACCTGGCTGTGGCGCGCTGAAAGTGGAGAGGTGATCGAAGCTCTGGGCTTTGCGCCGGGCGGACCTTTGGCGGCGCTGGACCAGAGTCCTCCCAACGATGCAGGCCGGCAATGGCTTGCCGGGATCGCCGGCGGGGTCGTGCATGAGGATTCCGTTGGGCCGAGGCCGGACGGGCCGACGCTCGGCTGGATCGGACCGCGTCGATTCGCGTCTCACGAGGTCGAACGACTGCGCGAGGCCGCGCGCTTCGCCGCCGCGCCGCTCGCGGTCCTTGCGGCACGCGCCAACCTGACGGCGGCGCTCGAAGCCTATCTCGGCCGGCGCAGCGCGGCACGGGTGATGGCGGCGCCGTTGCGCCGCGACATCGGTGAGACCATTCAGGCCGCGCTGCTCTATGCCGATCTGCGCGGCTTCACCGCGCTTTCCGAAGCGAACCCGCCGGCGATGGTGATCGCGGCGCTCGACGCCTGGTTCGATCGCATCGCTGGCGCAGTGCATGCCTTCGGCGGCGAGGTACTGAAATTCATCGGCGATGGCATCCTGGCGATCTTTCCGGTCACCGGCGGTGCGCCGCGCGGCGCTTGCGAGGCGGCCTTGCGGGCCGTGACCGCCGCGCGGGCCGGGATGGCGCATCTCGATTCCGAGCGAAACAAGCAAGGACTCTCGCCGCTGCCTTTCGGCGCCGCGCTGCATCTCGGCGAGATGCTGTGGGGCAATATCGGTGCGGCCGATCGGCTCGATTTCACGGCGATCGGTCCCGCCGTCAATCTCGTGAGCCGGCTCGAAGGGCTGTGCCGGCCGCTCGGCAAGACGGTGCTGGTATCGGGCGCGCTCGCAGCCGAGACCGACACGCCGCTGATCGCGCTCGGCACGCATCCGCTCCGGGGCATTCCAGCGCCATGCGCGGTGTTCACGCTGCCGGAGGATTGAGGTTCGCCCGCCTGCGACCTGCGGCGCTACAATCCGCCCATCTTGCAGACGAGCTTCCATTCCTCCGCCGTCACCGGCTGCACCGACAGGCGCGAATATTTCACCAGCGCCATGGTGGCGAGCTTCTTGTCGGCCTTGATCGCCGCCATCGTCACCGGCGCCGGCAGCTTCTTGTCGGCCTTGATGTCGACGCAGACGAATTTGCCGGTCTTGTCGGTCGGGTCGGGATAGGACTCCTTGATGATCTCGGCGATGCCGACGATCTCCTTGCCCTCGTTGGAATGATAGAAGAACGCCTTGTCGCCCTTCTTCATGTTCACGAGGTTCTGACGCGCGGTGAAATTGCGCACGCCGGTCCAGGCCTCGCCCTTGGCGCCCTTCGCCACCTGCTGGTCCCATGACCAGGCCGACGGTTCCGATTTTACCAGCCAGTACGCCATGCTCATTCCTCCGCCTTGAAGGGGCGCGTCAAAAGACCCTCAATCGCGGCGTCGACGGTGAGCTTCCTGCCCAGGATCGCCGCTACGGCCATTGATACCGGCATCTCGATGCCTTGCGAAGCCGCGAGCTCGATCAGCACGGGAGCCGTGAACTCGCCCTCGGCGAGTTTTCCGGCGGGTTTCGGCTCGCCGCGCCCGAGCGAAAGCCCCAGCGCGAAATTGCGCGATTGTGGGCTGGAGCAGCTCAGGATCAGGTCGCCCAATCCCGAAAGGCCCGTCATGGTTTCGGCGCGCGCGCCGCAGGCGCGGCCCAATCTCGCCAGCTCGGAGAAACCGCGCGTGGTCAGTGCGGCTTGCGCCGAGGCCCCGAGCTTCTTGCCCACGACGATGCCGGCGGCGATCGCCAGCACATTCTTGGCCGCGCCGCCGATCTCGACGCCGCGCACGTCATTGGTGTGATAGGGCCGGAACGTCGCCGAGCCCAGCGCCTGCACGAGGCGGGCGGCGAGGTCTTCGTCCTTTGCGGCGAGCGTGACGGCGGTGGGAAGCCCGCGCGCGACATCCTCGGCAAAGCTCGGGCCCGAGAGAATCGCGGGCACGGCGTGCGGCGCGGACTCCGCGATGATCTCGGTCATGAATTTATGCGTGCCGCGCTCGATGCCCTTGGCGCAGGCGACCACCGGCGTTGGCCCGCGAAGGTACGGCGCGATCGCATTCATCGCAGCGCGCAGATGCTGCGCTGGCGTGACGACGAGGACGATGTCGGCCTTCGCCGTAGGTGCGAGATCGTTGGTCACCGCGATGTCGGCTTCAAGCTTGATGCCGGGCAGCCGCGGATTCTCCCGCGCCGTCGCGATCCGCTTCGCATGATCGGCGTCGCGCGCGTAGAGCGTCACATCCCGCCCCGCACGCGCGGCGACGGAAGCGAGCGCGGTGCCCCACGCGCCCGCGCCGATCACCGCCACGGAATTGAATGCGGGCATTTTTTCAAAATCCCGCGCGGGAGTTGGCGTAGCCCGCGGGCGCGGTGGCGTTGGCGTCGAGCAGCCAGCGCGCCCGTGGGGCCGCGTCCATGGTATCGATCATGCCGAGCGCGAGCCGCTCGGCGCCGGCCCAGGCGATCATCGCGCCGTTGTCGGTGCAGAGCGAAGGCGGCGGAATCAGCATCGTGGTCTGCGCCTTTGCCGCGACATCCTGCAGCGCGCCGCGGATCGCGCGGTTGGCGGCGACGCCGCCGGCCGCGACCAGCGCCCGGGGCGGGCCGAAAATCTCCTCGAACATTCTCAAGCCCACGCTGAGCCGGTCCGCGGTCGATTCCAGCACCGCGGCCTGGAAGCCCGCGCAGAGATCGTTGATGTCCTTTGGCTCCAGCGGTGCGATCTTGCTCGCTTCATTGCGCACGGCGGTCTTCAATCCCGACAGCGAGAAGTTCGCGTCCGCGCGGCCCAACATCGGCCGCGGAAAGGCGAAGCGCGTGGGATCGCCGCTGCCCGCCGCGCGCTCCACCTGCGGCCCGCCCGGATAGGGCAGGCCCAGCATCTTCGCGACCTTGTCGAAGGCCTCGCCCATGGCGTCATCGACGGTAGTGCCGAGCCGCACGTAATTGCCGACGCCTGCGACCGCGACGATCTGGGTGTGGCCGCCCGAGGCCAGGAACAGGCAATAGGGAAAGGCGATCGCGCAGGTGAGCCGCGGCGTCAGCGCGTGCGCTTCGAGATGGTTGACGGCGATCAACGGCGTATTATGCACCATCGCGATCGCCTTCGCGGTGGTGAGGCCGACGATGACGCCACCGATCAGGCCGGGGCCCGCGGCGGCCGCGACCGCCGACAAGCGATCATAGCCGATCGAAGCGTCCTTCATCGCGCGGTCGACAATGCCGTCGAGCAGGTCGACATGGGCGCGGGCCGCGATCTCCGGCACCACGCCACCGTAGCGCGCATGCTCCTCGGTCTGCGAGCGCACGATATTGGACAGGATCCGTCCCGACCCGTCCGGCTGCCGCTCGACCACGCTGGCCGCGGTCTCGTCGCAGGTGGTCTCGATCCCCAGCACCAAAGTCGGCTTGTCGCTATCCAATTTAAACCCTTGCGCTAATCCCGTCGTTTCGTAAGTAACCGCGTAGCATCGCGGTTGCAATCGCCGTCACCGCGGAATCCCGATGGCAAGGCTGCCCATGGCCGTTCTCGTGACCCGCCCGCACCCCGACAACGAGACGACCGCGCGGTCCTTGCGCGATCGCGGCTTCAACGTCGTGCTGGCGCCGATGTTGCGGTTCGAGCCGGTGGTGCTGGCCGACGATCTCGGGCAGGACCACGCCGCCGTCATCGTCACGTCGGCCAATGCGTTTCGTGCCGTCGAAGCGCAGCTTGCTCCGCTGCTCAAGCTGCCGCTCTATGCCGTCGGCGAGCATACCGCGTCCGAAGCGCGCCGGCTCGGCTTTGCCAAGGTGATCGCAGCCGAGGGTGAGGCGGAAAAATTGCGCGACCGCGTGCGCAAGGACCTCAAGGCGAAAAAAAGCCGACTGCTGTATCTCGCCGGCGCCGATCTTTCGCGCGATCTCGCGGGCGAGCTCGCCGATCACGGTTTCGATGTCGTCACGCGGACGACCTACCGGATGGCCGCGCTGTCCGGTCTGTCGCGCGAGACACGCAACGCCTTTGCCGCCAATGATGTAGAAGCCGTGCTGCATTATTCCCAGCGCAGCGCGCGCGCCTTCCTCGAGGCGGCGCGGGCGGATGGCGTCGAAATTACCGCGCTGGCCGTGCCGCAATGCTGCATTTCGGCCAATGTGGCCGCGATTTTGCGCGAGGCCGGCGCATTGCGGGTGCTGGTGGCGGCGAGCCCGGACGAAAGTGCCCTTTTCGGGGCTTTGGAGCGTGCTTTGCGGCCCTGATTGGCGTAAGAGAGCGCGCCGATTCCGGTATAATGTTTGAGACCCAACAACCAGGGAACCGCAGGGATGGCCGATGACGTGCTAGAGGACGCCGGGCCCGGCAAGGTCAAGCGCGAGCCGCCGACGATCGATCTCGAGGCCACCAAGGTTTCGGAGACGGTGTCGGCCGAGTCCAAACCTGCTGATTCCAAACCTGCTGGTTCCAAGCCTGCTGAAGCCAAACCTGCCGAAGAGAAGTCAGCGGACAGCAAGCCGGCCGCGGCCAAGCCTGAGCCCAAGCCCGAGCCCAAGGCTGAGCCGGCCCGCGAGACAGGTCCGAACGCGGAGCCGGCCAGGGCTGCTTCCTCCATTTCGCCCTGGGTGATCGCGCCCTTTTCCGGCGCGGTCGCCGCCAGCCTCGTGATCCTGGTGGGCTGGCTGCTCGGCTGGCCGGCCGTGCAGGCGCCGCCCGCCGCGCCGCAGGTGAGTGCGGCCACCGTCGACGATCTCGGCAAGCGCGTCGCCGGGCTCGAATCGAAAACCGCCAGGCCCGTGACCGATCCCGCCACGACCGCGCGCATCGACACGCTGGAGAAATCGCTGGCCGGCATGGGCGGCGATCTCGCCAATGAGCGCGCGCAAGTAAACAAGCTCGCGGCGGCCGTCAATGAGGCGAAATCGGCCCCGCGCGATTCCGCATCCGCGCCCGCGGTCGATCTCTCCGCGCTCAACGAGCGCATCGACCAGATCGGTCGCGCGCAGGCTGCTGCGAGCAAGCCGGCCGACGATGTCCCGCTCCGCCGTATCGTCGCCGCCGCACTGCTCGACGTCGCAGTCCGTCATGGCGATCACTTTGTGGGCGCCTTGCAGGCGGCGAAGGCGCTTGCGCCCGATGCGGAGAAATTGAAGCCGCTCGATCCGTTCGCGGAGAAAGGCGTGCCGAATCCGCCGGCGCTGACCCGCGAATTGCTGACGCTGGTGCCGAAATTGTCGCCGGCCGCGGACAACACGACCACCGGCTCCGGCATCGTCGATCGCCTGCAGGCGGGCGCGTCGAAGCTGGTGCGCATCGAACGCACGGACGCGGCCGGCAACGACCGCAGCGCCGTGGTCGCGCGTGCGACCGCGGCGGCGCTGCGCAACGACCTCGCCGAGGCGCGGCGCGAACTGGCTTCGCTCGATGCCGCCGGCCGTGCGCCCGCGCAGGCCTGGCTCGACAAGGCGGCCGCGCGCGATGCCGCGCTCGCCGCGTCCCGTCAATTCGCCGAAGAGGCTATGGCGGCGCTGGCGAAATCGTCGCAATAGGCTTTTCATGATCCGCATCGTTCTGTTTCTGCTGTTGATCGCGCTGGCGGCGGCGGGGGCGGCTTGGGTGGCCGACCAGCCCGGCGACGTCGCGCTGTCGTGGGGCGGCTATAAGCTCACGACCACGCTGCCGGTGTTCGCGCTTGGGATCGCCGTCATTGTCGTCGCGGCGATGATCGTGCTGGGGATGTTTGGCGCGCTGTGGCGCACGCCCTCCCGGCTGCGCCGCCGCCGTCACGAACGCCGCCACGCACGGGGCCGGCATGCGATCACGCATGGGCTGCTCGCGATCGGCCACGGCGATTCCGCGGCCGCCCGCCAGCATGCCGAGGTCGCGCGGAAACTCACCGGCAACGACCCGCTGGCGCTGCTCCTGCACGCGCAGTCGGCGCAGCTCGACGGCGACCGGGAGGGCGCGAAGGCGGTGTTCGGCGCCATGGCCGAGCGCGAGGACACGCGGCTGTTGGGCCTGCGCGGTCTCTTCATCGAGGCGCAACGCGCCGACGATGCGGTTGCGGCCGCGTCGATCGCGGAGGAAGCGCTGAAGCTCGCGCCGGCCTCGACCTGGGCCTCGCATGCAGTGCTCGGCTTCCGCTGCGCGCAGGGCGACTGGGACGGCGCGCTGAAAATCCTCGACAACGATCTCGCCTCCGGCCTGATCGACAAGGCGGTCTATCGCCGCCGCCGCGGCGTGCTGCTCACGGAGCGCGCGCTCGAGCTGGAGAAGGTCGATCGCGACATGTCGCGCGAGGCCGCGATGGAAGCGGTGAAGCTCGCCCCGACGCTGGTGCCGGCCGCGGTGCTCGCCGCGAAATTCGAGAGCGAGGCGCATCAGGTCCGGCGCGCGATGCGGCTGGTGGAGGCCGCATGGCTCAAGCATCCGCATCCCGATCTCGCCGACGCCTATGCCCATGTGCGGCTCGGCGATTCCGCGCGGCAACGGCTGGTGCGGATCGAGACGCTGGCGGCGAAAATGCCCGATCATGTCGAAGGCAAGCTCGCGATCGCGCGCGCCGCGATCGATGCATCCGAATTCGCCAAGGCGCGCGAGGCGCTGTCGTCGCTGGTCGCCAATCCAACGCAACGCGTGGCGATGCTGATGGCGGAGATCGAGCGCACCGAGCATGGCGACGGCGGCAAGGCGCGGATGTGGACCTTGCGCGCGGTGCGCGCGCGGCACGATCCGGCCTGGACCGCGGACGGCTATGTCTCGGACCGCTGGCGGCCGGTATCGCCGGTGACGGGACGGATCGACGCGTTCCAGTGGCAGACGCCGGTGGCGAGCCTGCCGTCGTCGGACAAGGGGGCGACCATCGAGCCCTCGCCGTTCGAGGAAGCGATGCTGGCCGCGCCGTCACCGCGCCGGGAGATCGCGGCGAATGAAGGCCTCGCCGAGCCGCCGCGTGAGAGCAAGCCCGATATTGTTCTGTTGCCGGCCGCGCAGGACAATTCGCCGGTGGAGGCCAAGCCGGTCGAGAAGCCGGTTGGAAAAGCCGCCGAGCCTGCAGTGATACTGCCCCCGGCGGCCGCGCCCGCGCCATCCATATCCGCGCTGGCGGCTTCGGCCCCAGCGGCGCCGAGCGTGCCGGCCGAATCGCCGCCGCCGGCCGCGCCCGCGCCCCTTTTCCGCAGCCGCGCCGACTTGACCAGACCGGCCACCCCGATCCCCGCGGTGATTCCGATCGTCCGCGCGCCGGACGACCCCGGCATCGACGACGAGGCGCCGAGCGATGAATTTGTGGAACAAATCGGCACGCCCAAGGCGCAGGCCGGCGGCTGGCGCGGCTTCCTCGCCCGCTGGGGCGGGTAATTTCTTGCCAAGATAGGTCGCGCCCGATATCAGGGGTGCATGCGTTTTCGGCCGCAACCGGACGCATGCTTTCACGGTTCGCCGCAATAGCTCAGTTGGTAGAGCACGTCATTCGTAATGACGGGGTCGGGGGTTCGAGTCCCTCTTGCGGCACCAACCTTCAGATCAGATCCGTTTCAAGCCTCCCAAAATAATACAGCGCCGTTCGGCAACATGAAAGCTCAATGGAACGGAATCGCTAAATGGTTCGGGTTACATGGCGGTTGCATGGTTCCGCTGCCTGCCTCGCCGCCAAACGGCTCCCAGCGGAACGGAAGCCGGCCGACGGTTCCTTTTGGCGGATGAGTGGTCACTTTGATGAAACTATTCACTCCAACGCTTATCTAGCAAATCAATGGCTTTCATCGCCTCGGTGCGGCCCGGAATACGTGGATCGCTCAAATAAGTGTCAATCGCTGGATAGTAATGCTTCAGAGAGGGCCTAAACTTTTGTCGGAGATAGCTCTCGTGCGTCCATCCTGTTTCCATCGCTGCCGACAATTCCCAGAAGAAATTTACGAGATGAACTAGGGCCTTTTTGACATCTTTGTTGTCGTTGCGCACTGCGGCGACCAACTCGTCTGCCGACTTGCCACGGACAATTTCACGAGTACCCAAAATCGGTTCGGCGTCCCACCTTCGTCCCAACTCGAAAGAGTTCGTTGCCTTCGCGCGTTGGTCAGCTCGATGCGAGAAATTGGCGACACTAAAGCACCCCACCAACGCGATCAGCGCGGTGAGCAACGTAACGCCGTCCTCAGCCTGACGGGGTAAGACGCGCTCCACGAGGATGAAGATCACCAGTGCTGCAATAAGCAAAATCAAAATCAGAATATTGAAGTGCAGATGAAGATTTCGCATGAAACAGGTGTCCTAAATTGATGACATGTGGGCGATCGCAGTGTTTCAATCGTTCTTTTTCTGAACCAGTGTAACGGTGGCCTGAAGCCAGCCGTTGGTCCGCTCGAAACCGGAGCCGCTTGCCAGCCGGAAAGTCAGGTTTGCGCTTCTACTGTCTGCACTGATCTTGCATAAAATCTGGTCCGCATTGTTGGCGCTTGAGGTTTGGGATCGGCACTCGGCAATGCTGTATCCCGGTTCCGCAGCAAAAGCTTCATCGTAGTTTTGATATTCCTTGGGAGGACCATCTAACCGCCCTTCCATGACGCGCGCGACGGTGAAGCTTTGTGAAAAGCGCTGCGGCAGCCGTATCGTGTTAAGAGGCGGTACGACGGTCGCGCAGGTAGGCAAGCCCTCATCCGAAATTGTGCAATGGAACGACGACGTTCGAATGACTGTATTAAATGCCGAGACGTCGAGCGGACCGGGCGCGCTAGCCAGCCGCCAGCAGCGTTGTGGGGGCGGCGGTAACTCTTCCAGCAAGGGCGCGAGGGGGCCTTGTAACAAACTGTAGGTTGGAATTACGAAATTTACGCCCTGAACAGTGATGACATCGTCGCCATGCTTCCATTTGACGATCCCGCTGACGGCAAATCCGACTAGGATGCCGCTCTCACCGAATGCGGGGCCCCCACTATTCCCGGGATTGATAGGAGTGCTGGTCTGCCAGCGTCCGCTCGGGCCGCTCTTGCTGCTGATGATACCATCGGTAATGCTGAGATCCTGGTCGACGGGATAACCAAGTACGTAGAGCGACGATCCGATCGGCACGATGTTTTCGCGATCCAGCAACGGTACAGGGCAGGAAAGACTGTTTGGCAGGGCAATGGGCTGCGCTAGCTTTAAGACCGCAAGATCGCGGTCGGGATCGCGTTGGATTGCAGCAATCTGCAGTGGAGTCGCTGTTGTGCGTGACCCCAATCGAACAGAGATTTGCAATGTCCGAAAATTGTCAGCGTACGGAACCAGGTGGTTGTTGGTAACGATCAGCCGATCTCCGATCAGTATGCCCGATCCAGCATTTCGTTCTACGCTGTCGTTATAGAGAGTGCCGGTGGTCTCGATGTAGGCGATGCGGCCGTTGTGATTGGCGAAGATTCGAACCGCAGGGGATTCGGCAGCAAGCGGGTCGGACCAAGCGAGCGCTAGTGCTGCAGTGATAGCGTATGCGCGGAGTGACTTCATTGTTTGCCATATACGGTTTGGGCGGCTTGTTTATCGAGATTGCTCAGTTTGCCGTCCCCGTTCCAGTTCGGGTTGCAATAGCTCATGATCGAACCGCGATCGAATCTGGTGACCTTGTAATCGCCGACCGTCCCAGAACGTTCTGCCTGACATTCGGCTGGTGCGTCATTGCGATTCTGCTCGTGCGTAAAGCCGAGGACGTGGCCGAATTCATGCGCCGCGACAGCGTAGATGCAGAAATCGCGCTTCTCCATGCAATCCCTGCTCCAGTTAGTAAATTGGAAATTCAAAACCAAGCCGGAAGGGTAGCGGTCGAGGTAATATCCGAGCGCCTTAGTGTGCGGCTCTTCGTCCGAAACTCGAATGTGAACGCCCGATGTTTTATCGCCGCAAGTAGTGTCCCATCCAGTGAAGCTAATGGCGGCGTTTGCCACCCAAGTCTCTTCAACGGCCCGCTGTACAAGCGCACGCTTATCGACTTCATCGTCGGACGGACTCTCCCAACACACGCCGATTGGCATCTTTGTCCACTTCGAACTGCGTAACATGGTGCCAAACAGCTCTTCCTGCGTGATGCCGACCGGAACGATGTCATCCGCCGCGGCTATGTCCATGGAGACGAAAAGCAGGAAACAGATCGAAATCCCCAGCCAAGCCGTCGTTTGACGAAGGGGCCGGAAATCAAGAAGGTTTACCGCTGCCTGACCGGGTCGCGACATCGTCGCGTCATCCCTTTGCGCAAGTTAAAATTTTGAGCTGCACCCGGAGCGCCGGGCACAAGAGGTTCATAGCGTCGCCGAACTAGCTCGACACTTTACAAAGAACCGGGAAAAGAAATTCCGACGGCGTGCTTGGCCGGTCGAGAGTCCTCCTCATTGAATGACGACGAGAGAGCGACGTAGCGCGTCGAGCTGGATATTAAAGAGTTGGCGGTTCTGTTCATCGGAAAGCGTCTTGCCGCCGGCGACCGCCGGCATACCAAGAACCACGTCGAGCTGGTTAGTACGAACTCGCGATGCAGACGCAAATGGTGTCGTCAAACCCGGCCCTTTGAACATTATCAAGGACCAGTTTGGGGTAACGTTTCCGCCCAGGGTCACGATAAATTTTGCAGTGTGGGCGATTGAATCGAGCGGTGCATCGCGTGGCAACAACTCCCACGCGGCGGTGGCCGTCGCCTTCGCTTTGGCAACTTGATCGCCGGCGTCCTTTGCTGCAGTGGGTATCTTCTTTAAGTAATCTGAATCTGGTCCCGCTAGCTTGACGGTGGCATCCCGGTCTACCGCAGCGGCTTGCCACGCAAGATTGCTGGCCTTGTCGAGCTGCTTCGTCGTTGCCTCAACATACCCGTAGGCCGTATTGACGGCGTCGTATGTGGCTTGAAATTTTGATTTGAGCGCGAGCGCCCGAGCCCTATCAGCGTTACTTGTGGCCAGTGCTACGCCTCTTTCCCCCGTTTTCAACGCCGTTGTAGCTTGCGTCAATAAAGCCTTGGCAGGCGGTGGGTTGAGTTCGGGAGCTGCATTGACACTAGGTCCGACGATTGGAATCGATGCAGGCTTGCCGCTCGGCGGTTGGTGAAAACCGATGGTGAGTTGCCCATTTTCTGCTGGGGCAAGTGCCGACGCGACCCACTGTTCGAGACCGAGATTTCCCAACAAGCCCAGTTGGTACGGCAGCAGGCACTCGTTGATGTTTCGGTTTTCGACGAGTTCCTTCATGGACACCGTAAAGCTTAGCTTCTCGGTGCGCTGCGCCATGTTCGACAATTCTCCGCCAACTCCGATCGTAAACGTGCCATGTGTTACAGGACTAGTGTAACTCGAGTTTGGTTTGACCGACGAATTGTCAGTGACGTCGAGTGTCAAGTCGACCTTGGCGGTCCAGTACTTCATCCATTGATAGTCACCGCTCGGATACCGTCCACTAAAATTCGGGACTGCGTAGGCCAACTCGCACTTTACTCGCTGGACGATGTCGGAGATTGCAACTCCATCTTCTTCAAGAGTTGGAATGACCGCGCATCCCGCGAGAGCGAAACACAAGGCAATGCCCATCACCACTCGCATGACGCGTCCCCGCACCCCATCAATTCCTTTATTCTATCAAGAGTTGCGGTGCTGTCGATAGCCAACTTGTTGCCCATCGTTTTTCTGAGATAGGTCGCCGGCTTCATGGCGGCGCTCTTCCGTAAGGCCATCCTAGCCCGGCCGGAATGCCCTTCTTCTCCATCCAAATACCAGCTACTCGTCGGGCCGGCGGTTGCAGCTGGGTTGCAGTTTCTCGACCTCGTCGTGCTTCACCAGCATCGGCCCCGCTACACCACAAGTCTCTGCGATCGATCGTCCAAGCTCTGCAGGAGACGCATCCGGACGCCATTTTCCACGCACTCGGCGAAATAGATATATATTTCAAGAACAAGGGGAATTCGCGCTTCGTAATGACGGGGTCGGGGGTTCTCGAGTCCCTCCTGCGTGTCCGGCGAAGCACCGAAGCGAGAGCGAAGACGGACTGTTGCCCGCCCGCTCGAGTCCGGACACATAGGTAACGGAACGTACCTGAGACATGGGTGACAACCTCGTGCCGAACGGGTTGTCGAGGGGTTACGGGTTGTCGAGGGGTTGCAGGGTTCGCCGCCGACGGTAAGCTTTTGCGCGGGTCGTCATCTGTCGACGGGGGCGTTCGGATGAAGCTGTGCGAGTTCACTACCCGACTTCCTGTACGTCTGGCGGCTGTGCTTGTTATTGCTGGCGGTTCGGCGGCCGACGCGAGTGCCGCAAATCTCAGCCTGGCATTCTTGTCGGGAAGCAATGACGATCATCAGCCCGGCGTGCCGTTACAGTCCAATCTCAATGCATTCGATGGGCGGTGGACGTTCACAAGCGCCGGATGCAAATACACCGGGACCCTCCAGGCCACGATCAAGCAAGGGCGGGTTATCGTTCGAGGCGGCGGCGGACGGGTCGAACCGGACGGCACCTTGCATACGGTCGGCGCCGGCGGCGGCATGACGCTTATGGCTGAAGGACATCTGGATCAGGAGGCGGGCTCAGGCACGTTCGACCGGTCCGACGGTTGCTCCGGGACCTGGGTCGCGATCAAGCGACATTAGATCGGGATGACTTTTCTTCGAATCGTCATTCCTCTCTAGCCTTTTGTTTGAGCATGATCTTTTCGGAAAACCGCTACACACTTTTCCGGATCATGCTCTAGCGTGCCGCCCGATGTTACGGCGGAGGCGCGCGGTCGATGATTTCCTTCAGCAATTGCAAAACACCGGTGCCGTCATCCTCGCGTTCCGGCTCCTCGACGGCGCAGGCTTGATCCCTGCGCAGCAAGGCCTCGTGAATCTGATGATTGAGAGCCTTGCTCTCCTGAAGGCTTGCCATCAGCAAGCTTGTCACTTCATCGAGCCTGTCGATCGGGCTCTTGTCGTGATCGACGACACTTGTACTACCCACGTCCGCCTCCTGATACGCCGGGGCTTGGGATATTCTCCATTCTATTGCGGCTATTTCCGATCGGTCCAGCGGGAATCTCCGATGGTGCTGGACGATAGCCGCCGTGACGCCAGCACTACCCCGGTAAGACTGAATGCAAGACCGCACAGGCAGAGCCCGGCGATCGCGCTCGTGCGCAGCCACGGATGCGAGCTCAGCGGTTCGAAGTCGAGCCGGTGCAGCGCGCGAAACAGCGCGTCGCTGTGAGCGAATAGCGTTCCGTCATCCATCGAGAGGAAGCCGGAGAAAATCCAGGCGAGCAGGAACGGCGCGAAGATCAGGCCGGAGACGTGATGCCAGCGCTGCAAGCCTTGAAAGGCGGGGCCGCTGCCGAGCCGCACGAGGCCGATGATCACGCCGACGGCGGCGCCCATGGTCGCGAGCAGCGACAGCCACCACATCAACGCGCTCCATACTGCGCGGCGATGACGCAGTTCGGTTGGATAAATCCAGTGCGCGATGCTGCCGGCATAACTTGCCAGTCGCACATTTCGCGTGGTGGTGAGCACGATCTTGCCTGATCTCGACGAGATGTAGATTTCCGTGCCCGCGCCATCGTTAAGCGCATAGCGAAAGAGCGGGCGGTCGGAATCGAAGTCACCCGCGACCGTCCATTGATCGTAGTCGATCCGTTCAGCACCGTTCGACGAACCATCTACCTCGTGCGTCACCGGTCTTTCGCTCCGCGCCGGGAACGGCACGAAGTGCATGACTAGCCCCGACGCGAACCACATCGCAAACAGCAGGCAGAACGCGACACCCCACCAGCAGTGCAATGTCGCGAGCGCGCGATGTATGGTCATCGCGCGTTGACTCTTTGTTTGTGCATGATCCTCCCGGAAAACCGCTGCACACTTTTCCCGATCATGCGCGCCCGCATCACCACTTCGCCGAGCCGCCGAGCTCGAACGTCCGGGGCGCGCCGAGGATGACCTGGTCGGGCAGGCCGGCATCGGAGAACGCGGCATAGAGCGCGTTGGTCACGTTGCGCACGCGGAAGCTAACGCGCATCTTCTCCAGTCCCTGCCACGGCAGGTCCCGGCCCGGAATGTCGACAAAGGCGAACAGGTCGGCCGTGGTGTAGGGCAGCATGGCGGTGAGATTGTCCTCGAACAGGAAGCGTTGTCCGACATGGCGGATCGAGCCACCGATCTCGACCGGCCAACGCCATTCGTTGAAGCGCCAGGACGCGCCGGCATTGACGATGACCGGCGCGACATTCGACGGCGTGTTCCCGGTGAACGCATCGAAATCGCCGAACTCAGATTGCGTAAAGGCGACATTGCCCCAGAGTTTCAAATTGTCGACCGGACGCACGGCGCCGGCGAGCTCGACGCCCCTGGTGCGGACCTCGCCGGCGAGCGTCGCCACCGCGTTGGTGAGAAACACATAGACGTTGCGCCGCTCGATGTCATAGACCGAGATCGTCGCTTCCGCGCGCTTGTCGTCCGAGATCACCTTGACGCCGGTCTCGTAAATTCGCGCGCTGCTCAATTCCAGCGAGTTCCCCGGGCTGACCGAGAAGATGCCGGCGGCGGCCGGATCATAGGCGGTGGTGTACATGCCGTAGAACATCAGCCCCCTGACCGGCTCAAGGGTTGCAGCAGCACGATAAGATACCGGCTGCCAGGTCTTGGTGAAGGGCTGGCCCGCGGGAATGCTGCCGTCGAAATTGACGCCGTCGCGCGTCAAGGTCAGGTCCTCGGCGCGGATGCCGCCGATCAGCGCCAGCCACGGCGTGAGCTTCAGCCGGTCCTCGATCGTGACCGCGACATTGTCGAGCTTGCTGTTGCGGTAATTCGGCTGCGGTATGCCATAGAAACCGGGCACCGGATTGATCACGTCGACCGAGTCGGCCGGGAAAGTGTCAGGGTTGCCTTCCTGGCCGAACTGGATCTCGTTGCGGCTTGCCGACAATTGCGCCGCGAAGCGGTTCTCCATGCCGAAGAAGACGCTGTTCCAGGTCAAATCGGTGTTGTTGCCCATCACCTGCTGCTTGTGCGTCACGAAGAATCGATCGCGATCGATCATGGAGGTGCCGGGATTGAAGGCGTAGGTCTCGCTGTCATACCAGTGGCGCTTGGCGCCATATTCATAGGCCTGGTTCTTGATCGTGATGTCGGGCGTGACCTTTAATTCGAAGCCGCCCCGCAGCCACAGCTCGTGCGCGCCAACCCTGTTGTCGGCGACGTTGTAGTTGGTCCTGGTTATCCGCGAGTCCACCGTCACGGGAGAAAGGAGGTCGCCGGTGAAGGTGTTGACCGCCGATCCCGCCACGACGCCGTGGGTGGAGAACGGGCCGGAGAATGCAGTCGTCGTCAGCGGCGTGCCCCAATAGGCGTGGCCGTCGTCGCGCTTGTACTCGATCGCGGCGAACACCTTGAAGGCGTCGTTGACGCGGTAATTGAACTGACCCGAGACGTTGTTCAGGTTCTGGTAGTCGCCGTCGATGAAGCTGGCGATTTTCGAAGAGCTTACGTCGAAGCGATAGTCGAGCCCTTGCACCTTTGTGCTTCCGCCCGAGCCGAAATGCGTGCGGTAGGTGCCGAGCGTATCGATCGACGTATCCAATTCGTTCTTGATCGGGCCGGTCGTCGGCTGCCTGCTGACGAAATTGACGGCACCACCGATCGCAGCCAGGCCCGACATGACGGACGATGGGCCCTTCAGGAACTCGACCTGATCGAGACTGGCCGTCTCCATGATGCGCGACGTGATGTCTCCAGGGCCGATCCAGATGCCATTGTAGAGCACAGTCACTTCGTTGCCCTTGAAGCCGCGCATGGAAAAAATCCCTGGCGCCCCACCCAAATCGGCTGCGAGCACGCCGACCGCGCCGATCGCGGTCTCGGTGGTGGTGCGGTAGCCTTGCTCGCGCATCTGCTGCTGGGTAACGATATCCACGGACGCCGGCATCTCATGCACGGTGAGGCCGAGCCGGCTGGCGCTGCCCGCGACCAGGTTGCCGTTGAGCGGCGCGGGTATGACCATCGTGCTGCTGCCCGGCGGTGACGGCACCGCTTCCGTCGCGGCGGCCGGTTGCGTCGTCGCCAGCGGCTTCGGCGCCGTCTGCCGTGCCGCACGCTTGGCCCGCTTCGGCAACGCTTGCGACTCGTTGCCGGCGCGCGTCGCTTTGCCGCGCGTGTTCGCAGGAGCGACGACCACCGGATTAAGGGGTTGCTGGTTTTGCGCGGACGCCGGCGCATCGGCAAAGGCGAAAAAGAATCCGAGCGGCAATGCGGCGCCGAAAAGCCAGCGCTGCCGCGAGGAGAACAGGTGGAAGGAACGCGCGCGGACGCGCGACGACGCAAAAGCTTCGGAGATTTTTGAGATCGACACAGGTGTGACCAACGGCGAACAATAAAGCCGTCGCGTACGTTGGCCGCGATAATCTGCCCTTCGCCCTGCACGGCAGACCACATCGACACTCACAACGCTTCGGAGCACCCCGCCCGACGCGTTCGCACGCAACCACGATTGGTAGCAGGTCTCCTGGCTCGCGGGTCACGGCCGTTGACCACCTTCCCAGGATCCGAGAATCCCAGTGGCATTAAATGGTCGCCGGCTCGCCGCTTACAGTTGCGGGGGCAGCTGCGGCATAGTCTTCTCGTTCGCGCTTGATCTCCGCGCAAACGCTTCGCGTTTGTCGCGAGGGAAAACCGCTCCGCAGTTTTCCGGATCAGGCGCCGAAGACTCACCGCATTCCCTTGATTAGCCCTTGCGGGCACTACCATTTTCGAAGATGGCACCCGGCTTTCGCGCGAGTCAACGCGAGTCGGAGAGCCGCGATTCAAATGCAGGTGCCGGTGAGGCAAGCGGGCAACACCTCCATGGTGTCGATAGGTGTTCGGTCTCCTTCGCGTGATGAACCGCCCGAGGTGATCTCCATCACATAAGCCTGTCGCAAGCCGGCCTAGTGTCCGGGTCGAGCCAACCGGCCAAGCGAAACGGGTCAAGTGAAACCGGTCCAGTGAACAAGGGGAGATTTCACATGCACAGATTTGTTTTGGTTGCAGCGACGGGCGTTGCAGCGATTGTCCTGGCCTCCGCAAGCGCGCAGGCCGCCGACTCCCGCAGCCTTTCGACCACCTCGAGCGAACCCACGATCAGCAATCCGCAGAAGCCCGGCGCGCTGCGGGCCGAAACCGACATCACGGCAACGCCGGCTGCCATCCCGGCACCGCCGCCTGCGCCTTCTCCCGATACTCCGCGCTACGCGCCGCCGCCTGCAGAGCCGAAGGCGATCGAAGCACCGAAGCCGGTCGATACCACGCGCAATACCGAGCCGGTCACGACTGCCCCGCCGTCGCGCTACAGCACACGTCCTGCGGCGGTCGAGACGACGCCTCCGCCAACGGCCACGCCTTATCGGCAGCCGCCTCGGCAAACGAATTACCGGCGAAGCCAGATGCGCCAGGCGAGCTATGGCCGGCCGCATTACCGGGGCCATCGCTGGAACACGGGGCGGATCGTCGCCGCCCTGCATCGCTACGGAATCTACTGGTAAGCTGTTTTAGTTAAGCCGTCTTTTTTAGTTAAGCCTTGGCGCTACTGCCCCGTCCCCGCACAAGCGCCAACGGCCAGGCAGTCCAGCATCGCTCCCATGATGCTGGACTGCTTTCTTTTCTGAGCCGTTTTGGATTGCAATTCCGTGTAGCTGCGTAGCCCGGGTGAGCGAAGCGACACCCGGGGAACCAGTCCCGCGTGTCGCTGCGCTCACGCGGGCTACGACTACAACGTTCGATCCTTACTTCGAGACCGTCTGCACGATGCTCGACACCGGCCGCGTGCTCGCATTGGTGCCGGGCAGTTTCAGGTCCTTCGCCAGCGCCGCGTCATATTCGGGCAGCGTCGCGAGCTCAGTCTTGGCCTTGATCTGCACGACCTTGTAGCCGCCTTCCTTCAGGCGGCGCAGCAGCGTCGGCAGCGCGTCGGCCGTGTGCTTCTGGAAATCGTGCATCAGGATGATGCCCTTGCCGAGCTTGTCGAGCTTGGTCATGACCGTGGTCACGACTTTGTCGGGGCTGGAGCTTTTGCGGAAATCGAAGGAATCGACGTCGGTCGAGAACATCGCGACATTGCGCGAGCCGAGCCAGGCCATCGCGGCCGGATTATGCTGCAACTCGGGGAAGCGAAAGAACGGCGCCGGGTTGGGGCCACCGAGCGCCCATTTCACCGCGCTGATGCCCTTCTCGATCTCGTCCTTGTCCATCTGCTCGGTCATCTTCTTACCGTTCAGATTGACGTGCGACCAGGTGTGCGTGCCCACCGTGTGACCGGCGGCATAAACCTGCCGGAGAATTTCGGGGTGGAACGTCGCGTGCTTGCCGATCGCGAAGAACAGACCCTTGGTGCATTCGTCGTCCAGCGCCTTCAGCACCGCGGGCGTGTTGCCCGGCCACGGGCCGTCGTCGAAGGTCAGCACGACCTCCTTCGGCTCGAGGAAATCGAGCTGCTTGAAATGCTCGAAGCCGAAACCGGGGCCGCCTGACGTGTCGATCTCGACCACGCGGCCGACACCGAGCGCGTCGGGATTGCTGCAGACCGGCTTTTGCGCGGCGGGCACGGGCGGTGGCGCGATCGTCGCGGGCTTGCCCAGCGCGGCCGTGATCTGGACATCATCCCTGGCAGCGAGGTTTGCGGCTGCCGGCGGCAGCGGCTCGGCCGGTCTTGCTGCCATGGTTTTCGGGGGAGCCGCATCGGCGCGCGGCGCGGAGGTCCAATACCAAATTCCGGCGATGGCAACCGCCGCAACAAGACTGGCCAGCATCAGGCCCAACGCATTACGCATCGCTGCTCTTTCCACAAACGCAACCGTATCGGACGCGCCCTTCGCGCCCGACCATTAATGCGAAGGAATTGTTAACGCCCCACCAACACGGAGCCGTTCCGCGAAGGATTCCCGCTGGATATCCGCCAAAGTGACCAATGTCACAGAGGGCCTCCGCGAAGTGAGGGTCATCACAGTCGACGGCGCTGGATCGGCGCATGTTGGGGTCATCGAAACAACAGGCCCGCCTAGCGGTGCCAATGGGAGCCGAACATGACCAACTCTTTCACCAGCAAGCTGCGCCAGGCCGGTTTGATTCTGGCCATCGCCTTCACCGTCTCGGCGGTGTCCACCAGCCAGAGCTTCGCCTTCAGCTCCGAAGCGCAGGCGCAGTGCACCGGCGACGCGTTCAAGCTCTGCAGCTCCGAAATCCCGAACATCCCGAAGATCACCGCTTGCATGATCAAGCACAAGGCCGAGCTGAGCTCGGGCTGCCGCTCGGTGATGGACAAGGAACTTGCGGCCAAGTCCAGGAAAGTCGCCACCAACGACTGACCTCCCCCGTCCCTGGACTACTGGAGCGACGCAGGCGCCGACCCGCCTGCGTCGTTTCGTTTCAAGCGTCGCTCGTCCAAATAAATCAATTGCAGCAAGGCTGACCGCCTCATGGTTTGGCATGATCTTTTCCGGAAAACCGCTTCACACTATTCCGGATCATGCCTAAAACGCGGCTTTCCGTGGCCCGCCGGGAGGCGTTACCAGATGACCCGATTTGTTTTCGTGCTTCCGTTCGTGTTGCTGGCCTCAAACGCCTATGCGCAGCAAGGCCATGACGCCTGCGCGCGCGACGTTTCGCGTTTCTGCCGTGCCCAGATGAATGACGGCGATCAGGTCGTGCTGGCCTGCCTGAAGCAGCACCGCGCGCGTCTCTCCAAGGCCTGCGACAAGGTGCTGACCGACCACGGGCAGTAGAACTCGCTGTCATTCCGGGGCGCGCGTCCGCGCGAACCCGGAATCTCGAGATTCCGGGTCTGGTCCGGAGCCTGTCATCGGGCCGCGCTACGCGCGGACCCGTTGGGATCATCCCGGAATGACCGTGGGATCAATTGCGCACAGCTACTCGCGCTACGATCGCCTGTGGATGGAGCAACTCCCGCCGCTTCGATTCCTCGAATCCATGCATCCCCGTCTGCCATTGCAAGGCGACGATGGCGCCCTTGGTCGGCTGCAGCAATCCGAGCGAGGCGAGCAGCGTGATCGGCAGCCAGATCGCGAGTTGGAGCCAGACCGGCGGATCATAGGCGATGGCCACCGCGAGCAGCGTCGGCACCACCACGTGCCCGACCACGACGATGACGAGATACGCCGGAAAATCGTCGGCGCGCTGCGCCGTGAAATCCTCACTGCAGACGTCGCAGTGATCGGCGACCTTCAGGAAGCGGCGAAACAGATGACCGCGTCCCGCAATTCGGGCACTTCATCGCAAAACCGCGTCCGAGCGCCGTGAGGAGCGAAACTGGTTGGGTCATGTCGGCCGTCCTTGACTATGGGGTCGTCCATACAATATGTAACCATACCCATACAATCAAAGACAAAGCGACGAATTGCATGGATTGGGTCCCTACACTTTCGGAATGGCAAGGCCCGCTGTTCCTGCGCGTCGTCGACGCGCTGGCCGCCGACATTGCGAGCGGCCGGCTGGTCCGCGGGCAGCGGCTGCCGACCCATCGGGCGCTGGCGTCGGCGCTCGATCTCGACCTCACCACGGTGACGCGCGCATATGGCGAGGCGCGGCGGCGCGGACTTTTGGAAGCGCGGGTCGGGCAGGGCACGTTCGTGTCGGAGACGACGGCGCGCGCAGCGCATGATCTCCCCGCGCCGGTCAGTATCGATCTTTCGATGAACCTGCCGCCGCAACCGGTCGAGGCCAATCTCGACCTGCGCATCGCGCAGGGGCTTGCGCATATCCGCTCCGCCGCCGGCTTCAGCGCGTTCCTCAGCTATTCGCG
>Ga0070681_10000935_pt1 | contig 24583 bp, 22 predicted proteins | sample KBSC83BmetaG_FD_65650 | JGI IMG/M metagenome (GOLD analysis project Ga0070681, IMG submission 65650) | Corn rhizosphere microbial communities from Kellogg Biological Station, Michigan, USA - KBS C8-3B metaG | ecosystem: Host-associated > Plants > Roots > Rhizosphere | place: USA: Michigan...
GGCTCCTGCAAACACATATGAACCTGGAAATGGCGGTCACCGAGGAGATGCTCGGTATCGCCGGTGAAGTGCGTCCGCACGACTGCTGTTTCGTGCCGGAGCGGCGCGAGGAGGTGACGACCGAGGGCGGACTCGATGCTGCCGGCCAGGTCCCGCGCCTGAAGGAGGCGATCGCTCGTCTGGGTGCCCAGGGCGTCCGCGTCGCCTTGTTCATCGACCCGGATCCACGCCAGATCGATGCCGCCGCGCACGCGGCGGCGCCCGTCGTCGAGTTGCATACCGGGGCCTATGCGGAGGCCACGGGCTCGCAACGGGCAACCGAGCTCGAGCGCCTCCGATCGGCCGCGCGACAGGCATCCACACTTGGAATCGAAGTGCATGCCGGGCATGGCCTCGACTATCACAATGTCAATCCGATTGCCGCGATCCGCGAGATCGTCGAACTCAACATCGGGCACGCGATCGTCGCGCGGGCCGTGTTCGACGGGCTGCCCAAAGCAGTTGCCGACATGAAGCGGTTGCTGGCGGCGGCGCGAGCGTGAACACCCTTGTCTTCGATATCGAAACCGTTCCGGATGTGGAGTTCGGCCGGCGTCTGCACGGGCTCGAGGGACTGAGCGATGCGCAGGTCGCGAAGGCCATGTTCACCCTGCGGCGCGGCGAATCGGGCAGCGACTTCCTGAGCCACGAGCAGCAGCGGGTGGTCGCCATCTCCTGCGTGTTGCGCAGCGGCGAGAGCCTGCGCGTATGGAGCCTCGGCGAGCTGCATTCGCCCGAGAGCGAGCTGATCGAGCGTTTCTTCGACGGACTGCAGAAGTTCACCCCGGACCTCGTGTCCTGGAACGGCTCGGGTTTCGACCTGCCCGTGCTCCATTACCGCGCATTGCGCGCCGGCATCCAGGCGCCGCGCTACTGGGAAACAGGCGACGAGGACAATACCTTCCGCTACAACAACTATCTCAGCCGTTACCACCGCCGCCACCTGGACCTGATGGATGTGCTGTCGGGCTTTCAGTCGCGTGCCCGCGTCTCACTCGAGCGTATGGCCTACCTGCTGGGCCTGCCGGGAAAGCTGGGATTCTCCGGCGCCCGGGTGTGGGAGGCGTATCTTGCCGGAGACCTGCAGGGGATCCGGCGCTACTGCGAGACGGACGTTCTCAACACTTATCTCGTCTACCTGCGATTCGAGCTGATGCGAGGCCGGCTCACACGCGAACGTCACGCCGAGGAGGTGGAGCGGGTGAGGGCGCTGCTGCGCGCCGGCACCGAGCCGCACTTCGCGGAATTCTTGAGCGCGTGGGATGGTACGGCGTGAAGGACGCGGCGTGAAAGGTTCAGCTTCGGCAAAAAACGCACCCGCATCCGCACCCGCGCCCGAGGAAACAGCAACAGTCGCCTCCCTGACGCAGGAGGGAGAGGGTGTCGTGCGAGGCGGCAAGACTGCATTTGTCGCGGGCGCATTACCGGGTGAAACGATTCGCTTCCGTCGCACCCGGCGCCATAAACAGCACGATGACGGCCAGCTTCTGGAAGTGATCACCGCCTCGGCCTCCCGGGTCGACGCGAAGTGCGCGCATTTCGGAGTATGCGGCGGCTGTGCCCTGCAACACCTCTCGCCCGAGGCGCAGATAGAGGCCAAACAGGCCGAGCTGCGCGAGAACTTCGAGCGGCTTGCGCGAGTGACCCCGGCAGCGTGGTTGGAGCCGATGCGCGGGCCGATATGGAACTATCGCCGGCGCGCCCGGCTTGGCGCCAAGTACGTCATCAAGAAAGGACGCGGAGTCGTTGGATTCAGGGAACGCGCCGCGCCCTATGTGGCGGACGTCAACCGGTGCGAGGTGTTGGCCGACCCGGTGGGCGGGATGATTGCTGCGCTGGCCGGGCTGCTCGGTGAGCTCACCATCCGCGACCGCCTGCCACAGATGGAAGTAGCGGTGGCCGACAACAGCGTCGCGCTGGTATTACGGGTGTTGGAACCCCCGAGCGCGGGCGACCTGGAAAAGCTGCGCGCGTTCGCGGCAGCTCACGGTGTGAGGTTCTATCTGCAACCCGGCGGGTTGGAGAGCGTTCGCGAGCTGGACTCCGACGGCCCGCCGTTGTTCTATCGCCTGGCGCGATTCGATCTGGAGATCGAGTTCAAGCCCACCGATTTCGTACAGATCAACGGCGCGATCAACGACGCCCTCGTGGCCCGCGCCGTCGAACTGTTGGATCCGGGCCCCGACTCCACGGTCCTCGATCTTTTCTGCGGTCTTGGCAACTTCACACTCGCCCTGGCCAAGGTCGCAGGATCTGTCGTGGGCATCGAAGGAGAAGCGACTCTCGTGGAGCGTGCGCGGCACAATGCGCGCCGCAACGGTATCGCGAACGCCGAGTTTCATGTCGGCGATCTGTTCAAGGAGGTCTCGCCGGGCACCGCATGGGCCGCGCGAAAGTACACCCACGTGCTACTCGATCCACCGCGCGCCGGGGCGCGGGAGATCCTGCCTCTCGTTGCCAAGCTTGCTCCCCGGAACGTGGTCTACATCTCCTGTCACCCCGGGAGCCTGGCCCGGGATGTAGGCATACTGGCGCATGAATACGGCTTTCACCTCGCCGCGGCGGGCGTGTTGGACATGTTTCCACACACCGGTCATGTCGAATCCCTAGCCGTCCTGAGGCCCGCATGACACTCGGACCGTTGATGATCGATCTGGAAGGACCCTCCCTGAAGCCGCAGGAGCGCGAGATGCTGCTCCACCCGCTGGTGGGAGGTGTGATCCTGTTCACACGCAACTACGTGGACCCGGACCAACTTACGGCTTTGGTCGCGGAGATTCATGCGGTGCGCAATCCCCATCTGATCGTGGGGGTCGATCACGAGGGGGGGCGGGTGCAGCGCTTCCGCACCGGGTTTTCCCGTCTGCCGCCCGCCCGGCGCATCGGGCACGAGTTTGACCTCAACCCCCGCTCTGGACTGGATCTCGCGCGCCAGTTGGGTTGGCTGATGGCCGCGGAACTGCGCGCCGTCGGAGTCGATATCTCCTTCGCCCCCTGTGTGGACCTCGACTATGGGGTCAGCGAAATCATCGGCGACCGGGCTTTTCACGCGGATGCTCAAGTCGTCGGCCAACTTGCCGTTGCCTACATGCACGGCATGCGCGCAGCCGGCATGGCGGCTACGGCGAAGCACTTTCCCGCCCACGGGGCGGTGGTGGCGGATTCCCACCTGTCACTGCCAGTGGACCGGCGAGGACTTCCCGACCTGACGGAGGACATGGCCCCCTACCGGCGCCTGATCGCCAACGGGTTGCCCGCTGTCATGGTCGCTCACGTGCTGTTTCCGGCGGAGGACCCGGCCCCGGCGAGCCTTTCGGTCCGTTGGATTCGCGACGTGTTACGCGGTGAGATGAGGTTTCAGGGGGTAGTGTTTGCTGACGATCTGTCAATGGGAGGAGCCACCGCTGCGGTGGGCGATGTCGTTACCCGGTGCCGGCAGGCCTTGTCGGCGGGTTGCGACATGCTTCCGGTGTGCAACGACCGCGCGAGCGTGGTCACGTTGCTCGACCGGCTGGACGTCGAGCCCGAACCTGCCTCCCGGCTACGGCTCGTGCGCCTTCATGGGCGCGATCGTTTGACCCGACAGGACCTGATGGCGAGCCCCGAGTGGTCAAGGACGCAACAGCTGTTAGCCCGATGTACCGCACCCCCGGCTTTGAAGCTGGAGGCGGGCGAGTCATGAACAATTGGTCAGCGGAAGGCTGGCGCAGCATCGTCGATAGCGCGCCGGAAGGCATCGTCATTTGCGACGCCACCGTTGCCGACCACCCCGTCATTTATGCCAACGCCGCCTTCGCACAGATGTGTGGCTACCCCGTCACGGCGATCCTGGGCACCAACCTGCGGGTGCTGCAGGGGAACGACCGGGATCAGGAAGCGCGTCTGCGCATGCGCGAGGCCCTGGAGAAGGGCGAGCCCGCGCGAGTGCTCCTGCGCAATTACCGCCCCGACGGTACGCTCTTCTGGAATGAGTCGGTCATCCAGCCGGTGCGCGACGCTGCCGGAAAACTCACGCACTACATCGGCTATCACCGCGATGCGAGCGATCGGCTGAAGTCGGAGAAGTCCGTCCAAGGCTTGCCTCCGTGGCTGCGCGAGGACCGGCTCACCGGATTGCATTCGCGCGCCTACTTCGAAGAGCTGTTGCTGCGCGACTGGCTGCTGGCGCAGCGCGACTCGCACGAGATCGGGCTGACCTTCTTCGATATCGACAACCTGGGAACCTACAACGACACCTTCGACAAGGCTGCCGGCGATGCCTGCATTCGCCGCATCGCCCGCGTCATCGGCGCCTCCTACCGCCGTGGTGGCGATCTTGTTGGGCGTTGGGATGGCGGCACCTTCGCCGTGCTCACACAAGGCGAGGCTGCCGAGAAAGCCTCGCACTACGCTCAGGTTGTCGCACAGCGCGTTCGCGACCTGCTGATGCACCACCCGCGTGGCGGCTCCAAGCGGTTCGTAACTATGAGCGCCGGCGTCGCCAGCCTCGTGCCCCCTCGCGAGTTACCGCTGGAGTCCTTGCTCAAAGCCTGCCGCGCCGCGCTGAAGCGCGCGAAGACTCAAGGCAAAGACGGCGTATCGACGGCGGAGTCGTCAGACTTCCATTAGGGGCCGGCCTCTGCGCTACGTGTCCGGCCTTCAGTGCTTAACGTCCTGGCGGACGTTTGCCCTGCGTCGGCGTGACGAGCGCGATCACACCGAATGCCGGATGGTCGTAGTAATTGCGTTCGTAGAAGCGGATGCGGCGGCTCTGGTTCATCACGAAGGTCGTGGAGGCGCTTGCGCCGATCCCGGCCGGAGGCGTCGGCTCGGAGAAGCTGATCGACATCCCCAGGTGCAGGTATTGGCCGCGCTCGAGGAACACGTTGCCGGCCAGCCCGGGAACATCGGCTCCCAACTTGGCCAGCGGGAAGCCGGCGCGCGTGCCCCATGCGCTGGCGGTCTGAGTCCAGGCGATGTGCGCGACCGGCGCGTAGGCGCCGCTCGATCGCAGCTTGTTTTCGATGTCGTTCAACTGAAATTGCGAGGGCGGCAGGACGCCGACGAAGCGGCCGATCTGGGAGGACCCGCTGGAGGATTCACCGCCGGCCACGGCGTCGTCGTTGGTGCCCCCTTCGGTCGCCCAGTTCTCGGCGCCACCCAGCGCGCCCGTTGCGCGGAACACGATCAGCTCGATGTTGTACGTCGGCGCGTTCGCATCCTGTGCGAGCGAAGACGTCGACGTAAGTCCCAGGGCGGCGGCGGCCACACACAGCATCTGCCGGAAGAGCGCGATTTTCATTTCCCGATTTTAACGGCTTTGGGGGCAGGGGGCGATTTGTCGCCCAGGCGCCTCATGAGGTCCGCCGCAAAGTCAAAACGCTGCTCCTCCTTGGGCAGGGGCCGGGAGACCCGCAGCTTCAGCGGCCCTTCCAGCCGGTACTCCTTGGGGCCCTTCTGAATCATGCGCACCACCGTGGCCGGGTCGATCGAGTTCTGCTGCTCAAAAGTCACCGTGCCTCCGTGTGCGCCCAGGTCCAGGCGCCGCACGCCGATCGAGCGCGCAAGCAGCTTCAGCTTCGCGATGCGTAGCAGGCTTTGAGCAACAGCGGGTAGGGGGCCGAAGCGGTCGTAAATCTCCGCGGTGAGCTCGTCGAGCGCCGTGTCCGAATCGGCCGCGGCGATGCGCTTGTAGAGGCCGAGGCGCACGTGGACGTCGCCCATGTAGCTCTCGGGTAGGAAAGCGGGGAGGCGCAGCTCGACTTCGGTCGCCGCCGCGATCGGCTTGTCGAGGACGGGCTCCCGGCCTGCCTTCAGCGCGTTGACGGCTTCCTCCAGCAGATCCAGATACAGGGCCAGCCCGATCTCCGTCATCTGCCCGCTCTGCTGCTCGCCCAACAGCTCGCCGGCGCCGCGGATCTCCAGATCGTGAGTGGCGAGCACGAAGCCGGCCCCGAGCTCCTCCATGGCCTCGATCGCTTCCAGGCGCTTCGCCGCATCGCCCGAGAGCGCTTTGCGGGGCGGCGCCACCAGATACGCATAGGCCCGGTGATGGGATCGGCCGACGCGGCCGCGCAGTTGGTGCAGCTGCGCGAGCCCCATGTGATCGGCGCGGTTGATGATGATCGTGTTGGCGGTTGGCACGTCGATGCCGCTCTCGATGATCGTCGTGCACACCAGCAGGTTGAAGCGCCGATGATAGAAGTCGACCATCAGTTGCTCGAGGTCGCGCTCCCGCATCTGGCCGTGGCCTATGCGCACGCCGGCCTCGGGAATCAGCGCCTGCACTTCGGCGGCGATCTTGTCGATGGTACGCACTTCGTTGTGCACGAAATAAATCTGCCCGCCGCGCCGTAATTCGCGCAGCGCCGCTTCGCGCAGCGTGGGCTTGTGCCATTCGATGACGAACGTCTTGATCGCGAGCCGCTCGGCCGGCGCAGTGGTGATGAGCGACAGATCCCTCAATCCGCCGAGCGCCATGTTCAGCGTTCGGGGAATGGGCGTCGCGGTCAATGTCAGAACGTGAACGTTCGCGCGCAGCGCCTGCAGCTTTTCCTTGTCGCGCACCCCAAAGCGGTGTTCCTCATCGATGATCAACAACCCCAGGTCCTTGAACCGCGCGTGGGAGTGCAGCAGACGGTGGGTGGCGATGACGATGTCCACCGAGCCGTTCTCGAGGCCTTCGATCGTGGCCTGCGTCTCCTTGGCATTGCCGAAGCGGGAGAGCGCCTCGACGCGGATCGGCCAGTCGGCAAAGCGGTCTCTGAAGTTAGCCAGGTGCTGGTGCGCCAGCAGCGTGGTCGGGGCGAGTACGGCGACCTGCTTGCCCGCCTGCGTGGCGGCGAAGGCCGCGCGCATCGCGACTTCGGTCTTGCCGAAGCCAACATCGCCGCACACGATGCGGTCCATCGGGCGCTCGCTTTGCAGATCGGCGAGCACGCTGCTGATCGCCTGCGCCTGGTCCTCGGTTTCCTCGAACGGAAAAGCATTCGCGAACGTCTGGTATTCGTTCTCTCCGAAGGGCAGCCGCAGACCTTTTTGCGCCTTGCGCCGCGCGTAGAGATCCAGCAGCTCCGCGGCCACATCCCGGATCTGTTCGGCCGCCCGCTTGCGCGCCTTCGCCCACTGATCCGTGCCCAGCTTGTGAAGCGGAGCGCTCTCGGGGGCGGCGCCCGTGTAGCGGCTGACCAGGTGCAGCGATTGCACCGGCACATAGACGCGATCGCCGTCCTGATACTCCAGCACCAGAAACTCGCCCGGCTGCCCGGCGATGTCCATGATCTGCAGGCCGACGTAGCGGCCCACTCCGTATTCCTCGTGCACGACCGGCGCGCCGGGATTGAGATCCTGCAGGTCCCGCAGGATCGCTTCGGGGTCCGCCGCGGCTCTCTTTCGTTTGCGCTCCTGCCGGGCGCGCGCCCCAAAGAGTTGGGCTTCGGAGATGACCGCGATCGGCGGCTCGGTGAGCGTCAGGCCTTCGAGATCGGGCGCGACCGTCAGGGCGAGGCGGGCCTCGCCGGTGGTGAATTCATCCCAACCCTGCACGAGCGCGACGGAGTGGCCATGCGCGTGCAGCATCTCATTGAGGACTTCGCGCCGCCCCGGAGAGTCCGCGGCAATCAGCACCCGGCCGGAGAATTCGCGGAGGAAGGCGTCCAGCGGGGCGAGAGGGTGCTCGGCGCGGGCATCGATGCGCAGCGCCCGGGGCGCGGTGGTCGGGAAGTTGCGCAACACGGCCCCATCCGCGCCCCTGGCGCTGCCCCCGGCCCGGGCGCCGGCCGCGGCCTCAGCGGTGGCCGCGGAACCGGCGTCGCCTATGGCGCCCATGAGCTCGGTGTCTGCCTTGAACGCGCTGAGGGTGATCGACGCGAACGCTTCGAGTCTCTCCTCCAACTCCGCGGGTCTGAGGAACAGCTCGGACGGCGGCAGTACCGGGCGCTCGACGTCGTGGCGGCGATCCTCATATCGCAGCTCGATGTCATCCCAGGATTTGGCGAGCGTGCCCGGCAAGGCCGCGTCCTTCACGATGACCGCGTTGGGGGGCAGGTAGTCGAACAGCGTTGCCGTCTCCTCGAAGAACAACGGCAGGTAGAACTCGATACCCGCGGGAGCCAGGCCCTCGCTCACCCCTCTGTACAGACTCGATCGGGTCGGATCCCCTTCGAAGCGCGTCCGGAACTGCTTGCGGAAATCCCGGACGGCGTCGGCATCCAGTGGGACTTCGCGCGCGGGCAGCAGCCTCACCCGCTCGAGCGAGTCCAGTGAGCGCTGAGTTTCCGGGTCGAAGCGCCGAATCGCTTCCACTTCGTTGTCGAAGAGATCGATGCGCAGCGGCGCGCTCGCGCCCATGGGAAACACGTCGAACAGCGAGCCGCGGACGGCAAACTCGCCGGGACTGGATACCTGGCTGACGCTCGCGTAGCCGGCCTCGATCAGACGCGCGCGAAACGGCTCGAGCTCCAAAGGCTCCTTGACGGTCAGCTCGAACGCCCGACCCTGGACATAGTTGCGCGGAGGCAATCGCTGCATGAGCGTATCGGCGGCGACGATCAGGCAGCCGTGCCGCGCTCGCGGCAACTCGAACAGCGTGAGCAGTCGTTCCGAGATGATGTCGGGATGCGGGGAAAACAGGTCGTACGGCAGGACTTCCCAATCCGGAAGCGTCAGCAGCGGCAATCGATCGCCCGCGAAGAATCGCAGCTCCGAAGTCAGTCGCTCCAACTCACGTGCAGCATCTGTAATGACGACGTACAGACGCTGATCGCCACGGGTGGCATCCGCCAGCGCCAATGCCGGGGCACTCCCGTAGAGCTGGTGCCAACGGACATACCGTTGCGCGGAGGTGGGGACCGGAGGGTGGAGCAGTGAGGGCATCGAAGGTGGCGGGCGGCTTGAGCGGCTGGGGAGGCAGGGCGGCAGTGTCGAAAGCTTACCAGCCGGGGGCGGCCGCGGGCCTCGAGGGGGGCGGTGACCTAGATCGTCGCGGGGATATCGCCGACCTGCAGGCGCGAGACCAGCGGTACGCAGAAGATATCGATCGGACTCTGCCGGCCGCGCAGCTGCATGGGAGGCAATGCGGTGGCGCCGACGTCCATTCCCTGGGCATCGAGGGATTGCTTGAGACTCCTCGAGAACAGCATTTCGCCCGAGCGCGCCCGCTGACATAACCGCGAAGCCACGTTCACCGCGTCGCCGATGATCGTGTAGCTCATGAACGAAGGAGAGCCCACATTGCCGGCAACGACGTCGCCCTCATTGATGCCGATCCCCAGTCCCGTTTCGATCTGGAAGCGCTGCTTCCAGCTCTCGGCCAGGAGGGCGAAGCCATCGAGCATCTCCTGAGCCGCGCGCACCGCGCGAGCCGGGCTGTCGGGCTGCTCGAAAGGCACCCCGAAGGCCAGCATCAGGCAGTCGCCGGCCATGTTGAAGACCGTCCCGTCGTAGCGGAACGTAATCTCGGTCAGCAGAGAGAAGTACTCGTTGAGCAGGGGCACGACTTCCTGCGGCGTGAGGCGCTCGGACATGCTCGTGAAGCCGCGCAGGTCGGCGAACAGAACCACGGCATGGGCGCGAACCTCTGTTGCCGAGAGCAGGCTCTCGCGCAGTTGCGCGTCCTCGAGGATCTTGTCTGCCAGCCGGGGGGAGACGTAGCGGCGGAAGGTACGGCGCAGCACGTCCTCGCGCCGTTTGATTTCCGCCTCGAGCTGAGCGGCAGCGACTTTGCGTCGTACCGCGCCCGAGCGCAGCAATGCATCGATTCTCGTCCTCAAGGACTCATCGGCCGACAAAAGCTCATCCCCGAATTCTTAGATTTATATACAGGCTACCATCCGAACGTGTCAGTTGCCCACTCCTCGTGGACAACCGAGCGTGTCAGCTGGCGGGGACTGCCGATACTTGCCGCGAGCGCGGCTGGGGCGCGGCCGTTGGCCGCGTTGCTTGAACGGTCAACCGCTGGTGGCGACGGTATCGATGACCTTATCGTGCTCAAAGAACACGGAGAAGCCCGTGTAGTCCCAGCGGGTGATGGGGGGCTGATGCGCCGTCCCCGGCGAGGAGACCGCGGCGTGCTTTTCGACCGGGGCGCCGAATTTCGCTTCGACCTCGCTCATGGTGAGGCCGCGCTTCGGGGTGGCGACCGACGTCTGCTTTACCATCACCTGGTCATCGACGACGATCGTTTCTGCGACGGCGGCGCCCGTCACGGCAATGCCGCACAGGATCGCTAGCGCTTGGATTACTCGCATGAGCGGACCTCCCATTCACAAGCGTTGCGGACTATAGCACCGCATGAAATCTGTCAAAGCGGGGGCGCCGGCGTTCAGGGGGTGTGGGTGCGTCAAACTGTGACGCGCCTCCCGAATCGGGCGCGGCCGGTGCGTCCTGTGGTTAAATCGCGACGATGTTTCATCCCTTGCCCCTGTACATCGGGCTTCGCTACGTGCGGGCGCGAACCCACCGTTTTTTCGTGTCGTTCATCACCTGGGCGGCGCTGGTGGGTGTCGGTACGGGGATGGCGGCGCTGATCGTCATTCTGTCGGTGATGAATGGCTTCGAGGACGAGCTGCGCGACCGGCTGTTCTCCCTTGGAGCCCAGGCGCGGGTCGTGGCCCATGAAAGCGCAGCCGGCAGTCAACAGATTCCCGCGGCGCAATGGCAGAACGCGCAGCGGATCATCCGCGACTCCAAGGGAGTGGCGGGAGTGGCGCCCTACATCGAGATGCAGGCGCTGGCCGTGCACACCCCGGAAATGCTGCCCATCGTGCTGCGCGGCATCGATCCGCAGGCGGAGCTATCCGTCACCGAGCTGAGCCGCTCGCTCACCCAGGGCCGCTTCGCCGATCTGGTGCCCGGCGAAGACCGGGTCCTCATCGGTTCCTACGTCGCAGAGAAACTGGCGCTCGCGACGGGCGATACCGTATCGGTGTTGATTCCAACCGTGGGCGATGGCGGTGTCTTCACTTCGAAGCTGCGTGAGTTCACCGTCGCCGGAATTTTCGAGGTCGGGCAGCTCGACTATGACGGCACGTACTTCTTCGCTCACATCGACGACGTCAGCGCGTTGAATCCCGGCAACGAGAGCGGCCACGGGCTGCGGATCCGCTTCGACGAGCCCCTGCAGGCGCCGACACTGGCAGCGGGGCTGCGGCAGCGGCTCCCGAAGACGTTCGACGTGATCGACTGGACCCAGGACAACGCGACGTATTTTCGCGCCGTCCGGATCGAGAAGACGATGATGTCGATCATCCTTCTGCTGATCGTGGCCGTCGCGGCTTTCAACATCGTCGCCATGTTGGTGATGGTGGTGACGGACAAGCGTACCGATATTGCGATTCTGCGGACGTTGGGCACCTCGCCGCGCCGCGTGATGGGTGTATTCATCACCCAGGGGCTGGTCATCGGCTGGGCGGGCGTCGCGCTCGGGATCGTCCTCGGCCTGCTGATTGCCTTCCACGTCGATACCATCGTGCCGTTCCTGCAGCATACGTTCGGCTTCCAGATCATGGATTCGGAAGTCTTTCTGGACTCGACGATCCCTTCGCACGTGCGTTGGCCGAATATCGTGACCGTTGGAATCGCCTCTCTGGCCCTGACCGGATTGGCCACGCTCTATCCCGCGCTGCGCGCGGCCCGAACGGCCCCGGCGGAAGCACTGCGATACGAATGACGCGCGCGCGCCCATACGAATGGCTGATCGGTACGCGCTACCTGCGCTCCACGCACCGGCGCGGATTCGTCTCCTTCGTGTCGTTGATGTCGGTTCTGGGGCTGATGCTCGGGGTAGCGACGCTCGTCGTGGTGCTGTCGGTGATGAACGGGTTCAGCCGTGAGCTGCGCAGCCGCATGCTCAGCGTGACGGCACACGCGCAATTGATGGGGTTGCAGGGGACTCTGACCGACTGGCAGCCGATCCAGAAGGAGGCGTTGCGTCACGAGGGAGTGGAGGCGGCGGTTCCGTACATCGAAGAGCAGGCGATGCTCGCCAATGACGACCGGCTGACGGGCTCGCTGATCCGGGGCGTGCTTCCCGAGGAGGAGCGTCGTGTCACCGGACTGGCCCAGCACCTCACGGCCGGCCGCCTTGAGGATCTGGAGCCCGGACAATTCCACATCATTCTGGGCGCGGCGCTCGCGAAGGAGCTGCACGCGCAGGTGGGTGGATCCGTCGTGCTCATGGCTCCCGAAGGGACCGCCACCCCCGGCGGAGTGGTTCCGCGGATGCGCCGCTTCAAGGTGACGGGCATCTTCGACTCCGGTGTGTATGAATTCGATCGCGGGCTGGCGTTGATTCATATGCAGGACGCCGCGCGGATCTATCATTTGGGCAACGCGGTGACCGGGGTGAGGCTCGCGATGCGCGATCCCATGCAGGCGCACGCCGCGGTCCAGCAGATTGCCTACGCGCTTGGAGGCAACTTCTACGTGAGCGATTGGACGTTGAATCACGCCAATTTCTTCCGCTCGATCGAGATCACCAAGTCCATCATGTTCGTCATTCTGCTGATGGCTGTCGGCGTCGCTGCCTTCAACATCGTCGCCACGCTGGTGATGATCGTGAAGGAGAAGCAGACCGACATCGCCATCCTGCGCACGCTCGGGGCCGGCCCGCGCAACGTATTGCTCATGTTCGCCATTCAGGGCGTGGTGATCGGGCTGGCCGGCACGGTGCTCGGAGCCCTGCTGGGCATCGTGCTGTCGGACAACCTGCAGGCGATCATCGATGCGCTGCAAAGGCTCATCGGCGTGCAGTTCCTGGACGCCAGCGTGTACCTGATGAACGAGCTGCCGGCCTACGTCGAGTGGAGTGACCTGCTCAAAGTGTGTGCCGTCGCTTTTCTCCTGTGCGCCCTGGCAACGGTCTATCCGGCCTGGCGCGCCTCCCGCACCCAACCCGCCGAGGCGCTGCGACACGAATGAACGATGTTTCAACGAACGACGTCGTCCTGGAAGCGCGCGACGTCCACAAGAGCTTCCGCCAGGGACCGGTCACCCTCGAGGTGCTGCAAGGGGTCAACATCCGGGTCAGCGCCGGTGAGCGGCTCGCGATCGTCGGAGCCTCCGGCTCGGGAAAGACGACGCTGCTGCAGATTCTGGGTGGGCTGGATCGTCCGACCTCAGGACATGTTCTGGTGGACGGTCAGGACGTTCACGAGCTGACGGAAGACGCGCGCGGCGCGCTGCGCAACCGCGCCGTCGGCTTCGTCTATCAGTTCCACCACCTGCTGCCGGAATTCTCGGCTCTCGAGAACGTCGCGATGCCTTTGCTCGTGCGCCGGGTGAAGACGGCCGACGCGCGCAAACGGGCGAGCGAGATCCTCGACCGGGTGGGCCTCGGAGAGCGTCTCGATCACCGGCCTTATCAGCTCTCGGGCGGCGAGCGCCAAAGGGCAGCGGTCGCGCGGGCACTCGTTACGCAGCCCAGGCTCGTGTTGGCAGACGAGCCGACGGGGAACCTGGACGGAGTGAATGCGGAAGGTGTCTTCACCCTGATGCTCGAGCTCAACAAGGAGCGGGGCACCAGCCTCGTCGTGGTGACCCACGACCTGAGGCTCGCCGGCCGGATGGGCCGGATGCTCGAGATCGAATCGGGGGTGCTGCGGGAGCGGGCGGGGGCCTAGGCCGCCCAAGGGCCTAGGCGGCCGAGGAGGCTTCCCGCCGGGCGCGGTAGCGGGCACTGACCACCCGCCAGCGCCATACCAGCTCCAGCCCCATCCAGCCCAGGACGCCGCACAGGGCCGCGCTCGCCAGGCAGCCCACCAGGAACGGTTTCCACAAGGGCCCCAGGCCGTTCTGGAGCCAGTCCCAGCTGGGCTCGAAGGCGAACCCCTGGGGCTCCAGCCCCAGCAGGGCGGCCCCCAGCCGGTAGGCGGCGTAGTAGATGGGCACCACCGTAATGGGGTTCACGAGGAATACGGTCGCGTTCACCACCGGGAGATTGATACGGCACAGCACCGCTATCAGGCAGGCCGTGAACATGTGGACCGGCAGCGGAATGAAGCAGATGGCGAGGCCCACGCCGAAGGCGGCCGTCACGGCCCGTCTGTGGGGCACCCACAGGCGTGGGTCGGAAAGGCGCGTTCCAAATACCTTCAGATACCAGCGGCTCTGCAGCGAAGCTGGCGTAGGACACAGGCGCTTGAGGAGTCTCCGGGGCATGGGTCAGGTCGAACTCTACCAGAAGGCGACAGCCGGGATCCGGACATGCGGCAACCTGACCTTTGCGATACCTCTCCTTCTGGCGGCAGCCCGGATGTGCTAGGGCGCCAGTTGCCGGGATTGTGACGCAATTACCCCCCGACGAAGGGTCCGATAGTCGGCGCCGGCCGACAGCGCTGCGCGACTCGTATTGAGCGTGTGTCTCGCTCCGGTATGATGCCCCGCAGTCGCTTTTGTGGGGTCAGTGCGGATGTGGGAAATCGTGCGGGCCGGTGGCCCGCTGATGTGGCCAATCATCGTGTGTTCGATTGGCGCAGCGGCGATCATTCTGGAGAGGTTGTGGACGTTACAGGACCGTCGGGTCCTGCCCCCCGAGCTGACGCAGAAAGTCTGGCAGCTCGTCGAGACCAACCAGGTCAACGAGAAGGTCATCTCGGCCCTCGAGCAGAACTCGCCCCTCGGTAAATTGCTCGCGGCGGGACTCGCGAACCGCCACCGTCCGCGCGAGATCATGATGGAGCGCCTGGAGGACACCGGCCGCCACGTCATCCACGAGCTCGAGAGATTCCTGAATACCCTCGGCACCATCGCGGGTGTGTGCCCACTGCTGGGCCTGTTGGGAACCGTCACCGGCATCATCCGGGCATTCAACGCCATCCAGGCGGGCGGCATGGGCGACCCGCGCGCGCTTTCGGGCGGTATCGCCGAAGCGCTCATCGCTACCGCCGCCGGCCTTTGCGTGGCCATCCCGGCGCTGATCTCGTATCGCTACCTGCGTGGCCGGGTGGACAGGATCGTGATCGAAATGGAGAAGAACGCGATCCGGATCGCCGATGCCGTCGAGGCGGCGGGCCGCAGAGAGCGCGGATCGGGCCCCGCGCCGGCCGCTGAAGTCTTCGAGCAGGGCGGCCGCCGCGCCGCAACGGGTTAGGCCGGCGATGCAGACGCATCCCGCGCTCAACGTCCGACGCCAATGAACCTCAAACCTCGCAAACACGAGGAGCCCGAGATCAACGTCGTCTCGCTGATCGACGTGGTGCTCCTCCTTGTCGTGTTCTTCATGCTCTCCAGCCGCTTCACCGACGAGGGGCGACTGCGTGTGCATCTGCCGCAGGCGAGTGCGGTTCCGACGCAGAAGCCGGCGGGTGAGCCGCTGGTGGTCACGGTCACCCAGCAGGGTACGTACCGGGTGAACGAGCATGAGCTCATCAATTCGAGTCCGGAGACGCTGCGCGCCGCCCTGATCAAGGAGGCCGGCAGCAACCGCTCGATGCGCGTAACCCTGCGCGCCGATGGTCGCGCCACGCACCAGTCGGTCGTGACGGCAATGGACATCCTGGGGCGCCTGGGCTTCGTGGAACTCAATGTAGCGACTGTCAGGGACGAGCCGGCGGGTCACCCTTGAAGGACGTGGTGCGCCCGGCTGCAGGTGCGGCGCCGACTCCTCTCGGGACCTACTGGCGCCTCCTCACGTACCTCAAGCCCTACCGCCTGGGGTTCGCCGCCGGTCTGATCGGCGCGGTGCTGTACGCGCTCGCGATGATCTCCTTCCCCGAGGCCGGCAAGCGTTTCATCGACGTCCTCAGCCATCCCGATCCGGGCACCATCCTGTGGTTACCCGTCGCCGTCGTGCTGATCTTCGTGGTCCGCGGACTGGGGGACTTCGTCCAGACGTATTTCATGGGCTATGTGGGCCGGGGTGTCGTCAAGCGGCTGCGCGATGAGATTCTGCAGCGCACGCTCAGGCTTCCGGTCAGTTACTTCGATCGCAGCTCCTCCGGGACGATGCTCTCGCAGCTGACTTTCAACACGGAGCAGATCGGGCAGGCGATCACCGATGCCGTCACCTCCATCGTCCGCTCGAGCCTGACGATCATCGGCTATGTGATCGTTCTTCTGCATACCAACGTCCGTCTCACGTTGCTCTCACTGACCATGGGTCCGGTAGTGGCGGTGCTGGTGTCGGTCATCAACCGGTATTTCCGGCGCTATGGCCGCCGTATTCAGGATTCGATGGGCGATGTCACGCGGGTCGCGAAGGAGGGTTTCGAGGCTCCCCGGCTCATCAAGGTCTACAACGCCGAAGCGCATGTGACCGCGCGGTTCGAGGCGATGAACGAGCGCAACCGCCGTTCCAACATGCGGTTGATCCTGACCAAGGGGTTGTCCAACCCTGTCGTCCAGGTGCTCACTGCGATCGGCGCGGCGTTCATCCTCGCGTTCTCGCTGTCGGAGGTGATGCACGGTCGCATCGGGGCCGGCGATCTCGTCGCATTCTTCATCGCCCTGGGCAGTATGACCCAGCCGTTGAAGGAGCTGGTGTCGGCGTTCGGACCCATTCAGCAGGGCATTGCCGCGGGTGAGAGCATCTTCGCGACGCTCGACACCTCGACGGAGATTCAGGGGGGCGGCTACTCGGCGCAGCGGGTGAAGGGAGAGGTCCGGTTCGAGGAGGTCTCCTTCACCTACGACACGGGCAAGGGACCCGCGCTTCGCGGGATCACCCTCGCGGTGCCGGCGGGGCAGAGCATGGCTATCGTCGGCCGCTCAGGGAGTGGCAAGTCGACACTGGTCAACCTGTTGCCGCGCTTCTATGACGTCAAGACAGGCCTAGTCCGTGTGGACGGTCACGACGTGCGGGATTTCAATCTCCACAATTTGCGCGAGCAGATCGCAGTGGTGAGTCAGGATGTCGTGCTGTTCGATGACACTATCCGGAACAACATCGCATTCGGGCGCAAGGTCTCCGATGCGCAGATCGAAGCGGCTGCCGAGGCGGCGCACGCAATGGAGTTCATCCGCAACCAACCGCAAGGCCTGGACACGATGGTCGGCGACCGCGGCGTGCTGCTGTCGGGAGGTCAGCGGCAGCGCATCGCGATTGCGCGGGCGCTGTTGAAGAATGCCCCCATTCTCATTCTCGATGAGGCGACCTCCGCCCTCGACACCGAAGCGGAGCGTCACATTCAGGCAGCGCTGACCCGCCTGATGCGTGACCGGACCACCTTCATCATCGCCCACCGGCTCTCAACGGTCGAGCAGGCCGACCGCATCATCGTGCTCGATGCGGGTGCTATCGTCGAAAGCGGCACCCATACCGAGCTGATCGAGCGCGGGGGCGTCTACGCACAGCTTTATAAACTGAACTTCAATGAGTGATCGGTCCGCGATCGAAGCGCGGCTGATCGACGTCTGGTACGGCGGCAGGAAGCGAGCAACGCCCCTGTTGCGGCCGCTGTCGTGGCTGTATGGGGGCGTCACGGCACTCCGCGGCAAGGCCTACCAGTCGCGCTGGCTCAGCTCCCATCGGGTGGGCAAGCCCGTCGTGGTCGTGGGCAACCTGACTGTTGGAGGGACGGGCAAGACTCCGCTGGTTGCCTGGCTCGCGCAGCGCCTGACCGAGCGGGGCGTGAGGGCCGGAATCGTTTCGCGAGGCTATGGCCGCTCCTACGATGAGCCGCATCTGGTCCAGGAGGACTCGAGCTGGCGCGACGTGGGCGACGAGCCCCTGCTGCTTCGGCGCCATACCGGGTGTCTCACCGTCGTCGGGCGGGATCGGGTCGCCGCAGCCGAATCACTGGTCGCACACGGCGTCGATGTGATCATCGCCGATGACGGACTCCAACATCTGAGGCTGGCGCGGGACTGTGAGATTGTGGTCGTGGACGGGTCACGCGGTTTTGGAAATGGACGGCTGCTTCCGGCCGGGCCGCTGCGCGAGAGGACATCCAGACTGCGACGCGCAGACCTGGTGGTGGTCAACGGCAGGCCCGAGCATGCGTCACTGATCGCAACGGGCATCGTGAACGGGTCCGGCGAGCCGGGGGGCGCTTCCCCCCGCGCGCTCCTCATGACGGTTGCGGCAAGCACCGCGTACCGGGTGGATCGCGGCAGCGAGCCCCGGCCGCTCGATGCCTTTCGCAGGACCCAAGCGCATGCCGTCGCAGGGATTGGCAATCCCGGGCGGTTCTTTCGCCAGTTGCGTGAGCGCGGGATCGATATCATCGAGCACGCGTTTCCAGATCATCATCCCTTCACCGCGGCGGAACTGGATTTTCAGGATGGCCTGCCGGTGCTCATGACGGAGAAGGATGCCGTAAAATGCCGGGAATTCGCGAAACGCCAGTTCTGGTATGTGCCGGTGACGGCGCGGTTCGGCGAGGCGGACGAGCTCGCCCTGCTGCGCTGCGTGCTCGACCGGACCGGACTCGCGTCGTGAGGGGCGGCCCTGCCGGAGGTTAGCGATGGATACTCACATGTTGGAGATTCTGGCGTGTCCCGTGTGCAAGGGAACGCTCAAGTACAACCGGGACCCGGAGGTGCTGGTGTGTCGCATGGATCGGCTTGCGTATCCGGTCCGGGATGATGTGCCCGTGATGCTGGAGGAGGAAGCGCGGCAGCTCGCGGCGGATGACCCCTTGCTCGATCGCTGAAGGGCGGTCCGGATGTTTCGTGTTGTCATTCCCGCGCGGTACGCCTCGGCCCGTCTGCCTGGCAAGGCGCTCCTGTCGATCGGCGGGAAGCCGATGGTGCAGTGGGTCTATGAGCGCGCCAAGGCCTCCGCCGCTACGCAAGTCCTGATTGCGACCGACGATCTGCTGATCGTGAGTGCCGCCCATTCGTTCGGCGCGGAGACGGTCATGACCGCCGCAAGTCACACCTCCGGGACCGATCGCATCGCGGAGGTGGCGCGTTCCCGCCACTGGGCCGCCGATGACATCGTGGTGAACGTGCAGGGCGATGAGCCGATGATGCCGCCGGCGCTGATCAACCAGGTTGCCTCGATTCTGGAAAACCACCCGGATGCGGACATCGCGACCCTCGCCAGTCCCATCCACTCGCTGCGGGAGTTCCTGGACCCGAACGCCGTCAAGGTCGTGACCGATGCGGCGGGCAGAGCGCTCTACTTCAGCCGCGCCCCGATTCCCTGGAATCGCGACGGAGCAGCGGAGGGACTTGCGAGCCAGCGGGTGTTCGCCGGCGCGCGGCGTCATGTTGGAATTTATGCGTATCGCGTGCATGCGCTGGTGCGCATTGCCTCGCTTGCGCCGAGCCCGCTCGAGACCAGCGAGAAGCTCGAGCAGTTGCGCGCGCTCGAGAACGGCTTGCAAATTCGAGTCGCCGACACCAAAGAACGCCCGGGTCCTGACGTGAACACGGCGGAGGATTTCGAGCGCGTGGGGGCGCTGTTGAGCCCCTGACCGTTAACAATTGCTCACAGTCCCCCGCTCCTGAACGGCGGCTGAAGAACAGGCCGTGGAACGCCGGTTGCGACGTAGACGTGGGCGGAACTTACTCACAGCGGAGGGCCTCGAAGCTGGCGTAAGCTGTCAACGGCAGGGTAGTGGTAAGCGTTGCTTGAGGCATACAGCGCTAATCTTTCGGAAGCACATCGATGACAACCCGAATCCTTTTGTGTACGTGCGTCGCCGTCATGACGACGCTGGTCGCCGGTTGTGTTGAGGCTCCGCCTCCGCGGCCGGCTCGCGCTTATCGGGAGGTGCCGCCGCCCCCGCAGCCGAACACCGATGTCTACGCCTATCCGCTGCAGAATCAGCCCGCGGAGCAGCAGGATCGGGACCGGTACGACTGTCACCTGTGGGCGGTCAAACAGACGGGCTTTGATCCCAGCGCTCCGGGCGTGCCTCCTCATCAGCGTGTTCGTGTGGTGTCGGCGGGTCCTCCTCCGGGAGCCGCGACCGCCTTTGGCGCGGTCGCCGGCGCGATTCTCGGCGCAGCAGTCTCGCGGCCCCGCGATGCGGGCGCTGGCGCGATTGTTGGAGCCATTGCCGGTGGCGCGATAGGCAACGCGAGCGAACAGGCAGCTGCTGCACAGAACGCGCAGGTTGTCGCAAGCGTCGATGCGCGTCAGTCGGCGGCAGTGGATCAGAAAGCTTCCAACTACCGGCGCGCTATATCAGCCTGCCTCGAAGCGCGCGGTTACAGCGTCAAGTAAAGACGGAGTGATCGTATGACGAGCAGAGTTTCCCGAGTCCGTGTTGGCACCGTCGCGCTTCTGGCTGTGTCACTTGGGATGGTGGCTGGCGTCGCCCAGGCGCAACGTCACGACCGCGGTGATCAACGTCGCGACCACTTTGAACAACATATGGATGCCCGCTACGCGCACAATCACTACTACCCCTCGCGTGGGTACGTTGTGGGCGCGGTGCCGCGGGAAAGCATTGTCGTGAATCACTACCACGACCATTACTACTACTCCGGTGGAGTGTGGTACGCACCGCGGGGTCCGCGATTCGTCGTGGTGACTCCGCCGTTCGGACTGTTTGTGCCGGTGCTTCCGCCGTTCTACACGACCGTATGGTTTGGCGGCGTCCCGTACTACTACGCGAACGACTCGTACTACGTGTGGCGGCAGTCGCAGCAGCAGTATGAAGTCGTAGCTCCGCCGGACGGCAGCGGAACTTCCGCGAGCACGCAGGCGCCCGCGAGCGATGACCTGTTCATCTACCCGAAGAACGGGCAGACCGATGAGCAGCAGTCCAAGGACCGGTACGAGTGCCATAGCTGGGCGAAGAGTCAGAGCGGGTTCGACCCCACGGTCAGTGGCGGCGGCGTGCCCGCCGAGCAGGCCGGCAGCAAGCGGGCTGACTACAATCGTGCGATAGGGGCTTGCCTGGAGGGACGAGGGTACACAGTCAAGTAAGGGTATGAGAATTCTCTTCGTCTGCCTCGGCAACATCTGCCGCTCACCAACCGCTGAGGTCGTGTTCCGCGAAGTCGCGGCGCGCGAGGCGCCTGACCTCGTCATTCAGGTCGACTCTGCCGGCACGGCGGGATATCACATTGGAGCTCCGCCCGACCCACGCACCCGCGAGGCGGCTGCGCGTCGCGGTTACGATCTGTCGCCGCTACGCGCCCGCATCGTGCAGCCTGAGGACTTCGAGCGATTCGACCTGATCCTGGCAATGGATCGCGAGAACCTGGCGGCATTGCGCCGTCGCGCGCCGCAAGGGCTACACGAGCGCGTGCGTCTATTCCTGGAGTTCGCTCCGGAGCTGGCAACGTCCGACGTGCCCGATCCGTACTACGGCGGACCCAACGGGTTCGAAGAAGTGCTCGACCTGGTCGAGGCTGCGGCGCACGGGTTGTTAAACCACGTGCGCCGGCAAGGCTAGTACTTACTCTTCTCCGCCGTGGTCCCCACCGCCCGCCGCCTTCGGCGCGGACGACCACACCACATACGGACGGTTCTGCTGCCCGCCCGAGCCGCCCTCAGCCGGCTGGGGCGACGGTTCGAAGTGCGCAGCCGGTCGAGGCTCGTGCGACGCTTCCGAATGCAGAGACTCCCGCGGTCCGTTGTCTCGGTGCCCGCTGTCTCGCGGCTCGCCGGAGCCGCCGGAGCCGCCGGAGCCGCCGGAGCCGCTTGAGCCGCTTGAGCCGCCGGAGGGACCCGCGTCGCGATTCTGACTCTCGCGCGGCTCGCGGAACTCGCGTGGCTCACGCGGTTCGCGGGGCGATCCCTCGCTCCGCTGCACGGCCTCGGAATAACTCGGCCCGCTTTCCGAGCCACCACCTCCGCCGCCACCCGACGACTCGGGCGACGCAGCGAACGAGGAGGGCTCGCCGCCGCCGTGCTCAGACATCTCATGACCGGCTTGGCCGGCACCGCCTGCTTCTCTTCCTTCGCGCGATCCGCCACCACCGCGGCGCCCGCGCCTCCGTCCCCGACGGCCACGGCGCTCGCCGCCGCCGTGCTCCGAGAGACGGTTGGAACGACCGTCGCCATTCAGCTGTGCTCCCTCCTGTTGTGGGGCACCTTGCTCGGCCTGCTGAGCGGAATCGCGCTCGTGCGTGGTCTCCACGCCTTCTCGCGCTGTGTTTTCACGCGCCACGTGCTCTCGTGGCCCGCTTTCACGTTGGCCGCTCTCTCGCGGTCTGCGGTCCTGCTGATCGTTACGGTTGCGGTCGCGGTCCCGGTCGCGATGCCGGTCACCTCCGCGGTCGCCGCGGTCAGCGCCCCGATCCCCGGATGCGCTTCGGTCGGCGTTGCGATCGCCGCCACCGCGGTGGCCACGGTCGCCCCTGTCACCGCCGCGATGATCTCCGTCGCGGTAACGGTCTCGGTCACCGCCGCCGCGCCCCCGATCTCCACCTTCGCCGCGACGAGAGTCTGCGTGCCGGTGATGACGGGAGTGGTCACGGCGACCGTCGCGACGACGCTCGCCGCCGCCGTGGTGGTCACGACGCTCGCTGGAAGAAGAGTGACTACTATGTGACGCGCTTGCCGACACCGCTTCCGCGGGAGCGGGTGCTGGCTCGCCGCTTCCAAACAGCCGCTTGAGTCCCGCCCAGAATCCGCCGCTCGAAGCGGGCGCTTGGGTGGGAGCTTCGGCCGGCGCTGGCGTCTGCCGAACGACGATGGGGGCCGGCGTTGAAGGCAGCAGCGTCGCCACTGCAGGGGGCTCAGCCTGCGGCTTCTTCTCGCGAGTGCCCGCAGGCTCAGCGACTTCCGGAGCAGTCGGCATCAAATAGCTGACCTGCTTGTTCTCCGGCAGCTCCGCCTCGTCGTCGCGCACGCGACGAATCGAGTATTCCGGAGTCTGGATACCCTCGTTGGGAACGATGATCAGTTCCGCGGGGCTCTTGTCCTCGAGCGTCCGCAACCATTCGCGCTTTTCGTTGAACAGATAGGTCGCGACATCGACCGGAACCTGAGCGATGACCCGGGTCGTGCGATCCTTGCGCAGCTCCTCGCCGATCAGCCGCAGCACGGCCAGAGTCATAGACTCGATGCTGCGAATGCTCCCAATGCCGACGCACCGCGGGCAGACAATGTGGCTTGACTCGCCAAGGGACGGACGCAACCGTTGCCGGGACATCTCCAGCAACCCGAACCGTGACAACCGCCCAATCTGGATGCGGGCGCGGTCCATTCGCACTGCATCGCGCAGGCGATCCTCGACGTCCCGCTGATTCTTGGACGATTCCATGTCGATGAAATCGATGACGATCAGGCCGCCGATGTCTCGGATGCGCAACTGCCGCGCGATCTCATCGGCCGCTTCGAGATTGGTGTTCAGCGCCGTCGTTTCGATGTCGCTGCCGCGTGTGGCGCGCGCCGAGTTGATGTCGATGGACACCAGCGCTTCGGTGTAGTCGATGACGATGCTTCCGCCCGAGGGCAGCTGCACTTTGTGCGCGTACGCCGACTCGATCTGGCTTTCGATCTGGAAGCGGGTGAAGAGGGGGATGTCGTCCTGATAAAGCTTCAGGCGCTTCTGCGCGTCGGTGGGCATGAAGCGCTGCATGTATTCCTGGGCCTTCTGGAACGCCCCGGGATCGTCGACCAGCACTTCCCCGATATCATCGGAGAGGTAGTCGCGCATGGCGCGCGTCACGGCATCGCTTTCGCGGAAGACCAGAAACGGTGCGGGCCGGTCTTTAGCCGCGGCCGCGATCTGTTCCCACTGAACCTTGAGGTTGTCGAGGTCCCACTGCAGCTCCTCGGCCGACCGTCCGACACCGGCCGTGCGCACGATGGCGCCCATGCTGTCCGGAATCTGCAGCTGGCTCATGACCTCGCGCATCTGGTCGCGGTCTTCGCCTTCGATCCGGCGTGAGACCCCGCCCGCGCGCGGGTTGTTGGGCATCAGGACCAGAAAGCGGCCGGCGAGACTGATGAAGGTGGTGAGCGCGGCGCCTTTGTTGCCGCGTTCCTCTTTCTCGACCTGGACGATCAGGTCCTGCCCTTCGGAGAGCAGCTCGCGAATGTTCATGCGGCCGCCCTGAGGCTGTTGGCGGAAGTACTCCTTGGAGACTTCCTTCAGCGGCAGGAAACCGTGGCGCTGGGCGCCGTAATCGACGAAACAGGCTTCCAGAGAAGGTTCTATCCGGGAGATTCGGCCCTTGTAGACGTTGGCTTTCTTCTGTTCCCGGGAGGGTAATTCGATACTCAGGTCGAAGAGTTTCTGTCCATCAACCAAAGCGACGCGCAACTCTTCCTCTTGAGTTGCATTGACGAGCATTCTTTTCATGTGCCCCTACTGTGAAGTGAGGGGCCGACAGGGAGGCGGCGGGGCGCGACGCATGCGGCGCGCGCGCGGGCGAACCCGCGCAGTAGCGAAGTTTCCTTGAATCAGCCCCGAAATCAGCCGAACGACCGGCCGAAAAATCGGACAAGCGCGCTGGAGTCACGTTATGCACTCTTCGATGCCCGCCTTGTCAGCAGGCGGTGCGCTGGAAACCTTCGGTGAACTCAACCGACGGCGCTGCTGGCGGACGTCTATGCTGTCGACGCAGGCGGCGCGATCCAGTCGGCCCAATACGATGGCCTCTTATGTGGAGGACCAACTAACACGCGGCGCCCGAAGCTTTATTTCAAGGAGCAGGCGCCGAGCCATGGGGTCGTCCCTTACGGGAGACCGACGCGAGTATACTCGCAAGACCG
>Ga0070681_10000936_pt1 | contig 24567 bp, 16 predicted proteins | sample KBSC83BmetaG_FD_65650 | JGI IMG/M metagenome (GOLD analysis project Ga0070681, IMG submission 65650) | Corn rhizosphere microbial communities from Kellogg Biological Station, Michigan, USA - KBS C8-3B metaG | ecosystem: Host-associated > Plants > Roots > Rhizosphere | place: USA: Michigan...
TGAGGGTCAGGAACCGCGTATCCTGAAGGAGGCGAGCCAGCTCTTCGAGCTCCCGCTCACGTCCAATGAACCGCGTGAGATGAATCGGCAGCTCAGCGGCGGCTGAGCTGCCAGGTACTTCAGACATCATCATGTCGAGATTTGGGGCGATGATCGCGCTGCGCACACGGGTGAGCGCGATGAGTAGTCCTGGCCCGCTCAGGGGTGCGGAGGTACCGGCTCGGTGATCAGGTAGGTGGTCGCCCAGCTTGCGTAATAGTGCGACCCGTCGTAGCCCACCGCACCCATGAGCGGAAATCCCGTTGCTGCCTGCATTGCCGCAAGCCGACGAAGCACCGGCACTCGCGGATCATTTGCGGGCAGTGCGTTCGCGAGCTCACCCATCGAGGTCGCGCGAACGAACGCGAGGCCGACGATGTGCGACTTCGACGCGATCGCGGCGGGATTTTTCACGAACTCCGGCCCGAGGCCGACAGTGAGCGGATGAAAGTCGTCGGAGTAGAGCGGCGGTAAGAACGCGTCGAGCCAGGGCACGAACGCTTCCGCAGGCATCAGCTGTCCCATGATCGAGGCTTCCATCAAGCACGGCGACGCGAAGTCGCTCGGCCCCGGCTCGACCGCTGTATTGCAATGAATGTCGCGCTTGAAGAGACGGTCGGCGGCTTCGCGAATCGCCGTCTCGAGCGGCGGATCGAACGCGCGCGCATACCCGAGCGCGTTGTCCATCGCCATCGCCGTGTTGGGATGCACGCCTGTGCGAACCGCCGTTGGCAACGTCTTGAGATACGTCGTCATCCGGTCGGCCATGTACGTCGCCATGGGCTGCATGTTCGCCGCCCAGCGAACGGCGTCGGAGTCCTTCCAGGTCTTGAGCTCGTATTGAAGACGCAGCAGCCACGCGTATCCATACGGAAGCTCGAACGTGCCGGCGCCGCGCATGAACTCGAGATCGCCGGCAACGTTGGTCGCGCCGAAATGGTCGTTGAGCTTCTGCCGAATGGCGGGCGCCGTCGGCAGATCCGGGAACATTTTGAGAATTCTCACGAGCGTCCACGCCGAGTTCACGGCGGAGTGCCAGTCGTAGCAGCCGTAGAATGCGCGCGTGGTCTCGTAATCGGGGACCGGAGTGTACGTCGCGTCCCACAAGTAGGAGACGGTATTTGGCCGGGGCTGCGGATGGTCCATGCACGCCAGCGGCATCGCGCTGAGCTGAAGCGCAGTCGTTCGATCGAGCGGATGCGGCTCGACGGCCGGTAGCGACGCGTAGAACGTCGCAAGATCAGTGAAGGCAGCAACCCTGGGCGATTCATCGACGATTGCGGCGCGCTTCGTTTGTGCCGCCGCGGGCAATGTCGCGAGAACGAGCACGAGGCCGCTGAGCGTGCGCGCCACCGTTGAAAATCGTGTCGACATCATTGCCGAACCATCTCGTAAAGGAGCGCCTGTGCTGGAAGCCACGACATGCCCGCGGTATCATCGCGCAGCAACGTGAACCCGCGATCGGCTTGAATCGCGGAGAGTCGATGGAGCGCGGCGACTCGCGGATCGTTGGCCGGCAACGCACGCGCGATCCGTTCCATCGCCTGCGCGCGAGCAAAGGAGAGCCCGGCAATGCGCGCATGCTCGTTCGCGAGTGCCGCCGCGGCGCCGGCGGCGGATGTATCGGGCGCTGCGCCTCCGCCGCCGCGCCCCGGAGGTGCGGACGTGGGAATCGCGATTGCCTCGGTGAGCGGTGCGAAGCGGCCGGATTCGAGCGGCGGCAGGAAGTTGGAAAGCCACGTCGCGTACGCTCGCGAATCCAATACGCGTCCCATGAGTGCGGCTTCCGTCAGGCACGGCGAGACGATCTCCGGACCACCGCCGCCCGCGGGCGGTGTCGCGCCGCGACCCGCACCAGCAGAGAGATCGTTCGGCGCCGAGGAGCGCGATGAAGAGTCTGCATTCGTGCCGCGACCGGCGGCTCGACCGCCACCACGCCCACCACGGCCACCGCCTGCGACGACGCGTTCGTTTTGCGTCGCACACGTCGTGTCGCTGAGATAAAACTTGCGAGCTGTCGTCACGATCGCGCGACGAAGCTTGCCGTCTCCGGCGAGATCCGCGTAGTCGAGCGCGAGCGTCATGCTGAGTGCCGTGTTGTTCTGCGCTCCGCCGCGGACCGGCTCTACGAGTTTCGTGAGATATGCGCCGAGGCTGTCTGCCATCCACGACGCGAGCGGTGCAACATTCGATGACCAGCGCTGCGACTGCGAGTCGGCCGAGGTGCGAAGCTCCTGCGCGAGCTCGAGCAGCCAAGCAAAGCCGTACGGACGCTCGAACAGTCCGGTCTGACTTGCCGATGGAATCGGATTGATCGCAGCAGCCGTCGCCCGAAAGAACTCGATCTCCCCGTCGAGATTCGATTTCCCGAGGTGCGCATTCAGCTTTTCACGTGCCAGATCTCGCAACGCATTGTTCGGATAGTTCTTGAGCAGCCGCACGGTTGCCCACGTCGAGCCCACGGCGGAGTGCCAGTCGTTGCAACCCCAAAACGCACGCAGCCGATCGTGATCGGCGACGAGCTTGTACGTCGGCACCCAGAAATAGCCCGCGCCCGTGTTCGTTCCGGCCTGCGCTGGACCGCGCGCGGCTCGTCCTCGCGTGGCCGAGTCGGCCGTGCTGTCGCCGGCTCTTCGATTGGCTGAATCACCCGCACCAGCGGGAGCGCCGCGACCGGCGCCTCGGGCACCCGCGCGAGGTTGCAAGCGGTCGAGACACGACATCGGCAGCGCGCCGAGCCAGAGCGCGCGCGCCTCGTCGAGTTGCGGGGCCGCGATCTTGGGAAGTTTCTGCAGCAGCTCGTTGAGATCGCGATAATCGGCGCGCAGCGGAACGCTGTCCGCGCGCGAAGTCGATCGTTGCGCGAGCGCCGATCGACCGATTGAGGCAAACGTGACGATCGCAACGACAGCCGAGCGACCGAACTGGGAAACGAGGGGCGACTTCATGGCGCGATATATATGCTTTACCGCTCGAGCGGCCGCCACGTTGACGCCCTGAGATATCAGAACAGCCACGTGGATTGCCCGAATCGGGGCCCGGTAGCCATGTTGGAGCATCGCTCGACCATGGGGGGCGAGCGACCCGATGCCTCGTCTCGTCCCAAAGGACCTCGTGAGCGCGTCTCCCACCGACCGCTTTCGACGCGTCGACGCTGTTTTCGACGCCGTGCTCGATCTGCCGACCGCCGAACAGGCGGCGTTCATCGACCGCGCCTGTAGCGAGGACCCTGAGCTTCGCGCGGAAGTGCTTCAACTGCTTCGCGCGCATCATCACTCCGGCGGCATTCTCGATACGCCGGTCGCTCGTTTGAGCCCGCTGCTGACTGAAGCATCGGATGCCGGGATCAGCACGGCCGTGGATCGCGTCGGTCCGTTCCGAATCGAACGAGCGATCGGCGAAGGCGGCATGGGCCAGGTGTTACTCGCCGCGGTCCTCGGCATCACCGATCGCACCGTACGCCGAGACTGGGCGAAGGCCCGCGCATATCTCAATAAGGTGCTCTACCTGGACTGACTGCTGTCGGCTGATAGCTAGTGTGCGAAAAGAAAGACTCTAGTCGTCAGTCGTCAGGGTCAGGCGTCAGGCGTCAGGCGTCAGGCGAAAACTGTGCGCGCAGTTTCAACTGACGACTGATCCTGACGACTGGCGACTAGAGTCTCTCTTTATCACCTATCGTTATCAGGCCGCCCCTTACTGTCGATGATACGACAGACCCGCGCGCTGTGCTTGCTCGATTGCGACGACCATTCCGGGGATGAGGTCGACGCCCGGCAGGATGTTGGCGTTCATGTCCGCGTAGACTGTCTTCGGATCGAGCCCGCGCTTCTCGGCCAGCAGATTCACGAAGATCTCGAGTGCGTTGTTGCAGAGGATGAGCGTCGCGCCGCGCTTGTGCAGTGACTCGATGCTCGCCTGCGGAATCGTCATGCCAAGAACCACGGGCGCCGTGCGCCACGGATTGCTCGTTGCGGGCTTGCCGGTCGCCGGGTCGTTCGTCTCGAGGAACTCGCCGAGCCTGTACTTCTCCCACATCGCGTCGTTCAAGCCGTAGAACGTCGTGGCGCCGTAGAACGTGAGCACGGCGTTGATGTCGGCGTCCTTCACGCCGAACGCCTTGTTGTACGTGTCGAAGTAGTTCATCACGTGCACGAGCGCGATGCCGCCATTCGGGGACGGGTTATCAAAGAACTGGCGATGCTTGGCCTTGAGGCCGTTCAGCCAGCGGCTGCTCGGCACAACGGGGCCCGACGTGGCGACTGGCTTCGCGTCGAGGCTGCGAGCGTGCGCGACGACGCCACCAGTAACACCGACAGTCGCGAGTGACGCCACGAGCGCCACGCGACGAACGAGAGTGCGTACGGTCAACATGCGAGGAACTCCGGAAATTGAGTGAGGTCGAGCGAGCGGTGGATTCGACATGCTCGCCCGTACTCATTGTCTGCGCGGGTTCTCGGAAAACCGGACATGGAAGGCGGAAGTGCAGATCCCTCGCCTTGGACTCGGGATGACAATTGGTCGTTGTCATCCCGAGCCACAGGCGAGGGATCTGCACTTCTGGTTGTCATCCCGAGCCACAGGCGAGGGATCTGCACTTCTGGTTGTCATCCGAACCACAGGTGAGGGATCTGCACTTCCCGTCGTTTCCGCTTATCCGCATGTTCCGTCGCCAGCTCAAGAGGATCCCATGCGGCAACGCCAAATGCTGAGAACGACTCTTACCGCCGCTCTCGCGACGGCAGCGTCACTTTCCGGCCACAAGCTTCGCGGCCAAGCACAAGACACACGCTTCGACGCCCTCGCGAAGCTGGCCGAAGCGAAGATGAAAGAGTACGGGGTTCCAGGCGTGGCCCTCGGCATTTTGCAGAACGGCGCCGTCACGATACGCGGACTCGGCCTCACGAATGTCGAGGATCCGCTGCCCGTCACCGCGCATACCGTTTTTCCCATCGCATCCATCTCGAAGACATTCGCCGCGACGGCGATGATGCGTTTGGTCGAACAGGGCAAGGTCGACCTCAATGCGCCGGTGCAGAAATACCTGCCCGACTTCCATGTGCGCGACGCGGCGGCGAGTCGCGAGGTGACCGTGTGGCACCTGCTCACCCACATGGGCGGATGGGAAGGACAGGTCTCCGGTCCTGATCGCGGAACGGAAACGCTCAAGGATTTCGTCGCATCGCCGACCGTCACGGATCTCATGCAGGTCGCGCCGCCCGGCGCCGCGTGGAGCTACAACAACGCGGGCTTCAGCATCGCCGGCCGTGTCATTGAAGTCGTGACTGGAAAATCGATCAACGCCGCAATCCGCGATCTTGTCTTTCAGCCGCTCGGCCTGGAGCACGCGGGCACGACCGCGGGTGAGTTCATCGTGCAGCGATTCGCCGCGGGACATCTCGTGCGCAACGGAACGCCGACGCTTCAGCGACCATTCGTGCCGTCGTCGAGCGTCACCGCGGGCGGCGTCGGCCTCTGCATGACCGACCTGCTCGCGTACGCGCGCTTCCATCTCGGCGACGGAACTTCGGCCAGCGGCGAGCGCGTGCTCAAACGCGAATCGCTCGAGCTGATGCGTACCGCGCAAGCGTGGAAGCAGGCCACCGATGACTCGATCGGCATCGCGTGGCACATGCGGCACGTCGGGCCGATTCGCACATTCGGGCACGGCGGCACGCTCAGCGGACACATTCTTCTGCTCGAGCTCGTGCCGGAGCGCAATTTCGCGATCGCGATTCTCACGAACTCGAACACCGGTTGGAAACTGATTCAGGACGTCGAGCGCGAGGCGCTCAAGTCATACCTCGGCGCATCGTACGCGCTCAATCAAGCGATCGCGCATCGCGGCTTGGTCGAGACGTTGCCTTCGTACGAGCCGCTCGCGAAGCAGCCGGACTTCGCGCCGTATGTGGGCACCTACGCGCGACCAATGAACACAGTGGTCGTGCGCGCGGAGAACGGCAAACTGTTCGTGCAGGAACGCGCGAACAGCGGTCGGCCGTCAACCGAGATGCCTGTGTCGTTCTTCGGACCCGATCACGCGGTCATCACTGACGGCGCTGATCGCGGTCAGACGATCGAGTTCGTGCGCGATGCGAACGGGCGCGTCAATTGGGTACGCGTTGTCGGCCGTGTGGCTGTACGGACGGCCGATCGTTGATGTCGTCATCCCGAGCGCAGCGAGGGATCTGCACGTCCGAAGTGCAGATCCCTCGCCGCGCTCGGGATGGCACGCGGTGCCCGGGGCTACTAAGGAATGACCGGCCTCGGTGGCGTGATGACGTGCTGCGTGCCGGACAACGACTGATTGATTTTCGCGATGCGTCCGTTCACGATGCCATCGAGCCGAGCCTGCGCCTGATCCGCTTCGGTTCCGAGCTCCTTCATTCGGAGTAGCTCGCCCGCCGTCGGCGGCATCATCGGACGGCTCACCATGCCCGACACAGTCTGCGCTTCCTCACGGAGTCGCGGATACTGTCGATAGCCAAGTCCGGGGAGCGGACGCGCGAGCACGGAATCGCGGAAGTGTCGAAGATCCTTGATCGTGGCATCGATGTCCGGCAGCACCTGCGACTGCTGCTGCACTCCCGAGCCCTGCGCGCGACGCAACTGCGTTTGAAGCGACGTCAGTTGCGTGAGCAGATCGTCGGCACTCGAGATCACGCGATTCACGCGAACGAGAATGTCGTTGAGCTGCGTCGCAGTCTGGTATTGCGCCGTGAGCTGCGTCGCCGTCATGTCCGACCGTGGATCGGGCTGCACCTGGACTGTTTTCGTGAGCGTCTTTCCGTTCACCGCGAGTGCGACGGTGTACGTGCCAGGCAACACATCCAGTCCACCGCCGCCGCCACGACCGAATCCTTCCTCCGCGGGCTGCTCGGCATCGCTTTGCGCGGCCGCGCGGCGTGCGCGAACCGCAGCCAGAGAGGTATCAGCGCCGGCGGCTTGTGGCGCAGCACCGCCGCCGCGTCCGCCGCGTCCGCCAGCTTGCGCGCCCGCCGGCGCATCCGTGCGAAGGTCCCAAGCGACGCGGTTGATACCTGCGTCGTCCGACACGCGGCGCATGCGCTTCACCACACGGCCGTTGTTGTCGCTGATCGTGATGTTCACTTCGCCGGGCGGCTGCGACTTGAGGAAATACGTAATCAGCGCGCCGGGAGTCGGATTCTCGCCGGTCCACTTCTTCTGGCCGAGGTTTCCGTCGCGGTTCCAGAGGACCCAACGCGTCGCCGGGCGAATGTCGAACAGCGTTGCGTCCGCTGTCTGCGTCGCGCCGAGGTTCTGGAGTGCCGTGATGTCGTCCATGATGTAGAGACCACGGCCGTGCGTCGCGAGAATGAGATCGTTGTCGCGCGGGTGGACCTGGATGTCACGGACCTGAACGATCGGGAGATCGCCGCGAATCGACATCCAGTGCGCGCCTTTGTCCCACGACGCCCACGCGCCCATTTCGGTGCCGACGTAGAGCAGGTTGCGATTACGCGGATCTTCGCGCACCACGTGCACCCACGCTGCAGACGCCGGCAGATCGCCGATGACGGACTTCCATGTCTTGCCGTAGTCCGTCGTCATGTAGGCGTGCGGCGTATAGTCGTCGTCCTGATGATGATCGGCCGCGACGTATGCGGTGCCCGCGTCTGAGTGCGACGCATCGACCGTCGGAATCCACGCGTTCGGCTTCAACCCGGCGACGTTCGTGAAGACGTTGGTCCACGTTTTGCCGCCGTCGCGCGTCACCTGCACATTGCCGTCGTCGGTGCCGACCCAGATGACGTTCGAGTCGAGCGGCGACGGCGCGATCGTGAGGATCGTGCAATGGAATTCCGCCGCGGTGTTGTCGACGACGATCGGGCCACCCGAGCTCTCCTGCTTTTTCGGATCGTTCGTCGTGAGATCGGGCGAGATCACCTGCCACGACATACCGTAATCCGTCGACTTGAACAGCACGTTGCCACCGAAGTACACGACCTTCGGATTGAGCGGCGACAGCGCGATTGGCGAGTTCCAATTGAAGCGATACTTGTGACCGATCATCGCGTCGCCGACCGAGCCGACGCGGTTCGGATATGGATAGATCGTCTTCTGCGTGCCGGTGCGCGTGTCCGTGATGTTGATCATCCCGCCCTGTGCGTCCGAATACACGAGCCAGGGCTTGTCCATCACGGGCACGGTGAAGAAGCCGTCGCCGCCGGACACCGTCATCCAATCGTTCTTCCGAATGCCCTGCCCCGACAACGATTGGCTCGGCCCGCACCAATTGCCGTTGTCCTGCAAGCCGCCGCACACCATGTACGGCCGCTGCATGTCGTAGTTGATGTGATAGAACTGTGTGAACGGGAAGTTGTTCACGACCTCGAAGTTCTTTCCGCCGTCGTAGCTCACCTGCCACCCGCCGTCCGATCCGCTCAGGATGTACTTCCAATTCGTCGGATCGATCCACAGTGCCTGGTGGTCGCCGTGCACGTCGCGCGCGATCGTACGGAAGTTCTGACCGCCGTCTTCAGACAAGTAGAGAGAACCCGACAGCGAGAAAATGCGATTCGGATTCTGCGGGTCGACGCGGATGTCGGCGTAGTAGAACGGGCGGAAGTTGATGTTCGGATCGCGGCTCACGACGCGCCAATGGTCGCCGGCGTCGTCGGAACGCCACAGCTCGCCCTCGTCTCTCGTCTCGCTCACGACATACACGACCGACGGATCACTCGGCGCCACGGCAATGCCGATGCGATCCATGTCCGTCTTTGGAAGACCGCGCTCGATTCCCTTGCCCGACAGCTTCTCCCACGTGTCGCCACCGTTCACCGAGCGATACACCGCCGTGTTGCCACCGCCCGACTCGAGGTGCCACGCCCACCGGCGATACGTATACATGCCGGCGTAGAGGATGTTCGAATTGCCGGGATCCGCGGCGATATCGGAGCAGGCCGTCTGCGGATCGACGTACAGCACTTTCCGCCACGCCTTGCCGCCGTCAACGGTCTTGAACACGCCCCGCTCTTCGTTCGGGCCCCACTCGCGACCCAACCCGCACGCGTACACGATGTCCGGATTTTTCGCATCGATGACGACACGGGCGATCTTGTCGGTCTGCGTGAGGCCGATGTGCGTCCAGTGCTCGCCGGCATCGACGGACTTGTACATCCCGTCGCCGATCGACGCGTTGTTGCGCGGATTCTCTTCGCCCGTGCCGACGTAGATGATGTTCGGATCACTCGGCGCGATGGCGATGGCGCCGATCGAGATCGATGATTGCTTGTCGAAGATCGGCTTGAATGTGGTGCCGCCGTTCGTGGTTTTGACGATGCCGCCGTTCGCGCCGGCGACATAGTAGACATCCCGGTTACCGGGAACGCCGGCGACGACCGAAATGCGACCAGCATTGTTGGCCGGACCGACGGATCGCCAGCGCAGAAGTTTGAGTTGATCCGGTTGTTGCGCCGTGAGCGAAACCGCGAGGAAAAGAAGCGATGCGGAAAGTGAGAGGCGACGCATTGTGCGATCCTCGGAGGCGAGTGGGAGTGGGCTCGCAAATGTGTGCCGTGCGCGACGCGTCGGCCAGACGGCCACACCGCTGCGCACGCTTGCCGCCGGCCGCGTCTACGACGGGATTACGATCCCGTCGATCACACCGACTGTTCCGCGATCCGCTTCCCCTGCGCGATGGCGCCTGTCGCACTCTGGTGGCCATTCAGCTCAGAATGTCCGATGGCGATCTTGCCGTAACCGGCCGCCACGGTTTCGCGCGGCGATGCCTTCCCTTCGATGCCGTAGTACCATCCGGGCGGCTGCACGAGTCGCGCATGGCCCCAGCGGTTGAGAATGATACCGGCGACATCGCGCTTGGCATCGAAGCCGCTCGCGCCGAACTGGCGCGTCAACTGCGACAGCACGGCCGTTTCGTACTCTTGGTACGTCGTTCCCAATAGCTTCGCGCGCCCGAGCGTGCCCTGTTCCGCGACCGTCTTTCCGGGTGTGTAGAGGCCCAGGTAGAACGTGAGCACGTTGGGCTTGTCGGGATCGACCGGTGGGTCGTAGGAGCCGACCTTCATCTGGCGCCGAATATTCGCGACGAAGCCGATGTCGTTTTCACCGAACCATCGCGCCGCCGTGATGCCCAGCCGGTGCATGAATCGCCAGTTCGTCAACGCGACGTTCACGATCAGCGCCGGGGCGTAAAAGAACTGGGAATAGGCGGTCGTCAGATCAGTTGGAATATCGGCGAGGATGCGTTTCGTGACCCAACCACCGGTCGCCATCGCGACACGACGAGCACGAACCTGGTAGAGACGACCGTTCTTCGCGTACACGATTCGCACGCCATCGCCTGCGTGCTCGACGCGTGCGATCGTCGCACCCACTCGAATGCGCGTCGGCTGACCGCGGCGATCGAGGCTCTGCCAACGGACGCGACCATTCAAGACGCCCGCAAAGTCGAATGCTCCGTCGATCGCTTCAGGAATCAGCCGCTTCACGAGATGGCGAGCGTACGTGACGTTGCCGCCAGGGAATGACAGACCGGGGTTCGTGCTCGTGCGCGGCCGCGACACGCCTGGCATTCCGATCTGTTGCGCCGCGTGCGCGCTCACGGCATCTGGACTCGCGCCATTGATGAGCCCGACGACCGGCTCGATCATCTTCACGACTTCTGAACCGTATCCCTGCGCGTTCAGACACGCTGCGTACGTGAGCGTATCGAGATGTCTCGCGAATGCGTCGGCGGATCGGCCGCCAGTCGAGGGTGGCGAGCTTCTCCACTGGAGAAGTTGCGCGCGCACCTCGGCCGGCATCGGCCACTCGGCAAGATCATTCTGCCAGATATTCCGTAGCCAGCGGCCGTTCACGTAGTAGCCGACGTCCACGCCGCGCTCGCCAACGCCCTCCATCGGCTGATAGTTGTCCTGCGCCATCTTGAGCGACATCGACGAGTCGGCCACCCCCGACCATTCGAACTCGCGCGGCATGCGAAGGTCATCCCACATCTCGCTCTGCCAATTGCCGGCGGCCTGACGCGGCACACCGAAGTCGTTCGAGCCCTGCGGTGCAATGAGCCGAGTGCCGTTCACGACGAATTCATTCTGCTTCGCCTCGCCGCCGAAGATCGGATGATTGTCGAGAACGAGGCAGGTCTTCGCTCCTCCGCTGAGCTTCGCGTAGAAATACGCGGCAGTGAGACCGGTGATGCCTCCGCCTACCACGACGAGGTCGTACACCTCGCCAGTGTCAGCTGACTTTGGCGGCTTCGCGTATGCACCGTCGCGGATGCGATGCGCGGCGTCCATCACGGCTTTCGTATTGCCGTTCGACGTTGAATAGTCGCCGACGCCACCCGGGCCGGTGAAGGCGTCCAATTCCGCGGCGCGCTGGAGTGCGTCGAGCGGCGCCGGCGCGCCAAGCAGCGCGGCCCCCATGCCGACGAGTGTCGCATTGATGAAATCCTTGCGCGTGATGTCGTGTTCCGCCATGCGCCAACTTGGCGTTCGGCAATTCAGCGGCGCAAGTCAGCGCTTCATCGCCGGCAGCACGATCGCCGACGGCCGTGTCTCATCACGGTAGACGGTCAGCGTAGGTGCGCGAGCCGGGATCTGAACGAAGTGGTCCGCGTCGGCGCCGGCCGCTCGTCGGCCGCCGCCCCTTCGGATCGGCGCAGCTCGAGGTCTCGCAGGTCACGAACGCGCCACACCTCGAGCTCGCGCGGGTTCCGGACGCCAGGCGACATGGCTGGAAGGTGCGGCAGCGTCCCGCGATCAGTCAATCGGCAGTGAGGTGTCGCACGCGCGCACCATTGACGCGCGTGGTATGATCGACGGCATGAGCAAACCCGTTCTCCTCACGGTCGATGACGACCCCGAAGTTCTGAACGCCGTCGAGCGCGATCTTCGCCATCATTTTCGGGCAGACTATCGCGTCGTGAAAGCGTCGTCGGGCGCGCAGGCGCTCGATGCCGTGCGTCAACTGAAGCAGCGCGGCGCCCAGATCGCCCTCTTTCTCGTGGACGAGCGCATGCCGCACATGAGCGGCACGCAATTCCTCGCTGAGGCGACCAAGCTCTATCCGGATGCGCGGCGCGTGCTGCTCACCGCGTACGCCGATACCGAGACCGCGATCGCGGCGATCAACAAGATCGGCCTGCATCATTATCTTCTGAAGCCCTGGGAACCGCCGACCGAGCGGCTGTACCCGGTGCTCGAGGATCTCTTGTCCGACTGGTTCGCTCACGCACGCTCCGACTTCGAGGGCATTCGCGTCGCGGGCAACGCCCTGTCGCCGGCAAGTTACGCGCTGAAGGATTTTCTCGCAGCGAACCAGGTGCCGTACCAGTGGATCGACATGGAGAACGACGCCGCCGTCCGCGCGCTCTTGTCGGGTGCGAGCGGCGGCGCTGTCCGATTGCCGATGGTGCTGTTCCCGGACGGAACCACTCTCGCGCAACCCACGTCGCGCGAGCTCGCCGAAAAGCTCGGCATGCAGACGCGTGCGCAAAAACCGTTTTACGATCTGATCGTGGTTGGAGGCGGACCCGCCGGTCTCGCGGCCGCGGTGTACGGCGCGTCCGAAGGGCTGCGCACGATCCTCGTCGAGCAGAGCGCACCGGGAGGACAAGCCGGCACGAGCTCGAACATCGAGAACTATCTCGGCTTTCCGGGCGGCGTCACCGGAGCCGACCTCGCGCGACGCGCCGCAACGCAAGCCAAGCGGTTCGGCGCCGAGATCATCTCGGCGCAGGAAGCCGTGAAGATCGAGCGCCAGGATCCGTATCGGAAAGTGATTCTCTCCGACGGATCCGAGCTGACCGGCTACGCTGTGCTGATTTCACCGGGAATGGAGGTTCGCCGGCTCGAGGCGCCCGGAGTCGACGAGCTGATCGGCGCCGGCATCTATTATGGCGCGGCGCTGACGGAAGCCGCGACGTATCGCGGCCGGGATGTGATCGTCGTCGGCGGCGCGAACTCCGCGGGACAGGGCGCAATGTTCTTTTCTCGGCACGTGCGCAAAGTGACGATGCTCGTGCGCGGACCCGATCTCACGTCGGGGATGTCTCGATATCTGATCGACCGGATTCAGGAAACGCCAAACATCGAGGTGCTCGCGAATACGAGCGTCGTGAGCGCGCGCGGCGACGGAAGACTCGAAGCGGTGACCGTGAAGGACTCCGTGAGTGGGCAAACGCGCGAGCTCCCCGCGGCCGCGATGTTCATCTTCATCGGCACCGCACCACGAACCGCGCTCTGTGGCGATCTCGTGATGCGCGACCAGCAGGGATTCGTTCTCACGGGGCGAGATGTCTTCGTCGACGGGAAACGACCCGCGAGCTGGTCGCTTTCACGCGATCCGTACCTCTTCGAGACGAACGTCCCAGGCATCTTCGCCGCGGGCGACGCGCGACTCGGCTCAGGCAAGCGCGTTGCCGCGGCAGTCGGCGAAGGCTCGGCGACGGTGAGCATGGTCCATCAGTATTTGCAGACGGTGTGATCCATGAGCGATCCGCGACCCACGACATCTGAAGCGGCGAGCCGCGAAGACTTGCTCGCGCGACTCGCCGCACACCGCGCTATCGGTAGTGCGCCGCGCGAGGAGCTCGAGTGGCTCGCCGATCACGGCGCGCTGGAACGAGAGCCTGCGGGCACGCTCGTCGCGAAGCGTGGAGAGCTGGTGGCGTCGCTCATCATCGTTCTGTCAGGACGGATTGCGCACGTGCAGGACCAGGGAGGCACCCTGCGGAAGGTGATGGACTGGCGAGGCGGCGACGTCACGGGGCAGCTCCCCTACTCGCGCATGACCACCGCGCCGGGCAATTCCATCGTCGAAGAAGACTCCGAGGTACTTTCGATTCCGCGGGACCTGGTCCAGGAGCTCCCGATACGGTGCCCGCACGTGACGGCGGAGCTCGTGCACGTGATGCTTGATCGCGCCCGCGTGTTCAAGCAGAGCGACCAGCAGGTCGAGAAGATGGCATCGCTGGGCAAGCTGTCGGCCGGTCTCGCGCACGAGTTGAACAATCCGGCATCCGCCGCTGCTCGAAGCGCGCAACTCGTTTTGGCGGCGCTGACGGAGGCCGACAAGGCGGCGCGCGCACTCGGCGCGGAGCGGCTCGAACCGGGTGAGGTCGCGGTGATCGAGCGAATTCGTTCGGTGTGTCTCGACAAGCCGGCGACGAGCGTGCTCACGCCGCTCGAGCGATCGGATCGTGAAGAATCGATCGTCGACTGGCTTGCCGACCACGATGTCGACGACGCGCTGGCCGACGAGTTGGCCGAGACCGACGTGACGCTGAACATGTTGAACGAGTTGGCGGGCGCGGTCAGCGGACCAAAGCTCAACGCGACGTTGCGATGGATCGCCAGCGGCTGCGCGGTTCGCCGTTTGGCGCGCGACATCGAGCGCGCGGCGTCGCGCGTGCACGAGTTGGTAAGCGCGGTCAAAGGCCTGACGTACATGGATCGTGCGACGACGCCTGAGCCAGTGGACCTTGCAAAAGGGCTCACCGATACGCTCGCGGTGTTGGCGAAGAAGGCGCGCGATAAATCGGCGGCGCTGAAGGTCGACGTGCCGAAGGATCTTCCCCGAGCGATGGGCTTCGGCGGCGAGCTGAATCAGGTGTGGCTCAATCTCGTCGACAACGCGCTCGACGCGATCAACGACGGTGGGCGCGTGACCGTCACCGCGCGGCAAGAAGCGGGAATGCTCGTCGTGCATGTGCTGGACGACGGTCCCGGAATTCCCGCTGATTTGCAGAATCGAATCTTCGATCCGTTCTTCACGACGAAGCCCGTCGGGAAAGGAACGGGGCTCGGACTCGACATCGTGCGCCGGATCGTGGACCGCAATGCCGGCCGCATCGATTTGGATTCGTCGCCTGGACGAACTGAGTTTCGCGTTCGGCTTCCGGTTGCGGAGTGACTCGAAACGATAAGGCCGGCGGATGTCCGCCGGCCTTTTTTTCGTTTCACGCGTGCTTGGCTTACTTCGTGGGATTCTGGCTCAGGTGGAGCGCATTCACGGGATTGTATTTGATGCCGAGCGCGAATCGGAACGTCGTCATCCAGTATGATGTGCCGGTCGGGACGTTCGCGACGTTGTTGATCTGATACGCCGTCATGCGATTTCGCATGCCGGTGATCTCGCCAGTGAGCGCGAACGAATTCGTCAACGGGAAATCAGCCCCGGCGCCGGCAACGCCGCCCAGGCCGTGGCTGTAGCGCTGTCCGTCGGCGATCTGCTGATTCGCTCCACTCACGACCGCCAGCGGCGACGCGAAGGTGTCGTAGATATGCATGTACGCGGCGCGAACGTCGAAGAAGGGACGAATGCCGCGATAGTCCGCGCTCCAGACGCCAGGTGTGAAGCGTGCACCGACTTCGGCCGTCTCGCTGACCGACGGGTTTCCGAGTGCCGATGCGGTGATGTCCATCGATGCCGACCACCGGTCGGAGATGTGGTAGTCGCCATGCGTTCCCGCGCCGATGCTCGTGAAGCTCGACGTTGCGCCGTTTGGAGTCGGCATCTGCACTGAGCTGATCATCGTGTAGCTCTCGAACGACCAGCGAGAGCGGCGATACGAGAGCTCTTTCGAGACGACCGGAATTTCCGGCGGCGGCGATGCCGGTTCGGCGGGCGTTCGTTGGCTGGGCCGAACGGGAATACGCCCGACCTGACTGGTCAGGACGCCTGGTAGTGCGACCAACCCGATGACGACAAGACGATGAACACGCATGGCCACCTCCAAACCATCTGTGCACGTTTTCGCATACAGTCGACCCCTGTACTCTGGGGACGTCCTCGAGAATCCGCAAGCAACTTCTTAACGAGCACCAATGCTCGTTTGTGTCAACTTGCCACGCTGTCCGTTGTCCCGCCGTCGTCGTCCGTCGCCCATCGCCGGTCGTCGATTCAAATGCTATGATCTTGCCGGACCTTCCCCAGCCCAGATCCGCATGACCACACGTCGCCAATTCCTCGTCCATGCACCATTCGGCGTCGCCGGAGTGCTTGGAGCCTGTCGCGCCGCTGGCGCGTCCGCCGACGGCCCCGCGGCCGCAACTGCGAGCGGCGCCGCACAGATCGCGCAGGCAGGAACTCCTCCACCAGCCGGCGCCGCGCCACGCCCGTTGCTCGCGAGCGTTCCCGCCGAAGCCACGCTCCTCAACTGGACGCCGAAGCACGACGAGCTCGTCTACACTTTCGGTGGAGCGACGCCTCGCCAGCGCATCAAACCCGGCACGCACATCGTGTCGTGGACGGAGGACTGCTTCGACGGAGCGGTGAAAACTGCCGCCGATCTTCCATCGAAAGTGATGCCGGCCGGACACGACAATCCGCAGACGGGCCCCTTCTTCATCGAAGGCGCAGAGCCGGGTGACACCGTCGCGGTCCACATCCTCACGCTCGCGCCGGCACGAGGATACGGCGTGTCGTCGTTCGGCCCCGGGTTCGGCGCACTCGTCGGCACGAATCAGACGGCGATGCTTGGGCCGGATTTTCCCGAGACAACGTGGCGGTACGACGTCGATGCCGCGCGCAGTGTCGCGCGCACCACCACCCGCGACGGCAAGCACTCCTGGGAGGTTCCGCTCGCACCCTTCCTTGGCTGCATCGGCGTCGCGCCCGCTGGTGGCGAAGCGCGGACGACGATCGTGCCCGGCGACTTCGGCGGCAACATGGACTGCACCGAAGTGCGTGCCGGAAACACGGTGTTCCTGGGCGTCAACGCGCCTGGCGCGCTCCTGTCGTTCGGCGACGGCCACTATGCGATGGGCGATGGCGAGATCATGGGCGCCGCGATCGAAGGCGCGATGAACGTCGAAGTCTATGTGCAATTGCTCAAGAAGACTCCCACACCGGTTCCGCGCATCGAGAACGCGGACGAGATCATGTTCGTCGGCTCGGGCCGGCCGCTCGAGGACGCCGCTCGCGTCGCGTTCAAGGCGATGGTCGGCTGGGTGCAGAAGAACGCTGGCATGTCGGATCTCGATGCCTATCAGTTCGTATCGCAGAACGCGCGTGCACCAATCATTCAGCTGGTTGATCCGGAGTATACCGTTCTCGTGAAAATTGCGAAGGAACGTCTTCCGAAGAGAGGATGATAGGTCTCAGGATGATAGGCTTGAGGATGATTGACCCTATTATCCTCAGACCTACCATCCTGTGACCTCGACAGATGCACCGAGGGCCGGCGCAAAGCGTCGGCCCTCGTTGCATCTGCCTCTATGCCTTCTCCGCATTCAGGGGAGCGGCTTCTGCCCCACGACAATCGTCGGCGTCGAGTTTACCGCCGTCGAAATGCTCGTCGTACCATTACCAAGCTGCCCCGTCTCGTTCCGGCCGAAGCAGTACGTCGTGAGCCGGTCGGACGAGATCGTGCACGTGTGCGCCCCAAAACCGGTCGACACGCCCGACGCCGATACTTCGGCAACGAGCAACGATCCTGCCGCGCGAACCGGCGACGTCGCGACCGCCGGCGATGCCACGCCCAACTGCCCGTTGCCATTCGCGCCCCAGCACCACAGGGCGGCGTTCGCGGCGACGGCGCAGCTATGCGTGTTTCCTGCTGAGACACTGCTGAACGAGATACCGTTGCCTGCGATCACGGGCGTGGACGTGTCGCCGGTATTGCCGCTGCCGAGCTTTCCGCCGTCGCTACCCCAGCAGAGCAGTTGATTCGCGGTCGTAAGGCCGCACGTGAAGCTGTGCGACGCCTCGATGCTCTTGAAGTGCGCACCGCCGACGACGGCAACCGGCGTCACCTGATACGTGTTTCCATATGAGATCTTCTGTCCGTCGCCAGTCTGCCCGAGACCGTTGGCCCCCCAGCAAAAGCCGGCGCCGCTCGTCGTCACGCCGCACGTGTATGACATACCTGCGCTGATCGACGCGAAGTTCATGTTCGGCGCGACCGCCACCGGTGTCGTGGACATCGCGGGCGTCGCGTTCGCGAACTGCTTGCCGTCGTTGTGGCCCCAGCAGAACGCACGATCGTCGGTGGTGACGCCGCAGGAGTGATCAGCGCCAGTGCTCACCTGTCGGAAGAACAACCCACCCGCGACAGGCACGGGTACGTTGGACTGGCTCGAGTTCGATCCGTCGCCGAGCGTGCCCCAGCTGTTGTTGCCCCAGCAGTACGCGCGGTTGGTCGTCGTCACACCGCACGTGTGCGTGCCGTAGCTGCTGAGCTGCGTGAAGCGGAGCGCCCTGTATCCCGTGAGCGGTACCAGTTTCGGCGTGCTGCTCATCGCGTTGACGCCCAACGCCGGATCACCGGTACGGCCTTCGTTGCCGTTCAATCCCCAGCACCACACGAAACCGCCGCTCGCGATGTCGCACACGTGCATCGAGCCGGCAGCCACCGAGCGATACTTGATCACGATGACGCGCGACGCCGTGCCGGTCTTCGACTCGCTCGTCGCCGTGATCGTGACGGTACCGCGGTCGAGTCCAATCACCTCGCCGGTCACTGAATCGATCGACGCGACGGCGGGGTTCGAGCTGGTCCAACGGACCGTGCGTCCGGTGAGCACATTGTTGAGCGAATCGCGAAGCACTGCGGTCAAGGTGTGCGGGTCGTAAGCTTCGAGCGTATCCAGCGACAGCCCGATCGTGACCGTGGCGACCGGAATGACGGATGGCTTGACGGTGATCGCGGCTGTCGCGGATTTGCCCTCGCCGCTCACCGTGATCGTCGCCGTTCCACCACCAACGGCCGTGACGACGCCGCTCGCATCGACGGTCGCGACCGCGCTGGCGGACGTCGACCAACCGAGCGTGCGTCCCGTGAGCACCGCGCCCGCGGCGCTGCGCGCTGTCGCGACAAGCGCCTTCGTCGCGCCGATTGCGAGGTCGGTCGTCGCGGGGCTCACCTCGATCGAGCTGATCGCCGCGGGCGTGGGCGATGGAGGCGGAGTGGTGGAACCGGGCGAAACGGAGTCGCTGCCGCAACCAGCGGCCAGCGACAACAGAGCCGCGAAGGCGGCGAAACGAGAGCGAAGCATTGGTCGGAGTTCCCGTGGGTGGTTTGAGCTATGCCTGAACCGCGCCGGGAACCTACGTGCCTTCGCTTACGAGTTGATTGCGCCTCCGATTACAGATCAAGGGTCGTGCTTACAGTGACACGGATCCCTCTTTCAATTCTTCATATAGCTCGACGAGCTCCTCGCCCGGTTCTGCCTCGAGCTCGCGGCGCATCTTGTCGGCGAACCGTTGATAGAAGCGAATCGCTTGACCGCGCTCACCGAGCAGCGCGAGCGATTGCATCAGCGCGAGCGCGGCATCCTCGTGCACGTCGTCGCGCGCAAGCACACGCCGATAGACGTCCGCCGCCTTGGCGTGGCGCTCCTCCGACGAGTGATGAATGCCGAGCTCCATGAGGCCGTCGACGAACATTCGCTGCAGACGATCGCGATGCTCGAGATGCCAGTCACCCGCCGGCTCGCCGTCCAGGAAGTCGCCGCGGTAGAGCGACAGCGCACGTTCGAGCGACGTCGCGGCGCCGGTCTCCTGTCGCTTCATCGCGCGGCGTGCCATGACCAGATCGCGCTCGAACGACGCAACGTCGAACTCGGCGACGACGGCCGGATCGACCCGGTACCGGTCGTTCGTGACGGTGATCCAGTTCGGATTTCTGAGCGCCTTGCGCAGGCGATGCAGCGTGACGTGAAAATTGTTTCGCAGCTGTGCGCTCGACGCTTCGGGCCAGAACACGAGCCCGACCTGTTCTTTCGTGCGGCCATCCGGGTGCATCAAGAGGTACAGCAACAGCTCGCGCGGACGCGCCGAGCCCCACGCGGCGCTGTCGATCAACTCGTCGTTGACGAACACCTGCAGCGGGCCCATGCCCAGCACGCGCAGCGTCGACTGCACCGGCGCGTCGACTTCGCCCGTGCCAACACCGATGAGTGGCGCGGCTTGATTGAAGACCTGAACGCGATACTCCTCGGTGCGCGTTCCGCCGGCGTCATTCGCCAGCTTCACGACCTGCTCCATCGACAGCCGCTTTCCTTCCTCGTGCACGACCGAGTACCCGTCGCCCAGCTCGCGACGTCCGATCGCGACGATCTCGTCACGCTGCGGCTGCTCGGTCGCCGGCATCGCGATCGCCATCCGCTCGCGCAGGTCATCGACCGCGCCGATCAATCGAACACCATCGATGATGCGACCACGCCGAACCGCGAGATTCGCCATTCCGTCGAGATCATTCGCGAGGCCCCACGCGTCGGCGATCTCGATGTGAATCTGAAGCGCGTCGCTGAATCGGTTGAACGCCTCCGCCTGATTGCCTTCGCGCAGCAACAGCTGGCCGAGCGAGGAAGCGGAGTGCGCGAAAATCGTGCGGTGTGAAAGAACCTGCGCGAGGTCGATGTTGTATTGGTACATCTCGCGCGCGAGGGCGTAGTCGCCGTTCACGCTCGCGGTGAGGCCTCGCCAATACATCACGAACGCGTGGATCATCTGCGGCTTGAACATCTTCGACAGCGCGTATGCCCGATCGCTGCACTTGTACGCGTTCTCGAGATCGCCCAGCATGAGATACGCCGCACCCAGCTTGGAGAGCACATAGGCGCGCAGCGCGTTGTCGCCGTAGTCCTCGACAATCGCGTAGCTCGCGACGAGCGCCTCACGGGCGCGCTCGTTCTCGCCCTGCGAAAGGCCAATCATGCCCGACGTGAGCAGCACTCGCGCCCGGAGCAGCGGTTCACAGTTCTCCGATGCAGCGAGGACGGCGTCGACGTACTGCCGTCCTTCGCGGAACTGGCCCGATTTGAGCCAGTAGCTCATGCTGTACCAGAACCAGAACAGTGCGTCGGCGAAGCGCAGCGCTTCGCGCAAGCGATTTGGATCGCGAAGCGCCCACTTCGATGCACAGCGCAGATTGTCGTGATCCGGTCCGAGTCGCTCGAGCAGCCCCGGCTCGTGCTCACCGCCGATCAGGCGCGGCGCCATCCGCTCGGCGAGTTGCAGAAAGAACTCGCCGTGTCGGTCGCGGAACTCGTTCAACTCCGACGATTGGCCGAGGAGCTCGATGCCGTATTGCCGAACGGTTTCGAGAAGATGGTATCGCGCGACGCCATCGCCCGGTTCCATGACGACGAGCGACTTATCGACGAGCGCCGCGACACCGTCGAGAATGTCTTCGATCTCGAGCGGCGCGCCGGCGCACACGGCCTCCGCAGCTTCCAGCGAGAAGCTGCCCGCAAACACGGCGAGCCGCCTGAGTAATCGCTGTTCGCGATCGTCGAGCAGTCCATAGCTCCAGTCCATCGTTCCGCGCAGCGTGCGATGTCGAGGCAACGCGGTGCGGCTTCCACTCGTGAGCAGACGAAACGCGTCGTCGAGCCGGTCCGAGATCTGTTCCGGCGATAGCACGCGCACTCGCGCCGCGGCGAGCTCGATCGCGAGCGGAATGCCGTCGAGCCGGCGACAGATGTCGTTGAGCGTGGCGTCGAGCGCGTCGCACGTCGTGAACGATGGCAGTGCAGCCTGCGCGCGTTCGACAAAGAGCTGCACAGCGTCATTGCTCGCGAGCGGCGGCACGAGCCACGCCGTTTCGCTCGCGACGCCCAACGCTTCACGGCTGGTCGCGAGGACGGTCAATCGCGGACAGTCGCGAAGCAGGCGTTCGACCAGCGTCGCACAGGTGTCGATGAGATGCTCGCAATTGTCGAGCACGAGCAGCGTCGGCTCGTCGCTGATGGATGCGCTGAGCGACTCGATCGCCGAAGCGACAGCCCGATCAGGAAGGCGAAGCGCGGTTGCGATCTGTTGCGGAACGAGCGTGCGATCGGTGATCGGCGCGAGATCCGCCCAACCGACGTTCGTGAAGTCTGGGCCCGCGACCGCCGCGGCTTCGCGCGCGAGTCTGGTTTTGCCGCTGCCGCCGGCGCCGGTCAGCGTGAGCAACCGCGTACCGGCGAGCATCCGTGAGATTTCCTGCAATTCCGTCGTGCGCCCGATGAACCGGGTCAAATGCACCGGCAACGGCGCCTGCACCGGTGGCTGCGTCGCTAGCGGCGGCGTCAGTACAGCTGAACTCATTTTTTCGCGTCCGGGGTGGGTGGGCCCAAGGCAACGATACGCCGTGGGTCAGCCCCCGGCAACGAACTCGTTGACCATCTGCACGGCGTCAGCGGTTTCTGCCTCCCGCCGTACCAGTAGTACGGAGATCTCCCGACTTGGTGTCGACGTCGTGAGCCTTCCTGTAAGCCCTGTCTCTTCCGCCACCCCGCGCGGCACCAGCACCAGTCGTTGGAGGCGATCGGGCTCGAGCAGCGCGAACTCGAGCGCCGGCACGCAGAAGCTGGCCGGCGCGATGAGCGTCACGGACGACAGCCCGAGACCGTCGAGAAACGCGGCGAGCCGCGGCGCAAAGCACCACTCCGCATCCGGCAAATCGGGGATATAGACGCGCCGTCCGGCCGCCAGAGCGTCGAAGAGCTCGGGCCAGATGTTCGCATCAGGCGTTGCGGGAACGAGAATGATGACGGGCGCGCCGGTTCCCGTTCCGAAGCGCATATATCGAGTCACATGGTCGCCGGCCCGAACTTCCGACCAGCCGCCGACCAACCTGGCCGCCGTAGCGACGCGTTCATGTGTGGTTTCCATGGGGCGGAAGAATGCGGCCAGGCACTTACGGGGTGCTTACAGGGCACGGACGCGAGGCCAAATAAGCCCGCCGTAATCGGGCGCTCGTAGCCTTGGCGCCACTTGAACCGCGCTTCCACATCGAACGCGGCTCTGTTCGAAACAACTCACGTCCAGTCCCATGGGAGAACGTCCTATGTTGCACCCTTCTTTCTTTGCGTCCCGTTTCCGCGCGCTGATGACGACCGGCGCCATCGCGACCGTCGCATCGGTCAGCGCCATCGTTGCGTGCTCGAGCTCCACGGAGCCCGAGGGTAAGGTCGTCTACGGTCCGTCGCAGTCGCTCGGCCAGGGCACGGCCCGCGTCTATGTCTCGCTGAACGGCTCAGGCAAGCCGGTGTCGCTCGGCGTCGCGCTCAGCGAAGGCGCGCTCAATTCGCTTCCTCAGACGCCGCTTCCGGGCGGCGGCATGTCGGCAGTGAATCTGATCCTCGGTCTGCCGCAGGAAGCGAAAGCGACCGGCTTCGATCACGTGATGCTCGATTGGAACCCGATGGGTCACGAGCCAGACATGGTGTACACGCTGCCGCACTTCGATTTCCACTTCTACACGGTGAGTGAATCCGCGCAGATGGCGATTGTGCCGAGTGATCCGGACTTCGCCGCGAAGCTGGACAAGCTGCCGGCCGAGTCGTATCGCCCGGCGGGAAACATCAAGCTGCCCGGCGGCGTACCGATGATGGGCGCGCACTGGGTCGACCCGACGTCGCCCGAGCTCGTGCCGCCGCCGAACAACAAGACGTTCACGCGCACGTTCCTGTACGGCTCGTACGATGGCCACATGATCTTCTTCGAGCCGATGATCACGAAGGCGCACATCGAGTCGCTGAAGACGACGGCGGGCAATCTCGTCACGTCCCAGATCAAGCTGCCGGCGAGCTATGAGAAGGCGGGCTATTACCCGACGCAGTACACGCTGCGGTGGGATGGCGGCGCGAAGGAGTACCGCATTTCGCTGGATGGTCTGGTCCAGCACAACTGATGTCTTCCCGAGCGCAGCGAGGGATCTGCACGTCAACGGCGTAGGTGCGGATCCCTCGCTGCGCTCGGGATGACAGGTCTCTCGAGGAAATGAACAATGCTCATTCGCTCGATGGTCCGATGGACCGTCCGCATTCTGGCGGGAACGGTCACGCTGATTTTGATCGCCGCGGTAGGCGTATATGGATACTCTAATGTCCGGATGTCGCGGCAGTTCACGGTGCCCGAGCATCAGATCAAGTTCCGCACCGATTCGGCATCGCTGGCGCTCGGCAAGCGTCTCGTGACCGTTCGCGGGTGCGTGGACTGTCACGGCGCCGCCCTCGGTGGCAACGTGATGTTCGACGATCCGGCGATTGGTCGAATGGCCGCGCCGAACCTGACGCTGGGCGGACGCGGCGCACAGCTCGAGCCGATCGATTGGGAGCGTGCGATTCGGCACGGCGTGCGACGCGACGGCACCTCGCTTCGGATCATGCCGGCGCAGGAATTCACGACCATCGCCGACGACGAGCTCGAAGCAATGGTGAGCTACATCCGAAGCGTGCCCGCGGTCACGACGACGCAGCCCGCGCCGCGCGCCGGCCCGGTGATTCTTGCGTTGTACGTGGCCGGTCAGGTGAAGCTGCTGCCGGGTGAGCAGATCGATCACGTGAAGCCGCACGAGGCACACGTCGAGCCGGAGGTTTCGGCGAAGTACGGCGCGTATCTCGCCGCCGGATGCACTGGCTGTCACGGTTCCGACGCTCTCGGGAGGAAAGATCCCGGGCGCTCCGCCCGACTGGAAACCCGCGGCGAACATTACGCAAGGTGGGATCGGCCGCTATTCGGAATCGGACTTCATCCGTGTGCTCCGAGAGGGCAGGCGTCCTGATGGGTCGTCGATCGATTCGCTCATGCCGTGGCGGCTGACGAAGTCGA
>Ga0070681_10000938_pt1 | contig 24556 bp, 5 predicted proteins | sample KBSC83BmetaG_FD_65650 | JGI IMG/M metagenome (GOLD analysis project Ga0070681, IMG submission 65650) | Corn rhizosphere microbial communities from Kellogg Biological Station, Michigan, USA - KBS C8-3B metaG | ecosystem: Host-associated > Plants > Roots > Rhizosphere | place: USA: Michigan...
GGTTATTGTGCACGGAACTGGTGGCGAGCAGCAATTGGTGGCGTACTTTACGTCCGGCCAACAGATCGCTGAAACCACGCTTGCCGCTTACCTCTCCGCCCAGGTTCCGGCGTACATGATCCCGAGCCACTTTATTCGTCTTGATGCATTGCCATTAAACGCAAACCGAAAAGTAGATCGGCAAGTGTTGCGATCCATAAAGCTTCCGTCGTTTACTCCAAATGCTTCTACGGAGGCAGAAAATCTGCTGACTGCTGTGGAGCAACGGGTGGCATTGCTTTGGAGCGAGGTTTTGCAAGGTTCAGGCTGGGGACCGAATCAGGATTTCTTCGCAGTTGGAGGACAGTCCTTGACGGCCATGAAACTTCTTTCCCGGGTACGGCAGGAATTTGGAGTCCGCATTCCCCCCGGTAAGTTCTTTGCCGCGTCAACAATCAGAAATCTGGCCCTGTTGATCGATGAAACAGATACCAATCAGAAGAACGATATCGTTGTAGCCAGAAAAGTCGTGGCGCACGAAAATACTCGTGAATCCTGGCCGCTTTCATGGACGCAGCAGAGACAATGGTTCGTCGAAAAAGCAGATGGAACTCATCCCGTTTACTACATACCTGCACTACTGCGGATCAAGGGCCATTTAAATGTGGAGGCCCTTGGGTGCGCTTTCTCGGCCGTTGTTAATAGGCACGAGATTCTCCGCACAGTTTTTCCGCAGCTTGATGGGACGCCATGCCAGGTAATCCAGAGTTCTTCCGGATGGAAATTAAAGGCCGTGCCGTTGCCACATGGGCCGGGAGAAACCGTACCGGCAGAAATTCTCGATTACCTTCGTGCGCCATTTGCACTGGAATGCGATGTGCTGTTCCGCGCACGTCTTTACGATTGCGGCAATGGCGAATATCTCCTGGCCATCGTATTCCATCATCTTGTTTTCGACGGATGGTCCATGAATCTCTTTGCCAGCGAGCTTGCCACAGCATACGCAGCTTTTCTGGAAGACCATGCGCCTGCGCTGCCCAGCCTTGCGGTGCAGTACCGGGACTATGCAGTGTGGGAACGGCAACCGGAGGTGATTGCAGCTTCAAAGCAGGCGCTGACTTACTGGCAGAAAGAACTCCGGGCCTGGAAAGAGATCGAACTTCCCCTGGATTACGCACGTCCCCCGGTGCGATCATTTCGCGGGGATCAGGTCCATGTCTCTCTTCCTGTCCAATTGGCATCCCGGCTTCGCTCCTTCAGCAGGACCGGTGAGATCACTCCTTTAATGTTTTTCCTGGCGTGCTATGCGGCAGCCCTGTACCGCTACACCGGATCTGATGACATTCTGATCGGCATGCCGGTTGCCAATCGCATTCTGCCGGAGTTGGAACCCCTGATCGGTTTTTTTGCTAATACAGTCGTCATGCGAAATCAAATAACGGCAGGGGCAACCGTCCGGGAGTTCTTGAACCATGTCCGCCGTAAAGTGTTTCTCGCATATGAGCATCAGGAAGCTCCTTTCGATGACGTCGTGAACTCAGTCTCACCAGAACGTTCAGCAGGGCGAAATCCTCTTTTTGACGTTGCATTCGCGATGCAGCCCGCGCCTTTCGTTTCTCTTCCCGGCGCCGAAGTCAACATCATTGCCGTAAATCAGGAACATTCGATGTTTGACTTGGTGTTTGCTGTTGCGGAAACCCCACAAGGTTATTCCGGGACTTTGCAATTCAATACAGATCTTTTCTCGCCCAGCACTGCTGGAAGGCTGGCCTCAGTAATTGAACTGTTGGTGCTGGCTTTCCTGCGGGAACCCGAAACCTGCATTGACGACCTCAATATTTTTGGTATTGATGAATCGCGAATCATTGAAAAGGGAGGGGAAACAGATCACATAACGGGACTATGGCCCAATATAGGTCAGCATCTGGGTCGAGGCCGCACCTTACGAGTGATGAATTCCCGGCACCTTTGTCTCCCTGTGGGCGTTCAAGGCAGAGTGTGCCTGGAGACCGGGAATTTGACCACGGTGGACACCGGGTTCCGCGGCCGCCTGCTTGCTTCAGGAGAAACTGAGTTTACAGATTGGTCATCCTACAGGCTTTGGCATCGCGGAGAAGCGCTGGACCTGGGCACTGTTGCTGAAGCTGTACGTGCCTTTCCGGGCGTGGCGGATGCCTGCTGTATCAGCCGTCCGGGAAAGAATGGCAGGGCATGCGCAGTCGTATACGTGGTTTCATTATTTCACCTGGACCGATCCAAATTGCGCGCACACCTGCGCGCGGCGATTCCAGAACTCAGTATAGAAATTTCGTTTGTGCGCGTGAACGCGATTCCACTTAATGCAAAAGGCGAAATCGCAATTGAGCAATTGAACCAGCTTCCGGTGATTGAGGAGTATATGTCCTCGACGCTTGAGGGTGCCCTTGGCCGGAATGCTGCTGTTGTTATCGCTGAAGCCAAGGATAATCTTCGGCGGCTGCATCTGTCTGATGTCGTAAGCGGCTGGGATTTCTCCGGAACCGCCCCAGATAGTGAGACAGTGAAAACTCCCGTTCACAATCAGACCGATTCATCGCACACAACAGTGCAGTCCCTTAGTTCCGGTGGCCTTTTGGATCTCGGCGAAAATCCGCCTCGTTTTTTACGGAATCTACTGGAAAGGGCGGCAAAAAACAAGCCGCTGCTAGGCCTCACAATCATCGGAGAATCCGGGGAGACTTCCTTCTTTTCCTTTTCCCAGCTATATGGCCAAGCTTGCCAGGTGGCTTCAGGACTGCAACACCTGGGACTTCGCCGCGGTAATCCGCTGATTCTGCATTTTGACGATAATGCAGAATTCTTGATTGCCTTTTGGGCCTGTCAAATTGCGCACACAACCCCGCTTCCAGTCCTCAGTTTAGAAGGGGGCAAGCTCGATGCGGCATGGAAACTTCTGGGGGAGCCGGTCATTTTAACCGCGACCCGGTTAAAGGAGCGGTTAGCGCGGTCCGGCGACTACAACATGGCTTTCCTTGATGAGCTGCGCTCTTCCCAGGCTCCCTTCATAGCGGACGACGTCAGCGATAACGATATTGCATTGTTAATGCTCACTTCGGGAAGTACCGGCGCGTCCAAGGCCGTCAAGCTCAGCCACCGCAACCTGATAAGCAGCGTGGGCGGTTCGGCCATCAAGAACGAATTGGGGCCGGATGAAATCACCTTAAATTGGATGTCATTGGATCATGTTGCCGGACTTGTCTACTTCCATCTGCGGGATATGTTCCTGGGTTGCCAGCAGATTCATGTGTCTACCGCATATATTCTTGTAGACCCACTCCGCTGGCTGGATCTTCTTGATCAGTACAACGTGACTGTGACCTTTGCTCCCAATTTCGCGTATGGGCTTGTGAATGAACGAATGCAGGAGGCGCAAACAAGACATTGGGACCTTAGTTCGATCAAGGGCTTCCTGAACGGGGGAGAAGCGATCCTGGCATTAAGCGCCCTTCAATTCCTCTCGTTACTGGGGCCGCATGGCGCCAGGAGCGACTGCATGTGGCCTGCGTGGGGCATGTCAGAAACCTCATCGGGGGTCGTCTGTTCACGTTCCTTTGTCGATGATACTCGTGATTCCGGGACATTCGTGAACGTCGGCTGTCCAATACCAGGCTTCCAAATGCGAATCGTGGATCACGATAACCGACTTGTAGCGGAGGGCACTATCGGAAGCCTCCAGGTCACTGGTGCTCAGGTCACGTCCGGTTACTGGAATAATCCTGAAGAGACTCGGTCCGCTTTCACGGATGACGGATGGTTTAAAACAGGAGATCTCGCTTTCCTCAAGAACGGGCAACTGACGATTACCGGCCGGGAGAAGGACACGATCATCCTGAGCGGCGTGAATTACCCGGGACATTATATGGAAGGAGTTGTAGAGCGATTGCCTGAAGTCGAGCCTTCCTGCACGGCGGCATGCGCCATACAGTGGCCCACGAGTTCAGAGCAGTTGGCAATTTTCTTCTGTCCAAAAGATCAGGAGGCTCCCTTACTTCCAATCGTGAAGGCGATACGTGCGGAAATCGTGCAAGCCCTCGGAATTACGCCGCAATACGTGGTGCCATTGACTCGCGAGCAGGTGCCTAAGACTTCGATAGGGAAGATCCAGCGTGGGCAGCTTAAGAAGCAGCTGGAAAATCATGGCTTTGATGAAATACTGAAACGGCTCGATGTGCTGGAAAGCAACTCCAACACGATCCCCAACTGGTTCAGCCGAAAAATCTGGAGAGCAAAAAAACAGAGCGGGGTGCGTCATGACCGTTTTGGTCAGGTTCTTGTTCTCAGGGGATCAACGCCTTTAGCGCAGGGTTTAGTGGCTGCTCTTGAGCGGCAGGGGCGTGCAATGGTTGAGGTGTCCATTGGTGCAAGCTTCATAGGTGAGGATCAAAGGTTTACTGTCAATCCCCGGAACGATGAGCATTTTCGAATGTTGTTTGCAAAAATCAAAAATCCGGAGCTTCGAGACATAATTTATCTGTGGGATGGTAACCAGGGAATTGACGACCTTTTATCCTTGCTGCGAGCTTTATCTGTACACGTGACCAGTGGGCAGTCCATCCGCCTTTTCTGGGTCGATGGAAACAGCCAGAAGGTTCATGCGGAAGATAAGGTTGACCCGTATAAAGCGGCAACCGTGGCTCTGCTGAAAAGCGCGGCCTATGAGATGAATTGGCTTCAGCCTCGTCATCTGGACATGGAACTGGAAGATAGAGGTTGCCTCGACGTCCTGCTTGCAGAATTTGAGGCAACTGATTCTGACAGAGAAGTTGCCTATCGCCGCGGGGAGCGGCTGGTACCGCGCTTGAAGCCGTTGGCAGGGACAGACTTCAAGCAGCAATCGCCATTTCAACGTAATGGAACTTATCTGCTGGCCGGAGCAGGCGCCTTTGCTTTCCATCTCGCGAAGCATCTGATCAATCGCTACTCGGCCCATGTGGTTCTGGTGGGCAGGACACCGCTCGATCAGATTGCCGTCAAACATGAAGAGATTGCATCGCTTTTAGCTTCATCCAAACGGGTCCTCTACTGCCAGGCAGATATAAGCGATTCCAACGCTCTGGAAAAAGTTATGGACAAGATAGAAGAGAAGGGCTGGCCCACCATTAACGGAATTGTGCACCTGGCGGGCATCTTTGAGAGCAGCTCGCTGCTAAGCACCAGTGTGGAACAGATCAATCGCCTGATTGCTCCTAAAGTGCACGGGATGGCAGCACTCTCTTCTTTACTCCGGAGATATAACCCCGATGGGACGCTCTGGTGTGTTTCTTCCGTGAACGGGTTCTTTGGCGGACGTGATGCAGCGGCATACTCCTGCGCCAATGCGGCCCTGGAGAGCGTGGCAAGCGAACTCAGCCAGTGTTCCGGTTCGCGGGTGAGATGTTATGCATTCAGCCTGCTCGACAACATAGGAATGAGCCGGCAGCTTCCGGCTCCCGAGTCAGCTGCCGCCAGCGGTTTCATTCCGCTTTCCGCCGGGAATGCGGTCCTGTCATTTGAAGTGGCCGCAGCCGCGGCGCCCGAGTTCCTGTTCGCCGGAGTTGATTTTTTTCATCCGAATATCAGCGCCATAACGGAAGCGGAAACGCTGGCCCAGGAAACAATATGTATTTTTTCCACCGAGGATAGCAGCCTGCAACCGGCGCAGAATTTTCTCGATGAATTTGGCCATCCTTTGCCGCTCACTCACCAGACGATCAACGCTCTTCCATGGGCCGGGGAAGCGATTGATCGGGTGAGGCTGTACGAACTTGCATCCGCAGGCCTGAGAACCGGACACACACGCGACATAAGCGCGCTCTCCACTGCCACACCTGTGCAGCGGCTGATTGCAAAAGTCTGGAGTAGTCATTTGAAGGTCAGCAATATACAGATGGATGACAATTTCTTTGTCATTGGGGGGCATTCTCTGCTGGTCCCCCAAATCGTGGCTGAAATCAACGATCTGTTGCTGCTGGATCTTAAAATCCGTGAATTTTTTGAAAGCCCGACATTAGCAGGACTGAGCAAGCTGGCAGAAGTAGAGCTTGCCAATGTGCGGGAAGAAATCCATATGGCATTGGCTGAATTGGAAAGCATGACCGACTCCGAAGCGGAGCAAATGGCGCAGAAGCAGGGCCTTGCATTCAAAGAACATTATGCATAGCGAGATTGCCGGGAATTCGATTTTTTACTGAGTTATACAGAGGATGGGTGGATGAGAGTGAATGATCAGGAGCTCGTTGAAAAACTGGTGCGGCTGACGCCCGCGAAAAGACAGCTCTTGCGCCAACGGTTAAGTTCGGTCCGGGGTAAATTGGAGTCTCCGGCGCAGCAGCAAATCACGGCAATTCCGCGGGATGGCGGAACCTTTGCAGCATCCTTTGCCCAGGAGCGGCTCTGGGTACTTTCCCAGCTTATCTCCACACCGGCGGCTTACAATATAGCGGCCGCTTTTGATGTTGTGGGTGATCTAGATTTACCCCGGCTTGAAGCGGCGCTGCAGGCGTTGGTAAAGCGGCACGAAGCGCTCCGTACCTCCTTTGAAGAGCGCGATGAAGGTCTAAGGCAGGTGATCCATGCCACAGTCGATCTTCGGATTAAGCGTGAGAATCCGCCATCGCAATCGCCGCTGTACGGTCAATGGATTGGTGAGTTCGCTTCACGGTTGTCGCTGATTCCATTCGACCTTGGCCGGCTGCCGTTGCTCCGTATTCATGTGGCGGCGCTCGCCAGGGATCATCATGTCCTGCTCATCGTAATGCATCACATCATTTCTGATGCATGGTCAACTTCTTTGATGGTTCGTGAGTTGGCGGAAGAATACTCCGGACCAGCCAGGCCGGAGAGCGGGCGTAGGGACCGGATTGATTACGTTGATTATGCGCTCTGGCAACGCCGCAGGTTTGAAGAAGGAGCGTGCCATGCGGGACTGCAATACTGGAAAGAAAAGCTGGCAAATTGTCCTGAAACACTTGAACTGCCTTGCGACAGACCACGACCGCCAAAGATGACATACCGCGGCCATCACATCATCGTGGAAAGTAATGGTGAGTTTAAACGGGGTATGTTGCTTCTGGCGCAGGCTTCTCAATGCAGCCCGGGCACTTTGATGGTCAGCATACTTCAGGTTTTCCTGGCCCGTTATACCGCGCAAATGGATCTTACTATTGGGGTCCCTGTAGCTAACAGGCAACATCCGCAGAGCCGGGACATTGTCGGTCTTTTTGTGAACACTATTGTGTTGCGCCAGATTGTCAATCCCTCTGATTCTTTTCGGCAACATCTGGTCCGGACCCAATCCGCATTTCTGGAGGCGCAGGAACACCAGGATGTGCCTTTTGAAAAGTTGGTGGAAGAACTACGGCCATCGCGCAGCGTGGCAAACACGCCGCTCTTTGAAGTCTTATTCAATTACCTCGAGGATGCGAATCTTCAACTACGGTTGCCTGGAACGCAGGTGCGTGAGATTGATTATGACCCCGGAGCCGTCCGCGTGAGTTTGTCAGTGGACGTTCGCAGTCGCGCCAATGAACTGACATTTGCATTTCAATACAGCGAGGATCTGTTCGACCGCGAGACAGTGGAAGATATGGCGGAGAATTTTCTGTTTTTCGCCCAGGAAATCTTCAGCGATCCGGGAAAACCGCTCAATCGCTATCGCATGATAGCTCCCAAGCAGTATGCGACGATCGTAACCGCCAGTTCCGGAATGCAGGGAGTTGCAAGGTGAACCGGGACATCGCCATTATTGGTATCTCGTGCGCTTTTCCCGGTGCTTCTTCCACCGGAGAATTCTGGCAGAACCTGCGCGAGGGCAGGGACTGCATCACCCAGTTGAGTATAGAAGAACTGAGGGCATCCGGTGTTGCCGGGGAATTGATCCGGAATTCACGATATGTCCCTGCTGCCGGTGTGATTGAAAATTATGATTGCTTTGATCAGGCGTTCTTCGGGTATTCCCCGCGTGAAGCCGAGCTCATGGATCCTCAGCACCGCTTATTTTTGGAGCATAGCTACCTGGCGTTGGAAGATGCAGGCGAAGCAGACACGTCCAATTCCCGTTCCGTTGCAGTGTTTGCCACCGCCAGCCCTGACACCTATTTGTTGAATAATCTCCTTACTCATCCGGATTTGCGGGATCTCAGTGAAAATCAGCAGGCGCTCATAGGCAATACGCACGACAGCATCGCGACCCGCGTTGCCTACAAACTGAATCTTTCCGGCCCCAGCATGACGTTGCAATGCGGATGTTCATCTTCATTGGTTGCGGTGCACTTTGCCAGGATCGCGCTTTTAACACATCAATGTGATATTGCGCTCGTGGGTGGAGTTTCGGTTGCGGTACCGCATAGAGCAGGATATCTCTATACCAACAGTGGGGTTGTCTCTCCCGACGGGAAATGCAGGCCTTTCGATGCCCAGTCTGCGGGTACGATCTTCACCAATGGCATTGGGGTTGTGGCACTGAAACGTTTCACCGATGCCCAGGAGGATGGTAATCCGATATATGCGCTCATCAAGGGCTCGGCTGTTAATAATGACGCTTCCCAGAAAATCGGTTTTAGCAGCCCTAGCATCAAGGGGCAGTCGGAGGTTATCTACCGCGCCATGGAGGTTGCGGGTACCCCACCGGAAACCATTCAGTATATTGAGGCGCACGGTACCGGAACAGAGCTTGGCGATCCAGTGGAAGTCGAAGGACTCACGCGCGCATTCCGAGCCAAAACGCCGCTGCGCCAGTTCTGTTCCCTCGGATCCGTCAAAGGCAATCTGGGACATACAGACGTCGCGGCAGGAATGGCCGGCCTAATCAAAACATGCCTCATGCTCAAAAATAAGGAGATGGTTCCCTCGATTCATTTTGAGCAGCCAAACCCGAGGATCGATTTTTCACAAACTCCCTTTCGTGTGATTACTGAACGCCGGTCCTGGCCAGAATCGAAAGGTATTCCTCGTCGGGCAGGCGTCAGCTCTTTTGGTGTGGGTGGAACCAATGCACACGTTATCCTGGAAGAATCCCCTGCGGCTGCATCCCGGCCTGGAAGCAAGCTGTGGAATTTATTTCCTCTTTCCGCACATACCGAGAATGCGTTATGTGAAAGCGTAGCCCGGCTCCTTCGGTATCTGCACGATAATCCTCAGGCGCCACTCGCCTCCATTTCCCAGACGCTGATCGCCGGAAGACGGCCTATGGCCTTCCGCCAGTTCTATACTGCGCGTACACAACAAGAATTGATGGATTCACTTCGCCAGCCTGTCCGCCCGGTCGGCGCCAGTGAGCCTGCGCGGAACCTGGTTTTCATTTTTCCGGGACAGGGAGCGCAGCATGCAAATATGGCGCGCGGCCTGTATGCTGCTGACAAAAGATTCCAGCAGGTCTTTGACGAGTGTTGTGAACACCTGAAACCAGGGCTTGGGCGCGACCTTAGAACAATTATCTTATCGCAGGAACCAGATGTCCGTAATGCTGAAACTGAACTTGAGCAGACTCTCTACACCCAGACTTCATTGTTTGTTGTAGAGTACGCTCTAGCACTGGCGTTAATGGAACGGGGGCTTCGCCCGTCTGCTCTGCTCGGGCATAGTGTTGGAGAATATGTTGCAGCCGCCCTCAGTGGAATATTGAATTTCAGGGATGCACTTGATCTAGTCCAGCAAAGAGGCCGGTTGCAACAGTCAGCAGTTCCTGGCGCAATGCTGTCTGTGCCGCTTTCTCCGGAGCTCGTGCACAGGTTTTTATGCCCTGACGTCAATATTGCCGCCTGGAATGCTGAGAACCTCACCGTGTTATCCGGCAAAGCCGGAGCTATAGCTGAAATTGAGGCACATCTTAAACAGCAGGGGATTCACTCAACCCGCCTGCGAACTTCCCACGCCTTCCATTCTTTAATGATGGATCCAATCCTGGAGGATTTCAGATGCGAAGTGAAGCGGGTCAGGTTTGATCAACCGGGTATTCCTATAATCTCCAATCTCACCGGAGAACCGCTAACGGCAGAGGAAGCAAAAAATCCAGAATACTGGGTCCGGCATCTGCGGGAAACCGTAAGATTTTTCCCGGCTGTCCAGTATCTCGTGAAACACTTCGACCCTATTTTCCTTGAGGTCGGGCCCGGCCGTGCGCTGTCAAGCATACTAAAAGAGATTGCAGGGAGTGCGCCCGTCTTCAGTATGCTGCCGCATCGCCGGCAACCCGACGATGATGCCGGATATGCATTGAATACTCTGGGCCAGCTCTGGGCGTTGGGTCAGCCGGTGGATTGGAAGACCTATTGGAAGGATGAAAAGCCGCGCCGGGTCTCACTGCCGGCTTACCCGTTCGAGAAACAACACTTCTGGATTGATGCAAATCACGCTCCCCAATCGCACGAACTCCGGCCCGGTTCTCTAATGCGTTCCGCCCCGGAGAACTGGCTTTATGTTCCCACCTGGAAACGGGTCCTCCCGCCGAAGCAGGCAAAAGCGGATTGCAGTTCCTGGCTCATTTTTAGTGATGGAGAAGCGGGTTCGGAACTGAGTCAGCACCTGAGAAACTCCGGCCATCAAGTTACGGAAATATCGCCTACCAATGATGGAGAAGGAACCGGATATCGGCACATTTTTGAGAACTTGTTGAGACAAAATGCATTTCCCGTCAGCCTTGTATATTTGTTGCCTCTCAAGGCTTCGCAGGCCGCTGCGGAACAAAGGTTCATGACTCTGGTAGAGATCATGCTGGCTGCGGAAAGCGTTTCTCCCAAAACAATCCGGCATCTCTACGTGGGCGCCACACACGTTTTTCAGCTGATGCGCCAGGACAACTCAGATCCGTATCGCAGTACAGTGATTGCGGCAGCCAGGGGTATATCTCAAGAGTTCCCGCATGTGAGATATAAGGTAATCGAAGTTGAACCGGATACTTCGCAGGCTGAGGTAGTGAGGCAATTGGCGGGTGAGTTGAAAAGCACGCCCGATCAGGATTTAGTTGCCTATCGCGGCGGCAGTCGATGGGAGCAGGCATTCGATCGTGTTACCGCAGAGCCGGCCAGGCGAGATGTTTCTCATCCATGGAGTGGCCGGACATTCGTAATTACCGGCGGGTTGGGAAAACTGGGCATGGCCCACGCTGATTATCTCGCCAATCTTCCGGGCACAAAGATTGCATTGATCGGACGCACGGCACTGCCCCGGCGTGAGGAATGGCCGCGCTTTGCTCAGCATCAGGACCCAACGGGAGAGAAAATTCGGCGGATTCTCGACATGGAGAGCCGTGGAGCCAAGATAGAAGTACATCAGGGCGATGTAACGAACTTGGAGCTGATTTCACAGATATGGGAGAGGGTACAGGCCTCGCTGGGCAATGTCTTCGGGCTCATCCACGTGGCCGGGGTCGCGGGCATGGAGCATTACTGCCTGTTGAAGGATGAAAGCCTTGCCCGGTCTGCGCGGTTGTTCGCACCTAAAGTAAAAGGCACCGAAGTCATGGCACAAGTCGTTCGAGAACATGGGACGGAATTGTGCATGGTTGTCTCCTCCATATCTTCCGTTCTCGGCGGCCTTGGCCTGAGCGCGTATAGTGCTTCACACATTTTTCTGGATTCATACGTCCACCAAGCGCAGCTATCCGAACAAATGTTGCCGACAAAGTTGCAGGCAGTCAACTGGGACGCATGGGCGCTTGAAGAAAGCGAGGGAGCGCATACCGGAGAGAACAATGCGCTCGGCAGTTCATTGCAACGGCTTGCACTTTCCGCAGAAGAAGCCGGCATGATGCTGGACCGTCTGTGCAACCTGCCGCATGTAAACCAGATAATCATTTCTACGGCAGCTCTCAATGACCGCTATCGAGCATGGGTGAAACGCCAGTTCGAGGGAAATGCCCCCGTTACGGAAAGGAAATTCCGCCCCCGACCACCCATGTCGTCTACCTATAAACCTGCGGAATCGGCCATGGAGCAGGACTTGCTCCAGATATGGCAGGATTTGCTGGGCATATCGGACATCGGAACTAGTGACAACTTTTTTGAACTTGGCGGAGATTCGCTCCTTGCTCTGCGGATGGTCACGGCGGTAAACGAAAAAGCAGCGGCCGCCATTACGGTGCTGGACGTCTTTGAACATCCGACTATCGGTAGCCTGTCTGCATCTTTTCAACCCGATCCAAAATCAGACCTGAGCGCTTCGAAAATTGACCAACGAACTGCGCTCCAGCGAGAAGCCATTCTTCGCAAAAGAATGGCTGTGCCTTCTTGATCATGTTTCTAGGACATCGAAATGGTGGCTGATCTACAGAGTGTTGCTGTAATAGGAATGTCTGGTGCATTTCCCGGGGCTCCCGATCTGGCCAAGTTTTGGGAAAATCTGCTCGCCGGACGGGAATGTCTCCGGTCATTTACCGAAGAGGAACTGGCCAGAGCAGGGGTGCCGCAACGGTTATATCGCCATAGCAACTATGTGAATGTTGGCGGCCCATTGGAAGGTGCGGACCTGTTCGATGCCGACTTTTTCGGCTTCAGTCCACGCGAAGCCGCGGCGATGGACCCGCAGCACAGGGTTTTTCTTGAGCATGTATGGCTGGCTCTGGAAGATGCCGGTTATGATGCCACCCGGCTAAAAGGATTGGTTGGGGTCTATGCCGGAGAGAGCCTTAATACATATTTGCTGCGCGAGATTCTGGGCACCACCACTGTTGAAGAAATTCCACAGGCCGAGCAGGTACTGTTTGGAAATGTATGCGACCATCTTGCGACCAGGGTGGCCTATAACCTCAACTTGCACGGTCCTGCTCTGACGATACAGACCGCCTGCTCAACGTCGCTGGTTGCCATTCATCAAGCTTACCAATCTTTGGTCTCGATGCAATGCGACATGGCGGTTGCTGGAGGTGTTTCCGTCAAGTTCCCGCAGGAAAGCGGCTATATGTGGAAGCAGGACAGCATCCTGTCTTCCGATGGACATTGCCGTGCTTTTGATTCCAAAGCTGATGGGACCATCTTCACGAATGGCGTGGGTGTGGTAGTCCTCAAGCCGCTGGAGCAAGCATTGGCTGATGGCGATTCGATTTACGCTGTAATTAAAGGAGCCGCTATTAATAATGATGGGGCCCGCAAAGTCGGCTACACTGCGCCCAGCATAGTGGCCCAGGCCGAGGTGATTGCCACAGCGCAAAGCCTGGCCGAAATCAATCCGGAAACCATCACTTATGTGGAAAGCCACGGGACAGGTACTGCTCTCGGAGACCCTATTGAGGTCGCAGCCCTTACCAATGCGTTCCGGCTCAAGACCAGAAAAAATGGGTTCTGCGCGATTACCTCACTTAAATCGAATCTTGGCCACCTTGATGCAGCAGCTGGAGTGGCCAGTTTCATTAAGGTGTGCCTTGCATTACAGCATCACGTTATCCCTCCCTCAATCAATTTTGAATCAGCCAATCGTCAGATTGATTTCAATAACAGTCCTTTTTACGTAAATACAGAAGCTGCGGAATGGCGTTCACGCGATGTTCCCAGGCGTGCGGGCGTAAGCTCGTTTGGCATTGGCGGGACGAATGCCCATGTGGTTTTGGAAGAAGCGCCGCCATCCGCCAGTTTGGGAGTCCCAGCTTCAGCCGAGTTATTGGTTCTTTCTTCCCGAAGTGAAAACGGCTTGCGTCAGATGACAGACAGGCTGGTTTCGGCGCTACGATCCTCTGCCGGAGCGTTTTCCCTGCGGGATGTCAGTTATACCCTGGGTGTGGGCCGGCGCCAGTTTGCGCACCGCACATTTCTTGTCTGCGAGAGCATAGATCGCGCAGTGCAGCTTTTGGAAACTGGTTCTGTGCGCCGCGGACTGGCTGAGGCCGGCGCTCTCAAAATTGTATTTTGTTTCCCAGACAGCATAGCGGATGCAGTGCGATCTTTCGATTCGTTCTACCGCGAGAACCGGGTCTTTCGAGAAGCTGTGGAGCAATGCTGGAGCGCGATTCAGGAGCTTCGGTCCAGTTACACCATTCCGGATTTCAGGAACTCACAAGCCATTCTTGAATCTAAGGACAGCGACACAGAACCGTTTCGTACCTTAACTCTTATGTACTCAACGGCTGTTCTTTTGCGTCATTGGGGTATTAAAGCTGATGCCCTCGCTGCCGATGGGACTGGAAAGTTGGCAGCCGGCTGCTTTGCCGATGTGTTTTCAGTCACCACAGCATTCAATCTTCTGCTCGCCGCTCGCGATCAGAAGATCGATTTTATTAAAGAAACCTTTGCGGCGCCTGGCATTCCAATTTTCGCGCTTAATTCCGGTAATCTGTTGGATGCGACGGCTGCCCGGAAACCTGAGTATTGGCTCAGATCTCCTGCCCAAGCGCCGCAAGCGTCACCGGAAGTTGTTGGCAGATCTGCAATTTTCCTTTCTTTCAGTAACAGCCCTGCGTGCCTGCAAAACTCACCTATTATGGGCAGTGATGCGTCCGTTTTCACAGTTCTGGCGGAGGGGCACTCTGATCAGGGGACAACAATCCTTAGAGTCGCCGGAGAATTGTGGCTACGCGGAATACAGCTCTCCTGGGAAGCGATGATTGAACCTGGTATGGCGCGGCGCTGCCATCTTCCCGGTTATTTCTTTGAGCAAAAGCGCCACTGGTTTGAGCCACCTAAAACAGCTTCGCAACGGGCATCTGAATCGGAACCAGCCAACCAGCGTCTGGAAATGTCAAATTGGTTTTATATCCCCGCCTGGAGAGCGACTGGTCCGGCAAATAAGCGGAGCACTTTAAAAACAGGGGCAAAATGGCTCATCTTTGCCGATGCGTGTGGCGTATCCGGGAAGCTTGCGAAGGTGCTGCATGAGCGCGGTGATTCTGTGCGGCTGGTTGAAATATCCGATACATTTTTTCAAACCGGAACAGACCGTTTTGGCATCCGTCCTTCTTCCCGTGATGACTATTTGCTCCTGATAAACCAGCTTAAAGAGCTGGGCTGCTGGCCCGATTTCATTGTTCATCTGTGGTGTTTGGATCCAGCGGACGCATCCGGAGCAGATTGCCATGCTTTTGAAGCATGGCAATATCGCGGGTTATTCAGCCTTATTTATCTCTTCCAGGCCATGGGGCAGCATAATCGTGATATCCCGCTGGAGATCGCCGTCTTGACCACTGAAATGAATAATGTATCCGGATTGGAGGTTGTAGCTCCGAATAAATCCACCCTGCTTGGGCCAATCAAAATCATTCCCAAAGAATACAAGCATATCCGGTGCCGCATGGTTGATTTTGATGTCTCCGCCATAAAAGCTCCGGTCGGGCAGGAAGCTGTTGTCCGGCACCTTTTGGACGAGATCGACAGTGATCATCATGAAGAGATAGTTGCGTATCGCGGATTGCGAAGATGGATACCTTCTTATGAATCCGTGAGGATTACAGCGCCTGCGGATTCCGTTGCAGGAATAAGGCGGGAAGGAACCTATTTGATTCTGGGCGCCCTTGGCACATTAGGGCTCGATGCCGCGGAATTTCTGGCCATGAGTGCGCCTGTCCATCTGGTTTTGGTCGATAAAAAAACGTTGCCGGAGCGTTCATTGTGGGAAGAGGCTACCGGCGAGATGCAGCCATTAATACAGAGACTTCTCCGCTATGAAGCTGCTGGAGCAAAAATTACATTTTTCAAGGCTGATTTCGGACATCGGAATGAAGTTGAGGAACTGGCAAGGTATATATCTTCGGAGCACATGCAAATTCATGGAATTGTGCACGCCGCTGGTCATGTGGACAACGGCATTATAGAGTTGCGGACGCCGGAATCCCTCCATGCGGTGTTTGCAGCCAAAGTGCATGGAGCCTACGCTCTTCAGAAATTGCTGGCAGGCCAAAAGCCTGATTTTGTGTTTCTTTGCTCCAGTATGAATCCGATCATCGGCAGCCTGGGGCAGGTTGATAAAGCATCGGCCAATGCTTTCCTGGATTCATTTGCCGAGTATTACTCGACGACCTTCGGACAGCCTGTGATGGCGGTAAGTTGGGGCGCGGTGGACGACACGCGGGCTTCACAGATTATGGTGCTGCCGCAGTTCAAAAACCTGAGCCGTCTTCATCGCATGAACAAGATGACCCGCGAAGAGAGCGCGGAGGTGTACCGGCGTATTCTTACCGCCGGGATCCCGCCGCGGTTGATTGTGTCCACGCTGCCGTTCAATGAAGTTATCGAGAGTTGGAACAAGGTCGGAACTCTCGACGATTTGCTTGGCGGCCACCCCTGGAAAGCGTTTGTATTGGAAGGGCACAATGGGAGCCATATACCATCCTTGGCGGATATCCGGCGGGTGTTTGCGGATATTCTGGGCGTGAGTGACGTACATCCGGAAGATAATTTTTTCTCGCTTGGCGGTCATTCGCTTAGCGCGATTGAATTAATCGAAGCGGTTGCGTCCCAATTCGGAATCCAGTTGCGTCTCAACGATATCTATAACTACGCCACCGCAGAACTATTGCATAAGGAAGTTGCCGGCCGTGCGGCATCGGCCCGACCAGCCTAGATCAAATACCGCCTTGAGCGATGCACTGCCGCGCGGAGGTTAGTCATAGCGCAAGGCGACCGTGGGATCCACTCGAATCGATTTATATGCTGGAATGAGGCAGGCCAGAAGGGCTACCAAGGCCAGCAGGGCGGTAATTAGAATAAACGTCAACGGATCGGCTGTGCTGAGGCCAACCAGGAATCGAGCCAAGAACCTGGTAGTAATAAAACAAAGGACAAGGCCGACAGCAAGCCCGGCACAGAGAATCATCACGCCCCGGCGAATAATCAGCCGCAGGATATCTCCCGGTTGAGCGCCAAGCGCCATGCGGATGCCGATTTCACGAGTTCGTTGTATGGCATCATACGAGATCACTCCGTACAGGCCGGCAATGGCCAGCACCAGTCCCACGGCGCCCAGTCCGGCTCCAAACAATGCGCCCAGCCGAAACAGTAAGAACCCTGAAGTACCCTCAAGCTGATGTATTTTGGTTTCAGCGCCAAACGTCGGAAGCCCGGGTGCGACCGCGGCAATCTCGTTACGGATTTCAGAAATCGCCGTTTCGGGAGCTGTGTTGGAACGCACCAGAAGAGATACCACCGAAAAGTAATTCTGCTTCAGAGGAACATAGAAGTACGGCCGCTTCGGCTCGAATGTGGAGGAATACTTCCCATCCTTAGCTACGCCAACAACCTGGATCGGGTGTTGTGGGTCTTCGGTGAATTGAAATCGCCTGCCAACCGGATCCACTCCCGGCCAATAACGAGATGCCATTTCCTGACTGATAATCGCTACCTTGGGCGCATGTTCATCATCAGTTTCCGCAAAAGGGCGCCCATTTAGGATAGGAACTTTCAATGTGGTGAAAAAATCCGGAGTCACGATGTTGTAGGAGACTGTCGGAGCGGATTGCCCCGAGGGAGGAATATAACCTTCGATCTGCAGGCTTCGGGAAAGATCAGCCAGTTCGTTCAGAGGTCCGCAGCAGGCAAAGCTGGCAGAACTTATTCCCGGCAAGTCGTGCACACGCCGGAGGATCTCCTCATAGGTTTTTCTACCCTGTGTTTCATCGTAGCCGATCTGATGAGCGTCCATGTTGAAATTAATGACGTGCTCAGGATCAAATCCCAAGTCCGTTTGCTGAGCATTCCTTAAGCTGCGCGTAAAAAGACCAGCGACGATCAGAAGGGTCAGCGAGCCAGCTACTTGCAAAATTACAAGAGCACTGCGCGCTCGCTGCCGTTCGCCGGACGATCCCCGTGCGCCTTGATGCAATATTAAAGATAAGCTGGTGCGCGACAGACGCCATGCTGGAGCAATGGCGACCAGAACTCCGGTCAAGGATGCGGCGACAAGAGAAAAAAGCAACACACGCCAATCCAGGCTCGAGGCCTGGTACGTGGGCGCATCGCCGTACCCGAAGAAATCGATCGAGTTCATGAGGTTGCCTGCCCATAGTCCCAGCGGAGTTCCAATGACGGCCCCAATCAAAGCCAGTACCACGCTTTCAGTGGTTAACTGGCGGGTAAGTCTTAACCGGGAACTGCCTAACGCACTGCGAATACCCATTTCCCGCTCCCTGCCAGTTGCCCGCACGAGAAGCAGATTGACCAGATTCAAACCAGCGAGCACCAGCACCATGATTGCTAACGAAAAGAATAGGCGGGATAGCTCAACTGCGCGGTTCGGCGGAGGCCCGACCCGTGCCTCTGGCTCGGGATAAACATGGAAGCTGGTGCCTTTGTTGTCCTTGGGGTAGGTCGTGGCGAGCCGGTTGGCTACAACGTCCAGATTTATTTGTGCGTCTTTAACGCTTACGTTGGAATTCAGCCGCCCCACGACGCTGAAATAGCGCATGCGCCTGCTAGTCAGAAATTCGCTTGGGAACGAGCCGATGGAAGTCATCCCGATAGGTAGATAAGCTTGCGTATCCAGAGGCGGCAACAGTCCATGAAAGGACTGAGGCGCTACGCCGATGACCATCATTTCATGGCCGTCGATCAGGACTGTCTTGCCCACAACATCCGGATCTCCGGCAAAGTGGGTCTTCCAATAAGAGTAGCCAAGCACAACAACCGGATCGGCTCCACGAACGCTGCCTTCTGAGGGCAGGATCAATCTGCCCAGTGCAGCCTTGACTCCCAACAAGCTGAAGTAATTTCCAGTGACGTAGTTTGTGAGGATCCGGTCAGCCTGTCCATTTCGACTCAGAGCGTCAAGCCCGATTGCGTACCCAAGCACGTCTGAGAACGACTGTTTGGTTTGCTCTTTTACATCAAGAAAATCGGGATAGGAAAGTCCCGGAGTAAAATGGCCGTCCTCTTGCTGGAAGTGAAGAATGGCCAGTTGCGAGGGCTTTTCAACCGGCAGCGGACGAAGCACAAATGAATCAACCAGCGTGAAAAATGCGGTGTTGACCCCTATGCCGATTGCCAGCATCAATATCGCGAATATGGAAAACGCAGGAGATTTAATGAGAATGCGGATGCCATAGCGCACATCTTGCCAGAAGATTCGCATAAATTACTCCGAAAGATACCAGGTTTGGAAGCTCATAATAGCATTCACCAGATCGAATCAATGACCTGTCCCATCAGATACGAGTTGATTGTTACTTCCCGGGCTGGACCTTAGGCCCAACCGCCAGATCCCAGGCCACCATGCGAAGTTCGCTCGTGTATGTCTGCCCGGCGGCATCCGGCAACCATACGTGGCCGGGAGTAGGGAGCATTTCGCTCAACGTGACCCTCCCATCGTTGTTGTTGCTGGCCAGTATGCGCCGTATCATCTTGATAAATATCTCAACGTAGATCGGACTTTCGAAGTCAAGGTAGAAAGGCTTTACCTCAACCGGAACTTTCACAAATACCAACCGCGGCAGGCCATGCGCCCGCATCCACCGCCGCACTTGAAGGTAACGTTCGTGCTCCGTTTCGCAATGGACGAAATCTAGTTCGGCGGCTGAAAAGCACCATGATTCTCTCGCAATAACGAGCTTGTCTATTATGATCCTGGGCATATGGGCGCGAGGCCGCACGATCTTCAGCAATTCGATAGCGGCACTCGACAGCAGTTCCCCGAAGAATTCGATAATGGGGAACTTCAGGCTGCCGTCGCAGTTTTGCACGATCAATCCCTCCTCAGTCCGTTCGACTGCGAATGCCGAGATCGGCATTGTCCGCGACCGGGGGGCGTTCGCGACGGGAGCACTCGAGACCTCAAGCAAGCAATCCCTGGATGAATTCAGCACGAGGGACGTGCGATTAGTGATCCGTGGCCAATGTCGCGGTGGAACCGGCACTGCGCGCGATTCGGGAAGATCGGATTCGAAGGCGCTAAACAGTTCCTCCGGTTTGTCATGCTGCGAAACCGCAAAGGAGAACCGGATTGTATTTACCGCCATGTGCACTTCGCCCAGAACAAACATAAAATCGCCCCGGCGAATTGCATCAACACTGGGAGCGGCAATCATCACGTCAGGGCTGTGATAGCGTGCAAGCTGCCACCCAGCGGCCGGGCTTGCAAATAAGTTATTCACTTGCGCCTTGAGGTCCGCGCTCTTGTACGCTACAAGATGTTTCTCCCACGGTACCTGCAGAATTGTTTCCCAGCGGTTTTGAAATTCCGGCAAGACATTGTTGAAAAGCTTTTGCACAGGATCAAAAATCAGCGGCTCAATCTTTGCCCAGAACTGGAGTAATTCCACTTTTCCGCTATCATTTGCCCGGGCAAGTTCCTCATAAATATGATGAAAGCCCTGCTGGTAAGCGGTCGCGGCCTGATAGCTGAACCATCGGGCACTTGTCAGCAGAAGCGAGAGGGGAAGACCCAGGGAAATGAGAAGTTCGCTGCCCATTTCCACATTCACATCACGTCTGCATTCCTGATAAACCAGGGTCCGGGACGCGTACATGGCTCCTGCCGACTTGGTGGGAGAGTAGTTCGTCAGCTTGGTAAAAGCAGCATCAAGGTCCTCCAACGCCTGGTCCAGTCGCTCCGGGTCGCCAATCGCATGGCTTATTCTGTCGCGCTTCTGTTCGAGTTCGTCCAGTTCGCTCAATAAAGGCGATCGCAAATCTTCTTTTTCGATCTTTGTCAGGAATTCCCGCAACTTCTTTTCAGGATGGAGGCAATACGGGATTTCAAATGTCCATGAGATGATCCCGCGTGCAGCATATGCGTGCAGGATTCCATAAACCTGGCCTTCAGTGCGAATTCCGTATTCAGGAATCCTAAGGATGCTTCGAGCAAGTTCTCTGGCCGTGACTTCACCATTACAACCTAGCAGGACAGCGGCGTGAACTGGTGGAAGTTCGGAAACGCCCGCGTCCGGGGAGTATAAACACGTTTCATCCACGCGAAAAAACGGCAACAAGCGAGGTGCAATCCAGGGACGCAGTGAACTGATGGCGCTCATCTTCTGCGCCAGACACTCCACGCCCCAATTTTCAAAATAGATGGATGATTTCGATACAAGATTGATGCCGGTATGGACCGATAGAGGACTTTCGGCATCCAGCAGTTTTGCCCAGCCTACAGGGCCGAAAAAGCCAATGGTATCGTTCTTCAGGCAATAACGCTGCAAATAACTCGCGATAAGTTCTTCATTTTGCCTTTCCTTGAATCCTCGCCTGGCAGGCAATTGCTCCAGCGCGGAAAATGAATGCGTAACGCGGCGAAATGCTGCCCGGTTTTGCAGAAGGACGGCTTGGCGGAACTGGGGATCACCGGCAATTTTCCTGATTTTCGCGGATGAGTCCAGGGCTCCGGCCTGGAACTGATTTGTAAATTGGACCCTGGCTTGTTCCGCTTGTGAAAACAGGAGTGTAAGCTCTTCTGCTAGCGCGTTGATTGCCGCGCCGCATGGTTCAGGAATTCTTCTCTTGTTCAACTGTTTAAGTGCGCGATAAAGCAGTTTTTTTTGTGCCTGATCCGCCGTTTCATTCAGAACAGTCCGGCATGTCTCTATGGCAGCTTTGAACATTTCATCTATTGCGTTATCCAGGGACAAGTATCTGTCCGTGGCGGAAGCAATTTCTGGTGCGGCGAGTTGCTGCGGGACGCTCGCAGGAAATCCAGCGCCGCGCAGACAAATCCATCGCCAGAATGCCCATTGTTCGCCTGGTATTTTCACTAAGTGATTGGAGGCATTGCTCCCGGAAAGAATCGCTGGCGGGTGCAATTGTTCAATAGCATAGTGCATAAAAAGTTGGTTGCTCTTGAGATTATAAGGCCGTTTTTGCCGCGATCAGCATTGTTCCAAAATGGGAAGTTACGGGCGTCTGAATGTTTGACAGTGCTATTAAACACGACATAATATTAGAGTTGAAACCACTCAAATCCTGAAGTAATGTCCTGAACGCGGGACGTCCAAGTCTAACTACCATACAACATCTTGCTGTTATCCCCGGAGGAGTATTTGAAACTGCAATCTCTTGCTTCGCAGATCGCGAGAGGCGATACCCAGGGCAGTTTTGTAGAAGTACTTTGCCGGCATGCCCAAGATCGTCCTTCGGGCACGGCACTGCTGTTTTTGCGCGAGGGCGAGGAGGAAGTTGCAAATATTACTTTCAGCGGCCTGGACGGCAGAGCCCGTGCAATTGCCGCTTTTTTGCAAAAGGAAGGTATACAAGAGCAAAGAGTTCTCCTATTGTTGCCTTCCGGCGTTGAGTTCATCACCGCTTTTCTAGGATGTTTATATGCCGGTGTCATTGCGGTTCCCGCTTTTCCTTTTCATCCCGGCCGGTCGCGGCGGGGTGAATCCTGGTTCCGCTCCGTGGCTGCTGACGCCCACCCTCTTCTGGCTTTTGCGACACCGGAGATGATCGCAAAATTGCCGAAAAATAGAGACGATGCGGGTTATTCAACCATGCGATGGATCAGTCCTGAGGACATCGATTTGTCACTGGCCGAGGAATGGAATAAGCCCCTTATAACTTCAGAGACAATCGCACTTTTGCAATACACCTCCGGTTCCACATCTTTGCCTAAGGGCGTGATGGTTTCTCATGGCAACCTGCTGCACAACATGCGAGTGATTCAGGCTGCATGCGAGACGAATGAACACTCGACTGTAGTCACATGGCTGCCGCTCTACCATGACATGGGATTGATCGGGACTGTGCTTCAGCCGGTTTATCTGGGGGCCCGCTGCGTGTTGATGAGTCCTGCTGCATTTCTCCAGAAACCTGTACGGTGGCTACGGGCCATCTCTCGGTACAAAGCGCACAGCAGCAGCGGCCCAAATTTCGCTTATGACTTGTGTGCACGCAAAATTTCTCCGGCTGAGAAAGCGGGGCTGGAGTTATCCGCATGGCGTGTAGCCGTGAACGGCGCTGAGCCGGTAAGATACGAGACAATGGAACGGTTCGCCTCAGCCTTCGCCGAGTGCGGATTTCGAATGGAAAGTTTTTATCCGGCGTATGGCTTGGCGGAATCCACCTTGATGGTCACTGGCAGCCGCCCGGTGGTCCCGAAAACGATCCGGGTTTCCGCCGAAGCATTGGAACGTCACATAGTTCAGGAGACATCCGGCGCTGAGCTAACGCGAGTTCTCGTGGGATGCGGATCGGTACATGCAGAGCAGCAGCTTAGAATTGTGGATCCCAATACTCTCCAGGAATGTGAGAATGGCAAAGTTGGAGAGATCTGGCTGAGCGGCCCAAGTGTGGCCCATGGATATTGGAACCGGCCGGAAGAAACCGCCGCCGTCTTTTATGGTCAATTGCCACATGGCGGCGGAACTCGTTTCTTCCGCACAGGTGATTTGGGGTTCCTGGCTGCAGGACAGCTTTTCATTACAGGCCGGTTGAAAGACTTGATCATTCTGCATGGCCGGAACATCTACCCCCAGGATATAGAGTTGACAGTGCAGCGATGCCATCCCAGCCTGCGATCCGGGTGTGGCGCTGCGTTTACAGTGGAAGTAGACGATCAGGAAGCGCTGGTTATCGTCAATGAGGTGGAACGCCATCCGGATACGGAACCTGAGAAGCTGATTTCTGCCATTTGCGAGGCAGTGCTGTTGGAGCATGGCATTCAAGCCTATTCGGTCCTCCTGCTCAAACCGGGTGCGGTCCCCAAAACGACAAGCGGAAAGATCAAACGTGGTGATTGCCGCGCCGCATATCTTAACGACCGGATGCAGCCGGTAGCCGGCGTCACATTCCCACGCTCCGAATGGAGGCCGGAATTTGCGGGCGAGCGCTTGACCAGAGCTGAGCTGCTGCAAACAGAGCCGGAGTTGCGTCAGGAAATGGTTGAAGCTTATCTGCGCGAGGAGGTGACGCTCATCGCGAAGGTGAAGTCAGCCGAAATCAGATCGGAGCAGTCTTTAGTCGGTTTAGGCATAGATTCCGTTGGTGCGACAGAGCTGGCGAATCGAATTGAATTGGAACTTGGATTACGGGTGGAGATATCCAGCCTCCTTGAAGATACAACGCTCAGCCAGTTTGCCAGCATGATCGTAGAGCAGATCGGGTGTTCCGAAGAAAAGCGACCGATCCCGGCTCAGCTGCACGAAAACGAGCCGTGGCCTTTGTCAGAAGGTCAGAAGGGCTTATGGATCCTATATCAGATCGCGCCTGGCTCAGCGGCATACACTCTGGCAAGCGCAGTCCGCATTAAAGGAAGGCTGGATTCCACAGCGCTGGAAAATGCGCTCTTACAAGTGATGGCGCGCCACCATATGTTACGTGCCGTCTTCCGAACGAAAGACGGCGAGCCGATACAAGCCATTCAGCCTATCGCGGCGATTTCCCGTGCTCACCATGTGAGACGCATTGATCTCTCCGAGCCCGAAGCTGCACGTTTGCAAGAGCGGCTGGCAGAACACGTACAGGCTGCCTTTGTTCTGGACAAAGCATCTCCTGTCCGGCTCCTTATCTTCGGACTTCCTTCGGGAGATGACATACTCATGCTGGTGCTGCACCACTTGATCGCTGATTTGTCGTCCATCGCGATCATCCATGAGGAACTCAGTGCAGCTTATCTGGCGCACTACACCGGACATCCTGCAAATTTGCCGGAGATCCGTTCCAATTATCTGGATTTCATTCGCTGGCAATCGGAAAGGATTCATGGGCCGGAAGGGGAG
>Ga0070681_10000941_pt1 | contig 24523 bp, 21 predicted proteins | sample KBSC83BmetaG_FD_65650 | JGI IMG/M metagenome (GOLD analysis project Ga0070681, IMG submission 65650) | Corn rhizosphere microbial communities from Kellogg Biological Station, Michigan, USA - KBS C8-3B metaG | ecosystem: Host-associated > Plants > Roots > Rhizosphere | place: USA: Michigan...
CGGCGAGCTAACTGGCGGCGGGGAACCCGCTGCCTCAATGCGGCGACTTCTCCACTGAGACGGAAAGTTTTGCCGTATCCGGCCAGGCACTCGCTGCTTCGCCATTACGAGGCCTTCGATCGCCCTGCCCGGCACGTGGCCTGGATCGTTAGGTCCGCGCGCGTCGACCTGCGAGAAAGCGGGCGTCAACGGCAGCGCTATATCGCCCCCGTAGCTGGCGGTGTTGTCGGTTCTTAACCGAAATTTTGTGATGGAGGTCGCACGAAGCGACGCCATTGTTGCCAGAGCGAACCGAACGGGGCGATGAAGTGTACGATCCCGTCAAGAACCTTCTGCTGAGGCCCATGACTTCCCTGCTTCGTTCGACCCGCGCGCTGATTGCGAGCGCCTTGCTCCTCCCCGTGCTGGCCGCATGCGACCGCATTACCGGCACTGACGACTTGAGCCGCGAGCAGTCGAGGCTCGACCGCAATTGGGACCGGTTCCAGGCATCGGCCCCGCTCAGCTATAGCTACGTCGTCCGAGTCAACTGCGACTGTCCGTCGGACGTCACGCGTCCGGTCACGGTGTGGGTGGATCGCGGGTCGATCGAGTACCTGTTCTACGAGGATGACGGGCGTCCGGTCCCGCTCTCGTACGCGAGCTCGTTCCCGAGCGCGGAGCAGCTCTTCGATGCGGTCCAGGATGGGATCGATCGACGGGCCGACCAGATCGAGGTCGACTACGACCCGACGTACGGGTTTCCGACGAATGTCTATATCGACTACGATCGGAGCAGGACGGGCGAGGAGCTCAGCCTAACGACCCGGGGAATGCAGGCCTGGAACTAGGCAGCCGGCCGACGGCCGGCGACTGAGTGCCGGGGCGACGGGTGGTGGGCGTTACCTAACGAGGCTCCGGCGTGACTCGCACCACAGTATAGAGAGCGTTGGCGTAGACTCGCTCCACCGGCGCTGGCGCGAATGCCGCAACGCGCTGGCGCCACGCCGTAGAGTCACGGAACACGATCAGCAGTGGGAGCTCGCGCCACGCATCGGTAACTGCACCGGATCCGAAAAATCTCTCGATCTCTCCGTACCGCTGCATGTTGTTCGGGGTGTTCACGCGGTGCGAGAACCAGGAACGCAGCGGCGTATAGGTGGTGAGCAAGTAGCCGACATCGTCGTCCTGGCTCACGACAACGCTGCCTCGATTCTCGCGGCGATTCATCCAGGCGAAAAGCGCTCGCTCGTCAGCGGAAAGGCCGTAGCCAAGCTTGACCGAATCCGCCGGAAGCTGCCGCCCGAGTCGGACGCCCATCGCCTGCGCCGTGGTGGCACCTAACCACACAACGTTGTCGAGGACGAGAACCAGCGCGAACCCAGCCACCGCGAGCGCCTTCCACCGCGCACGAGTATTCTCCCGGACATGGTCGATCGCGGCGATGAGCGCCGGGACGCCAAGCAGGAAGAGCCCGATCCAGCTGTAGCCGCGGGTGAAGTGGATCGGCTGAATGGCGCGTGGGAGAAACAGCTCGTGATTCTCGAGGGCGAGGCTCACGAGTACCCAAACGAGAAGCAGCCGATTGGGGAACTCGCTGAGCACCTCGCGCGGTCGCGCGGCAGGTCGGAGCCGTGACCAGGCGCAGCCACCCACAATCCCGTAGGCGATGATCGTCTGCGCCACGCTGATCGTCCAGCGGATCGTCCACTGTTCCTGCAGCTGCCGGTGCTCGGGGAAGCTGGGGAGGTAGATCAAGTAGTACCACACGTGCATGGCGGCGAGTACCACCACACCGGCGACGAACCACCAGGGGACCACACGACTTCGCAGCACCACGAGCTCGAGCGCCCCCCACGCCAGCGCGATCGACAGGAACTGTAACCCCGTGAACGGATGGCTCGCGGCCAGGATCGCCATGACGCCTAACGCCAACGCGAACCGCTGCCGGATCATCAGCAATGCAGCGCCAAGGAAGAGCGCGTGGTAGACCGCTTCGGTCGCGTACACGAAGTTCCGGCCAAAGTCGAGGAACCACCAACCGCCTGCCGGATCCGCCAGGTCCGTGAACCACCAGTACCCGGACAGGCTGGGCGGTTCGGCCAGCTTGGTGCCCGCCGGCCCGGGGAGGATCACGAACAGCAGGCCGAGGAGCACAACGGCGCCGCCGCCCCAGAAAAACGCAACGAGCGCCACCTTGCCCGACGGCGTGGCTCGGCTCGCGAAGCGGTCGAATAGAGCGATCCCGATCCTCGCGCAGACAACGGCGGCGATCACCCCCACGAGCCCGAACACAACGCCCGGGTCGGCGCCCGGCAGGCGCCCAAGAAGCCCGAGCAGGAGCGTCAGCGGCTGGAAGTAGATCCGCGGCGTCCCGTAGTCATACGTGAAGGGGCTACCGTAGAGGAGCGAGAAGCCACCGGCGTCGAAATGCTCCCGCGCGTTGGCCATGTAGTACGGCGTGTCGTAGACGAGGAACCCCGTGGGGAAGATTCCCGCACGGATGAATCCGACATAGTGTCCGACCAGCGGGGCGAATGCCGGGAGGGCGAGCGCCAGCGCCACGCCCCACAACCACGCGCTCCGGGTGCCGCGAGGAGGCAGATACGTTTCCGCGGATGCTCCTTGCTGTAGGCTCACGGTGCTCTGCTTCGCGGATTGGTCCAACTCATGGACGCGCCAGTGGTCAACGGGTCGCACTAAACTCCTCGCGCCCGGGTGGCGCCGCCCCTCGCGAAGTCGTCCAGAAGATATCGGCCCGGTACCGCGACAAGCGAGTCGCGTCTGCTGGCGCCGGCCACCATTGGAGCGCATCGTCGGCCATGCCTGACAAACCGTCTACGCGAGCTCGAATCGGAGTCGCCCTCGCGATCGCCTTGAGCGTAGGGACGTTCGTGTACGCCCTACAGTCCAGGCATCCCGAGGTGCTGGCGTACGACTGGACCTTCCATTGGCGGGCGGCGCGAGCCGTGTTGGACGGCCTCAACCCGTACCTCGTCGTCGTGCCGAGCGGCCCGTACCCGTTCTCGTATTACTGGTTCTACCCGCTGCCGTCAGTGTTCATGGCGCTGCCGACCGCGCCGTTGCCGGCTGTTTGGTCATCCGCCATTACCGTCGGAGCGACGAGTGGCTTGCTCGCGTTCGCCATCTCACGCGAAAACTTTTCCAGACTGCCGATCTTCCTGTCCGCCCAGTTCATGATGGGCGCCGCCGCCGGCTCCGCGCCGATGATTCTCGTCACCGCGGCGATCGCGTGGCCTGCCCTGCAATGGCTCATCGTGATGAAGCCGAACCTCGGCCTCGCCGCGTTCGCGTCGCGGCCCACGTGGCGAGCCGTCTGGGGCACGGCGGCACTGTGCGGGGCAGCCTTCCTCCTCGTGCATGACTGGCCGGTGTACTGGGTGAAGCAGGTCCTGTCCATGAAGGGAGGCGACACGCACAGAGTCCTCGGGCACCTTTCCCCTATCATGGTCCCTGGTGGCGTCGTGCTCGTGCTGGCGCTGCTGCGCTGGCGACGCCCCGAGGCTCGCATGCTGTTCGTGCTATCTCTCGTCCCACAGACGATGACGTTTCACGACGTCCTGCCGGTGATGCTGGTGCCCCAGACCTTCCGGCAGTCGCTCACGTTAGGTCTGCTCTCCCACGCGGCCTTTCTGCTCGCGCGCAGCGAGCTGGTCTCCGAAACCGACGTCGGCACGATGTTCCACAACACCGCACCGCTCGCGCTCTGGCTCATGTACGTTCCCGCACTCATCCTCGTGCTCATGCGTCCGAACGTCGGTGAGGTGGGCAGCTGGCTCGAGCGGTTTAGTCCGCGCTTGCCCCGCTGGATGCGCGGCGCGCCAGTGGCGGGCGAGCAACGTGTGACGTCCTGAGCCGAGCGTTATGCATCACAACTTCGATGGCGTGTCTCTCTCCAACTCCGTCGCAACACCCGGCGAGCTGGTGGTGCTCACACCGGTCTACAACGACTGGTCGGCCGTTAGGCTGCTGCTGCCACTGCTCGACGCCGAGCTGGCGCGACAACGGCTCAAGGCGCGTGTGGTGTTGATCGACGACGCCTCGTTCGAGCCAAGGCCCGAGCGTCTGCTCAGCGACCTGGACGCGATCACCGAAATCCGGGTGTTGACGCTCAGGCGAAACCTCGGCCACCAACGCGCGCTCGCTGTCGGTCTGTCGTACGTGCAGGAACGAATTCCGTGTGAGGCGGTGGTGGTGATGGACGCCGATGGCGAGGACAACCCCTCCGATGTGCCGCGGCTGGTTGCCGAGATGGCCGCCCACGAGGGACGCACGATCGTTTTCGCGCAACGCATTCGGCGGTCCGAGGGATTCATCTTCACGTTTCTCTACCACCTCTATCGGCTCGCGCATCGCGTGCTCACGGGCATTCCCGTGCAGGTCGGCAACTTCAGCATCGTACCGTCGGCGCTGCTCGACAGGCTCGTCGTCGTGTCGGACCTGTGGAACCACTATGCTGCCGCCGTTTTTCATTCACGGCTCCCATTCACGATGATTCCGACGCCTCGCGGCCGCCGGCTCGCCGGGCGCTCGAGCATGAACCTGGTCTCGCTCGTTGGCCACGGTTTGAGCGCGATCGCGGTATTCGCCGATCGGGTTGGCGTGCGCGTCCTCATTGCGTCCATCATCGCGCTGCTCACGACGCTCCTCGTCGTGGGCGTCGCGTTAGGCCAATGGGCGCTGACAGGCAAAGCGCCGCCGGTATGGCTTCCCGTTGTTGCTGGAGTGGCTCTCCTCGTCGTCGTGCAAGCGGCGGCCGCCGCCAGCCTGTTCGTGCTCCACGTCCTGTTCACGCGAGCGGCATCGACGTTCATTCCCGCTCGTGACTACCGATTCTTCATCCACTCCGATGAACTCGTCGCAGGACGCGCTGGCGCACTCGTATAGCTACGTCGGAAATGAGCTCGATCTGTTCGCTGAGGCGGTCAACTGGAAACGGTACTTCCGGTCGGCGATAGCAGATCGTGTGGTGGGCAACGTGCTCGAGGTCGGCGCAGGAATCGGAGAGACGACGCGCCACCTGCTCGACGGCCGGCAGCGATCGTGGCTGTGTCTCGAGCCCGACGAGCGTCTGGCATCAAGGCTGCGAGCATGGGCAGAGTCCAGCGACCTTTCTCCCCGACCCGCGGTGCAGGTCGGTACTGCGGCAGACGTAGACTCGCGATCGCGATTTGACACGATCCTCTACATCGACGTCCTCGAGCACATCGAGGACGACCGGGCCGAGGCGGCCCGCGCCGCGGAGTTGTTAGCGCCTCACGGGACCCTGATCGTGCTGTCGCCAGCATTTCAGCAGCTATTCAGCGAGTTCGATCGGTCCGTGGGACATTATCGGCGTTACACGCGCGCGTCGCTCGCGGCCGTCATGCCCGCCGCGCTTCGCAAAGTTCGACTGCGGTATCTCGATAGCGTCGGTTTCCTCGCATCCCTATCGAACCGCGCGCTACTCCGGCAATCGCTACCGTCTCCCCGGCAGATCGCGATGTGGGATCGACTGATGATCCCCGCGTCTCGGGTCCTCGATCCCCTGCTCGCCCGAGGCTTCGGGAGGTCGGTCCTGGCCGTCTACGAGCGCGCCTGAGCCAGTATCTACCGGCTCTCCCAGGCGAAGCCGGTCGCCATGCGCTCGAGCCGCCGAGGGTCTTTGGGTTTTGACCCGTCGACGATCCGAAGGACGCTCGTCCCGCCCAGGAAAGGCCCGTAGCCGCGCGTCGCGAGATCGTCGATGCCGTCGCCGTCGCCGTCCATCGCGTAGAGCGCCTCATGCCCGCGGAAGCGATAGTCGCGAAGGCGGAGCGGCGCGAGCGCCCCGGTCGAGTCGACCATCACGACCTGCTCGCGCACCCACTCGTACTCACCGGCCCACATGGTCGCCACGATGATGGCCCGGCCGCCGGGAAAGCACCCCTCCGCCATGGTCGTGCGTGACTTGAGCGACTTGAGCAGCCGTTCGTACGGCGGCTGCTCGCCCATACGGAGCACCTGCTCCAGCGAGTCTCGAACGACCTTGATCCGTTCCTCGAGCGGAGCCGGCAGGGGCCCGCGGACGCAGACCGTGTCGGTGTACGCCTCGGACGCGGAGTCGACCAGCTGCGCCGTAGCCGGCAGCGGCTCGACCTTCCTGGCCAGCGAATCAACGCGCGGGGACGTCGCGACGGTCGCCACGATGCGCCCATTCCACGTATCGAAGCCCGTAATGGTGGCGTCGTCGGCTCCCCAGGGGCCCCGGAGGCGGAACCGTGTTCCCGTCGGGAACGGCGTGCGTGCCTCCACAGCGAGCTTATATGCCGCAAGCCGGGCCGGGTCTCGGCGCACCTCGGCGTCGACCCGGCCGATGTCCACCAGCATTCGCTTCCCACGCGCCGCCGCGAGGAACCAGCTCTGGGTGACCGGGGGGAACACGAGCTTCTCCGCGATCGTGTCGGCGAGAGGTGGCAGGGTCTTCGGCCGGGCACGGGCAGCGGGGCGAATCCGTTTGGCGGTTGCCGACAGCGCGCTATCGATGGAACCCCGAAGGCTACCGACTCCGACGCTCAGCGCGGTGTCTGACTGGGAACTGAGGGCTCGGGACTTGGGACTCGGCAAGTCCACCACCGAGTCGATGGCGGTATCGGACGCGGCGACGCGGGTCGAGTCGGTCGTCGCGGACGCCCGTTCGGTGCATGCGGTCAGGACGGCGACAAATGCCAGTCCCGCCACCGAACGTGCGATACAATCGACGACTCCGCGCATCCCTTCGTGATGAAAAGCCCCAACCGACATAGTTTGTTTAGCCGAGTCCCCAGTTACCAGTCCCACGTCGCCGCCCATCCGCATCCCGCTGATGATAAACCAGTTTGCGTACAGTCGCGCATCGTCGAGCGAAGACGCGGACCAGAAGCTTGCCGCGGCCGGGGCCGCCCCGCTGGGAGGCGGTACGGACCTCCTCGTGTGCATCCGCGAGCACCTGGCCCGCCCCGGTACGCTGGTGGACCTGACGCGCATTCCAGACGCACAGGGTGTGACCGAGCATGCGGACGGAGGGGTTCGGATCGGCGGGTCGGCACGCCTGGCCCACCTGGCGCGCCATCCGCTGGTCCGAGACCGGTTTGGCGCCCTCGCGCAGGCCTGCGAGAGCGTCGGGACACCGGCCCTCCGCACCATGGGGACGATTGCCGGCAATCTTTGTCAACGACCGCGGTGCTGGTACCTCCGGAGCGGGTTCGCCTGCCACAAGAATGGAGGGGACAGCTGCCCGGCGGCATCGGGGGAAAACCAGTACCACGCGATCCTCGGCGGCGGTCCGTGTTATATCGTACACCCCTCCGACCCCGCGGTCGCGCTGACGGCTCTCGAGGCCGCGGTGGAGATTCGCGGACCGTCAGGCGTTAGGCGCGTCGCGATCGCGGACTTCTACGTGCTGCCGAGTGAGCGGCTGGACCACGAGACGGTCCTGGGCGCCGGGGAATACGTGAGCGCTGTCGAGATCCCCGGCCGCTCGGCTGGTGGGGTACAGTGGTACGAGAAGGTGATGCAGCGGGCGGCGTGGGATTTCGCCCTGGTATCGTTGGCGGCCCTGAGACGGGAGGACGGCGCGGTTCGGCTAGTGTTAGGTGGGGTTGCGCCGAAGCCGTGGCGGGTCGCGGAATCCGTGGAGGAGGACGTCGCCGTCGGCGGACTGTCCGAGGATGACGTTGCGACGCTGGCGGAGCGCGCCATGTATGATGCGAGGCCGCTGGCGAAGAACGGGTACAAGGTTGCGATGGCGGCGGCGGTGTTGCGGCGGGGGATGGCGCGCGTCGGAGGTTCGTGATGGCGTGTAGCGCTTCCAGTCGCCTTGTATCGATCTGACAAACCCGCGCCACGGGCGCGACGAGGGGAAATAGTGGAATGGCGTAAGCTGTGGGCGGTCATTCAGCGCGAGTACATCGAGCGAGTGCGCACGCGTTGGTTCGTCCTCGCGACGATCTTCGGGCCGATCGTGTTCGGCACGCTCATGTACCTGCCGGCCTATCTCGCGACCAGAAACGTCTCGTCGCCTGACGTCGCTCGTATCCGCATCCTGGACGCCACCGGGACGGATCTCGGCCACCGCATCGCCGTCGCGCTGAATGGGGGGCTGTTCGGCGACACGTCCCGCACGCGCGTCGAAGCGATCGACACGGCACAGATCGTGAGAGCCGAGTCTCTGGCAACCCGCGCCGTCATCGCAGGCGCGATCAGAGGATTTCTCATCCTCGAACCGGGCGTGTTTCTCGGGAAAACGGTTCATTACGCCGGGGCGAACGCCACGTCGCTGTCGGACATGCAGCGCATCGAGAATACGGTGCGTCGCGAAGTCCTGGCGCAGCAGATGCGATCGTTAGGCATCTCGGCGGCCGATGCGGAGCGCCTCAAGCGCGCGTCCGTCGACCTGAGGGCGGAGCGCATCACGGCCCAGGGGCGTGCGGGATCGGGGCAGATCAGCGTGCTGATCGCGATCTCGGTCGCCCTGCTGCTCTACGTCACGATTTTCATTTACGGACAGAATGTGCTGCGCGGCGTCATCGAGGAGAAACAGACGCGCGTCGCCGAGGTCGTCGTGTCGAGCGTCCGACCAACGACATTGCTCGCGGGCAAAGTACTCGGGGTGGGAGCGGTGGGGCTCACGCAGATGCTGATCTGGGGCGCCGCGTCCGTTCTCATGGCGAAGTACCGCGTCATGCTGCTTCAGCAATTCGGTGCGCCGGCGGTCCCCATCCAGTTTCCGGCAATCAGCTGGGAACAGGGATTTCTGCTGTTGCTGTTCTTCGTGCTCGGCTACACGTTCTACGCCGCGCTGTTCGCGGCGATCGGCGCGACGGTGAGCACCGAGCAGGAAGCGCAACAGGCGCAGATGCCGGTCGTGCTTCTGCTGGTCATCAGCATCATGTTCCTGCAGCCGGTCCTGAACAACCCCGAAGGGTTGCTCGCGCTCAACCTTGGGTGGCTTCCCTTCTCCTCGCCGATCGTGATGCCGCTTCGCATGAGTGCGGTGAATCTTCCGCCGTGGCAGATCGGGTTGTCGCTGTTCTCGCTCGCCGCTGGATGCTATATCGCCGTGTACATCGCGGCTCGCGTCTACCGCACCGGGCTGCTCATGTACGGGAAACGACCGACTCTGCGGGAAGTCGCTCGCTGGATCCGCGAGGCGAAATAGCGAGGCGCCCCAGCCACTGTCTCACGGATCCTTCGTTAGGCCGCCGGAGCACGAGCGCCAGGGCCGGGTAGTACGCGAACGCGAGCACCCAGATCGCCGCGTTCGCGCTGGGATGCGAGCCGGGCGTATGCGTCTTCAGCCACAGCAACCCACCGATGTGGCTCAGGATGGCGAGCACCATGCCCTCGACGCGCGTGCGCGCTACGAGCATGAGCGGCAGCTGGTCGGCGAACATCGGGAGCTGCGGCACCACCGCCATCGCCAGTACGAGGCGAGCGTCCTCGCGACGCCACCGGAGTAGCGCCGCGATCAGCGCGACGCCCGCGAGCGTGAACAGCGGCGGCGGATGGCCCTGCATGGTCCGCAGGTTTGCGATCCACTTCATGGGCCAGTGGACATCGAACGCGAGGGACGCGATGAGAACCGCGGCCCCTCCGTACACCGCGGCACGAGTGGGACGAGCGAGAGCCAGGGCGACTCCGATGTTCGGCTTGCAGACCGCGAGGACCCCCAGTCCCGGCAGGAGCACCGCGGCCATGATCAGCGGTGCCCACTGACCGAGCGACGCGGCCATGACGTAGGGAAAGCTCAGGAACAGCGTGAGCCGAGCATATCCATCGCGAGACAGCGCGAACGCGAGGAGCCCTGACGAAACGGCGAAGAACAATGCGCCCGCGACGGGTAACGCAAACGGCGCGAACGGGACGATGGCGAGAACGCTGGGGAACGGATAGAAGAATCGATCGTTGACGAAATACGGCGCGACACTTGGCGTTACCGCATACGGGTCGAGCCCGTGAAGAAACGCGCGCGCCGCGTACCAGAACGCGAGAAAGTCAGGGTAGAAGTCGCGCCGGATCATGAATCCGAACGCCAACAAGCCGCCCCACGCGGCGGCAATCAGCGCGACGAGGAGCCTCGCGCGTATGCTCACGCGGCGGCAAGCGGCGCGCGACCGCGAAATCGCTGCGGGAGCACCGAAGTCGCCCGCTCCAGCCACTGCGGGATGATGCCCTCGTTAGGCCGCCGGAGCACCATGACGAGCGCGGGGAGATACATCGTGACGACAACCGCGATGCCGTTGATCCAGTAGAACCGGCTTTGATCGATCCCACGGGCGAGCGCGTACACACCGAGCGCGATGTCGCTGCCTACGACCAGAGCGTACGTCTGATAACGCGTTCGTGGGATCAGGAACAGCGGAAGCGCCTCATACACGAACGGCGATTGCGGAACCACACCGAGCACTGCCAGCAATCGAGCCTCCGGTCGCCGCCATCGAAGGAGGGCGAGCAACGTGAGAAACCCGATCGGCGTGCGAAGTGGAGAGAAGTGGTAAGGAGAATTCGGCAGTTGAGCGAGCCATTCGCGCGGCCACGACGGCATCACAACGAGGCTCGCAACCGCGAACAACAGCATCACAACGGCGGCACGCCACGACAGTGAGGTACCGAGCATCGCGAGGCCGACGTTTGGTTTCGCCGCGCCGAGAAACGCGAGCCATGGGAGGAAAAGCGCCGCGGTGAGCAGCAGCGACCACTGGCCCATGACCGCCGCGTGCGCGAAGCTGGCGCTCAGAAACAGCGGGAGCCGTGCGTACGAGCTCCGGGTAACAGCGAACGCGAGTATCGCCGTTGAAAGCGCGGAGAAGAGCGAGAGCGCGACGTCTGGCCGCAGGAGCGCAAACGGCACCGCGACGAGCACCGCCGGCATCGGATGGTAGAGGTGGAACGCCGGACCGATGATTCGAGGGACTGCCTCGTACGGGCTCTGGCCGTCGAGAAGCGCCCGGGCACCGACCCACCACCAGTGAAAGTCAGGAACGCCAAACCCCGGACGGTGCGGGCCGATCCACGAGATTGCCGCGGCGAACATCCCCAACGCGCAGGCAATCGCGATCCGCGCAACCAGCATCGGAGAAGTCCCCGCACCTTCACCGGCGTCCGTGACAACTTCCGATGCGTCGCGGGCGTTCATCTCACCGCTGTGGGAAGAACGGGGCGCCGGTTCCGCCGCGACTCGTGGGCGCGGTTGGGGTGAAGATGCGCTGCATGACAGGCAGGTCGACGGACAGCAATACGAGAATCACGAGCGACGCCGTCACGACGGCGGCCATGAGGCCCGGCTCGCGATACAACCGCTCCGGATTCTGCGCCGCGCTGTTCTCCTTCATCGCGACGGAGAGGTACACGGCCATGACCAGTGCGATCGCCGGGAACGCGAGAATCAGCTCCAACCGATACCGCATGCAAAACGCGCCGAAGAACAGCATCGCGGCCGAGCCGTAGAACATGACCGCGACGAGCAGCCGGTCGGCGGTAAAGTGGGCGAATGACTTTCGATACGCCGCAGCGCGCCCCGGATTGTTGATGTTTCTGAACTCGGCGTAGCGCTTGAGCGCCATGAAATAGCACCCGATCATCCAGTAGCTCAGAAGCAGCGATGAGGGCGCGATGGTTGAATCGGTGACGATGAACCACCCCGCCAACATGCGTATCGGGTTGTTGATCGCCTCGCTCAGCACGTCGAGGTAGGGGAGATCCTTGCTCCTCACCGGCGGGATGTTGTAGACGCACCCCATCACCCACAGCGCGAGCACGGTGAGCATGAACGGAATCGAGACGGACCGCGCGACTGTCACTCCCGCGAGCATGAGCACCACCCACTGCGCGTAGCCCAGTGAGATGCTGACCTGCCCGGACGGGACGGGTCGCCGGTGCTTCGTGGGATGATGCCTGTCGAACGGCGCGTCGATGAGCTCATTGAGCGTGTAGTTGCTCGACGCAATGACGCACACCGCCAGAAACCCAATCGCCATGCGCCAGCCGATCCCCGTCCGGTCTACGCCAGGGTCGGTTCCGAGCGCTACGACGATTCCCGGCAGAACGAAGACGTTCTTGAACCAGTGATCGACTCGCGCGATGGACAAATGGCCCCGCCAGGAAGGGCGCACGGGGGCCAGAGTTTGCCGCGAGTCGTCCGGCATTTCGGTGGTTGACGTCACGTTACGCCAGCTCGAGTCGTATCATGGACAGAGACGATCATAGACGCTGGTTTGTCCCGCCGCACGTGGCCAGCGCAGTATTGTATGTGAAGCGTGCGTCCGTCTCGCCACCAGGCCTATTCGCCGCCCGATATCGCCAGTCTTTGACCGTCGATACGTTAGCGCGCCAGCGTGCGCCCGCCCCGCCTGCTCGCCGCACGCGGTTCGCCATCGCGCTCGGGGCAGCGATCGCCGCCGGCCTGTACGTGTGGGCGTACGCCCGGGCGAACCCGGACTTCGTGAGTGACTTCGACCAGGTCTGGGCAGCCGCGCGCGGCCTCTGGACCGGTCGGGACCCGTACAAACTGGTAGGGCCGCGAGGGGCGTTCGTCTGGAAATGGCCGCTGTACTATCCACTGCCCGCTATCCTCATCGCTTCGCCCCTGGGGCTCCTGCCCATCATCGCCGCCCGCGTGATCTTCGCCGCCGCCTCGGCCGGATCACTCGCGTTCGCGCTCAGTCGCGATGGGTACGCGCGGCTCCTGTCGTTCCTCAGTATTTCGCTCGTCACGGCGGTCGAGCTGGTGCAGTGGTCGCCTTTGCTGACCGCGGGGATGCTCCTTCCGGCATTGGCGTGGACCGGAGTCGCGAAGCCTAACCTCGGGGCGGCCATGGCCGCGTATTGGTCCTCGCGGTGGACCGTGATCGTCATGGCGATCGGATCCGCGGCACTCATCGCGATCAGCTTTCTCATACAGCCGAACTGGGCAGAAGAGTGGTGGGCCAACGTGCGGAGCGCCCCCCATTTTGTCGCGCCCATTCTGCGTCCCGGGGGCATTCTCCTTCTCGTCGTGCTCGCGAAGTGGCGGCGTCCGGAGGCGCGTCTGCTTGCCGCGCTCGCGTGCGTACCGCAAACGCCAACGTTCTACGATCACGTGTTCGTGTTCGTGGTTCCCCGCACGACACGCGAGACCCTCGCGCTCGTGGTACTGACGTTTGCGGTCTACTTCGCCGTGGCGTTCGCCCCGCCGTTCACGACGTTCCAGCAATGGGGGGACTTCGTCGCGGCCGCCACGATCCTGTTCGTTTACGCCCCCGCGGTGATCATGGTGCTTCGGCGACCCAACGAGGGCGCGGCCCCGCGGGTACTCGAGTGGCTCGCCGCGCGGGTGGTGCCGGGCCGGCGGGAACGGGCGTGATGACGGACCCCGCACCTAACGCGGCGCTGGACGCGGGGCCGGACGCGGGGCCGAACGCGGGGCCGCCGAGCTCACCGCAGCCGGCTGTGGAGATCGAGGAGTCACCGCAGCCGATTCAGCTTCGCCTCGCCGTGGCATTCGCGATGGCGGCGTGGGGAGCATTCATCGCGTACTTCGCGTTGTCGACCGCCCCCGAACACCTTGCCAAGGACTTCTCGTGGCCGTGGCGCGCGGCTCGCGCGCTGCTCGACGGACAGAACCCGTACCGTGTCATTCGTCCCACCGGGCCCTATCCGTTCAATGCCGCGTTCTTTTATCCCTTGCCCGCCGGCATCGCTGCCCTGCCCTTTGCGCTGTTCAAGCCATCGGTAGCCGGCGCGGCGTTCGTGGGGCTCTCGAGCGGATTACTCGCGTTCGGGCTGGCGCGAACGCGAACCGGTCTCGCAAAGCTTCCGCTCTTCGTCAGCGCGCCCTTTTGCATGGCGGCCCTGCTCGCGCAGTGGTCGCCGCTGATGATGGCAGGAGCAGTGATTCCGTCGCTGCAGTTCCTGGGTGCCGCGAAGCCTAACGTTGCGTTACCCTGTTTCGCGTATCGGCCGACGCTCCGCGGTGTACTGCTCGGTGTGGTGTTCGTGGCGGTGAGTCTGGCGATTCTCCCGTCGTGGCCGTTCGACTGGCGAGACGCGCTGAAAGACGCTCCGCGCTACCGCGCGCCCATCACGTACTTCGGCGGCCCGATCCTGCTGCTCGCGGCGCTGCGTTGGCGCCGTGCCGAGGCGCGGACCTTACTCGCCATGTCTGTCATGCCGCAGCTGACGCTGTTCTACGACCAGCTTCCGTTGTGGCTGGTGCCGACGACGGTCTGGCGATCGCTGGCACTGTCGGCACTCAGCTGGGTGGCGTGGGCCCAGTGGTATCCGAGTCGCGCGCTGCCGACGCACGTCGCGATCGCGCGGCCGTGGGTCTTCGGCCTCATCTACATCCCGGCCCTCATCCTCGTGCTGGCACCACCGGGACTGACAGTTCGCCGCTGGTTTCGGCGCTCGAATCCGTAACCCGATCTCCGCGCAGCCAGGCCGGCCAGTCGCGCACGATACGCTCGACCCAGGCGGGAGCGTGACCGACGTTAGGCACGCGCAGCACGAGGATCGCAGCAGGCAGATACATCCCCGCCGCGATCATTGCCTGTACCGACCTCGGGTCGCGAGTCAGGTCGTGTGGCGTCGTCGCGAGCACGGCGATGACCGACACCCACGAGCACGCGGTGAGCGCGAGCGACTGTCGCCACGTCCGCGGCACGAGCCACAGGAAGAGGTGGTCGTAGTGGAACGGCGCGAGCGGCACGAGCGTCATGGCCGCGAGCACCCGTCCCTCGAACGTCCTCCAGCGCAACAAACCCAGCAACCCCACAGCGCCTAACGGCCACGTCGCGACCGGACGATAGGTGAGCGTCGCCATGCGAACGTGCTGGAGCCATTCGAGCGGCCACGCCGGGATGAGGAAGAACGCGATGGCCACCAAGAGTCCGCCCAATAGCAGCGTCGACCACTGCGGGCGGAGCACAAACGCTATCACCCCGAGATTTGGCTTGGCAGCGCCCAGCCAACCCAAGCCCGGCAACAGAACGGCCGCCATCAGCAGCGGCGACCACTGCACGTTCGTCAGCGTCAGCACCAGCGGCGCAGACAAAAGCGTGAGCAACGGCCAGTAGCGCGCCTTCGTCAGCGCAAACGACAGGACCGTGAACGAAATGCCGATGAACACGCCGCCGGCCACGGGGGCACGAAGACCGGCGAACGGAGCCGCGATGAGCGCGCTCATCAACGGGTATGGGAACGGACCTGCGGCCGCGTATTCGCGCACACGCGGCATGTGCTGGTACGGGTCGCGCCCGGCGAGCAGGTGTCCGGCCGCGCGCCACGGAAAAGTGAAGTCCGCGGCGAAGAACTGTGGGTTGCGGGCCAGATAGTCCTGGCACCAGATCCCGGCACTCACGCCGATCACGAGCGCGATGATGGCGCGTACATAGAGCGGCCGTGGCGCCGATGTCGCCGCCTCGTCCCCGAACCTCATGTCGATCGACCGAACCGCAGCAATCTGCCCATCGCCGCCTCGATCGGCCGTGGCACGGTTCCCTCGTTAGGCCTCCGGAGTATCACGACCAGCATCGGGACGTACAGAAACGCGATGTTGGCCACCGCGGCGACCTCGGCGTACGAGTAGAAGTTGCCTGACTGGCGCGCTGGGAACGCTATCCACATCGCGGCATGCGACAGGAGCCCAAGCACCAGGAGCTGTCGCGGCGACATCGGCCACGTAAAAAACACCAGGGCTTCCTGCGGGCCTGGAGTGCCGGGTATGCACGCGAGTGTTGCGAGCCAGCGCGCCTCCGGCCGCCGCCATCGCAGCAGCGCAAGCAACATCAGGAATCCACCAGGCCGGAGCACATACGGTCGAAAATGAGGCTGCCCGCGAATCGCCGTCAGCCAATCGCCTACCCATCCAGGCCTCAACACAAACGCCAGCACGAGCAGCGCTGCGGCAGCCGAAACCCCCGTCACGACGGAGCGGACGGACGACGATGCCGTCAAGACCGGCAGACCGGCGTTAGGCTTGCAGGCGAACGCCCAGCCGAACCACGGGACCATGGCGGCGCATGCCATCCATCCCGACCACTGGACGAGCGACACCGTGAGAAATGCCGGTGCGCTGAGCAGTGCCGCGAGCGCCCACACGCCTCGCCGCATCACCAGAAAGGTGAACATGCCGAGGGACGCCGCGGCGAACGTCGCCCGAGCGGCCACGAGAGGCATCAGCGCGAACGGAATTCCGGCGACGACGGCGGGAAGCGGATAGAAGAGCGGAAACGGAAGGGGCCCATGCCCACCGAATCCCGCCGTCACGGCGCGATACGGATTCTCGCCCGCGAGAAGTGCCCGCGACGCCACCCAGATTTGATCGAAATCGGAGACGAACGACGGATCGCGCCGCGCCGACCACGTGACGTACAGAGCCGTCAGTGCGGCCACCACGGCCGCGGCTCCTATCCTGACTGCCGTCGGCGGAGCCGGCCGCTCAGCAACATCCTCCGCGATGTCAGACAGCGCTCGTCGGAATTACCGTAAGGGTGACCCTGGGACGCGACCGGACGTTCCGCTGCGTGACGACGCCGAGTCGGTCCGTGCCGGCTTCGCGTCCACCGTCGCAAGACGTCGGAAGCGCGAGTCCAATCGCATCTGGTCGAACCTCGGGTCACGCAGCGACATGGCCATGTCGACGCCCGTCGGCTGAATGCGTCGCAGCGCCTCGAACGCGCGGGCTCTATCCCCGAGCGCCTCGAACGCGAGGCTCGTGTACGCGCCCTCCGCGACCGTCATGTGTCTGCCCGGTTGCAACTTCACGGCAGCAACGCGTTTGGCCTCCAACCGGACGTCATCCACGTTCGTGCCGCTCGCCGTGACGAAGAACTGCAGCGCACTACTCCAGGGCGAGGCGGTCAGGCGCAGCGAGGTCTCCGCATCGCTCAGGGCGTCCCGGAATTCAGCGAGCTGCATACGGACTCTCGCCCGGAGAGCGTACGCCATGGGATCGTACGAGTCCGCACCAATGCTGGCGTTCACCAGGGCGCAGCTGGGTCCGTAGCGGCGGTGAAAGTACTCGTATTCGGCCAGCGCCCGAAGCGCGGACGCGCGGTTCGCTTCCAGCGCCAACGCGCGACGCAGATGCTGCTCCGCTCCTGCGTCACGACCCAGCCGCATCAGCGTGACACCGTACGCCTCGTGGGCTTCGGCGCTGTTCGGATTCGCAGCGATCGCACGCTCATGGGCGGCAACCACGCCGGCGTAGTTCGACGGATTGCGATATCGCAACAAGACGGCTCGCGCCGTCCATGCGTCGGCGTTGGCACTGTCCTTCTGCAACGCCGCATCCGCGAGCGACATACCCGCGAGCACATTTTCGCCCACAGCGCGGTCGTCGGCTCTTCCCAGACGATCGAGTATTGCGACCCGAGCGCGCGCTGCGCGCGCGGAGGGCACGGCCGAACCAGGATCGGCGGCGATGGCGCGCTCGTACGTGCGGCGGGCAGAGTCGGCGGAAGCGGCATCGTGCTGCGCGAGGAAGTAGTCCCCGCGCACCGCGATCTCGTATGCGTCCGACGACATGCCGAGAGACACTGCCGGCACCCGCGACTGCGATATCTCGGCGACTCCGTCCGCGACCGACTCGACAACCTGCCGGAGCGACGTCCGCGGGTAGGCGAACACGCGCTCCCACCGCGTAACGTCCTTCCCGGATTGAAGAATGCGAACCGTGATATCGACTCGGTCTCGCTGCGGGATTACGTCGCCGAGGACCGCGAACTGGTCACCAAGGCTCGACTGCAACGAGTCGATCCGACCGCCGGCGGCGTTGAACACTCGCTCCACGGTTCCACGCGTCTCGACGACGACGCCGGGAATCTCCGCGAGCCGTGACCGCAATTGCGCGGTAACGGCAGGCGCGAGATGCGACCGGCTTGCATCCATCACGCGCGAATTGAACTCGAGGACCGCCACGCTCGTGACGCTTCGGCGCGTGGGCGCGCGCACCGCGGTGAGGATTGCCGTGTCAGCCGCCGAGGCCTTGCAGGGCGGCGGTGGCGTTAGGCGAGGGGTCTGCGCCAGGAGAACACGTGGTGCTGCCGCGGGAGCGGCGGCGAGGCTGATCAGCAGCCCCGCTGCGATCACCGCCAGCGAGACTGCGGATGATGCGGGACCATTCCGCAGTCTGCGCACAGTGGTTGGGGCTCAGGTGACCGGTGGCGTGCCTAACGGCACGCCACCGCGCTTATTTGACGAGGATCACTCGCCGAAGAGTGGTGGCCGTACCGCCGACGGGCCCGATATCCGAGACCGGATTGAACACGCCAACGATCTGCGACCTGTCCCATTGTGGGTTACTACCGGTGTCGCCGTTGGGGTAGACCTTCTCGAGCGTGAACGAGCCAAGCAGGTTCACCGAAACGATGTTTTTCCCCGAACACGAGGTGGCACAGAAGAAAAATGCCGCCTTGATCTCGACGCCGTATCCGGCTGGTGCCGCGGCGTTCATGCACTTCCCATTGTTGACCGGGTCCTGCTTGTCGTCGATGATCGAGTCGCAGATCCCGTACGGTGCCGTTTGCGGATTGGTCTTGTCGGCGCCCGCGAGCGTCGGCCCGACCATGTTACCGGTTTCCGTCATCAGCGAGTCGCCGATGGAGATCGAGTAGCAGTTCTTGCCCGCAATGTTATCCTTGTACGATTGGGCGCCTGAAACCGGACCGGGGTTCGCCAGGGTCTGCGTGCCGAAATCCCAGTACTTGGGCAGCGCGACCGCCTGGAAGTCCCCAGGCTGACCGTTGACCAGGGTAGTGTCTCCGATCTTCCCGTTGTTGGCGTTCGAATTCTGGCCGATCTTGAGCGTGAAACGCAGGTCGTTCGCCGAGCCTGCCCGCAGAGCGGCCATGTCCTTGATGGGGTCGAACGCACGCGTGAGGTTCGTTCGCGAGTACGGGTTGCCGGAGATAGACGGGTCGTCCGTACGAAGCAGATTCACCCGACCCATCAGGACCTCGTACGGAATAGCCCACGGCCGGATGCAGTTTGTCGTCGAGACGGGCGCATCCGCCCAGGCGGTGGCCCTCGCGTGCACGTTAGGCGCCGTGATTCCCAGGGCCGACATGATGAGCCCACTCGTCGGATGGCTGACCACCACTCTCACAGCATTGAACGGCGTGACGTTCGGTCTCCAGTTCGGCGCCGTGTTGTCGTTCCACTGCCCGAGCACAACCGAATCGACGTTGGGCGGGACACCCATGGCGCTGTTCATGCCAGCGTACGAGCGCGTGGCAGAATCGACCTGAAAACTGGAATTACTAGTCGTGCTGAGCTGTACGGCTCCCGCGAGCGATGACGCGTCGGCAGCGGTCTGGAGCTCGTTCCGCATCGCCCAGATACGCGAAAAGTCGATGGCAATCGCGGCGGCCGCCATCAACGCCGTGAACAGGATGCCGAACAGCACGACGAACACGCCCTTCCGATTTCTCAATCTCCGCATCGCTCGCATCGCTCGCATCGCTCGCATCGCAACCTCCTCGTGTCGCGACTGCCGCCGGTGTGCCTGCTCTCCCCTACGCGCCTAACGATTCGCCGTTACCCACCGATCTTCCCGAACTCGGTGATGACCTGCACCAGCGCCGGTCCCATGATCACGATGAACAAGGCCGGCAGAATGAACAGCACCAGCGGGAACGTCATCTTGAGCGGAGCCTGCTTTGCCTTTTTCTCGGCGACCTGGCGGCGCTTCCGGCGGAGCGTCTCCGCCGACACGCGAAGCACGGTCGCGATGCTCGTACCCCACTTCTCGCTCTGAATCATGCTCGAGACGAGCGTTCGCAGTTCCTCAACGCCGGTGCGCTGCCAGAGCGAGCGCAGGGCGGTGTCGCGCGGAATGCCGGCGTTCGTCTTTCGGTTCACGACACTGAGCTCGTGCGCGAGATCCGTATGCCCAAGCCGGATCTCACGGGACACACGCAGGATCGCCGCATCGAGGCTCACGCCCGCTTCCACGCAAACGACCATGAGGTCCAGGGCGTCCGGCACGGAGCGCCGAATGCGCTCCTGCCGCTGCCTGACGAGCCTGTCCAGGAAGCCCATGGGAATGATCCAGCCGGCAAACACGGCAAACGCAATGCTGAGCGCGTACACGAAGAAGCTGGTTCTCGGTCCGAATGCGATCGCGAGGACCGGAAGGATCACGAACGAGACCACTCGAGCGAAGAAAAACGTCGCGGGTGCCGTCGGCGTATCGAAACCCGCCTGAACGAGCTTTTCCTGCGACGCAGCATCGTCGGCCGTGGGACCCGGGAACGTATCGAGCAACCACTGGCGGAGCCCGCGCGATTGGCTGTCGCGTGCAGGCCGGAGAACGACGGTCGAGTTGGACAGCCCGTCCTCGCCCACACCCGCGCGCGCCAGCACGGCTCGACGCTGAATGGTACCAACGAGAGCCGCTCCGCCGACGATGACGGCGAGCACAATGACGACCAGGAGAATGATCAGCTGAATGGGCACGGCTCGGACCTCAGATATCGATGTCGGCGATCTTCATCATGGTGAAGTACCCCGCCATGACCATGAACCCGGCCGACACGAACACGATCATACCCGTGCCCGACTGCAGCATCGGTTTCATGAAATTCGAGTTGATCAGATTGATGAGCACAAACACCACTACGGGCAACGCCGAGAGAATACGCGCCGACATCTTCGACTCGGCGGTGAGCGTCTCGATATCCGCCTTCAGCGCCGCCCGCTCCCGCATGAGGGTGCCGATGTTCCCGAGCACCTCGCTCAGATTACCACCCGTCTCGCGCTGAATCAAAATGGCCGTGACGAACATCTTGAGATCCAAACTATCAATGCGGCTCTGGAGGGCAAGCAGCGCGGTTCGCACTTCCATGCCCAACCGCTGCTCCTCGTAGAAACGCATGAACTCCGGACCGAGCGGTTCGGTGATCTCTTCGCCGATGAAGCGCATCGCGGCCTGAAAGGAGTACCCGGCCTTCATTGCGCTCACCAGCATGTCGATCGCGTCCGGCAGCTGGTCCCGGAACGCCGAGATGCGCTTTTTCTGCTTTCCGCGCAGCCACCAGACAGGGATCAGGAATCCGACAAAGCCACCGAGCAAACCGACGATGGCACCGTAAAAAACCCAGCCAAGGACGAAGCCGACGACCGCCCCGACTATGACCCGGAGGATGTAGCTCGCCGGCGTTGTCTGCTCGAGGCCTGCCCTCTGGAGGTGCTCGCTGACGATCGCCGTGACGCCCCGCCCGGCCAGCAGCCTGTCGAGCGCCGGCAGGTCACTGACGTTCGCCTCACGCAGGATGCTCCGAACGCTGTCTGGCGTGGAGCGATCCCGCTCGCGAAGCCGGTCGAGGGCGGCATCCGCCTGGGCGAGCGTCCTGCGATTGATGAACAGGTACCCGCCGATCAACACCCCGACGACAGCGATGAAAACGCCCGCGAGCAGTAAGAGCTGGCCCATGCCTGTTACTCCAGACCTTCAAACATTCGCGAGGGAAGCTCGATGCCGGACACACGGAGTCGGTCCGTAAACGTCGGCCGAACGCCTGTGGCCTCGAACTGCCCGATGATGCGGCCTTCCGGGGTCACACCGCGACGCTTGAAGCGGTAGACCTCCTGGGTCGTGATCACTTCGCCTTCCATGCCGGTGACTTCGGTGATGCTCACGATCCGTCGAGTACCGTCCGACAGACGCTGCGGCTGGATGATCACGTCGAGCGCCGATGTAATCTGCTCGCGCATCGCCCGGTTCGGCAGGTTGGTTCCGGCCATGAGAATCATCGTCTCGAGTCGCGCGAGGGCGTCGCGGGGCGAGTTCGCGTGAACAGTCGTGAGCGATCCTTCGTGACCGGTATTCATCGCCTGGAGCATGTCCAACGCTTCAGGGCCGCGAACCTCACCGACGATGATACGGTCCGGACGCATACGTAACGCGTTCTTCACGAGGTCGCGGGCCAGGACCTCGCCGCGTCCCTCCGAGTTCGGCGGTCGGGTCTCGAGGCGAACCACGTGCTCCTGCTGCAGCCGAAGCTCGGCGGCGTCCTCGATCGTGACGACGCGCTCGTCCGCCGGAATGAACGAGCTGAGCGCGTTGAGGAGCGTCGTCTTACCCGAGCCGGTACCGCCGGAGATCAGCACATTCAGGCGCGCTTTGACGCAGCCCGCCAGGAGCTGAAGCATCTCCATCGTCAGCGCGCCGTTCGCGATCAGCTGCTCGACCGTGAGGTCGGCGCCGAATCGACGGATCGACAACACGGGGCCGTCGAGCGCGAGCGGCGGAATGATGGCGTTCACGCGCGAGCCGTCCGGCAGACGGGCATCGACCATCGGCGACGATTCGTCGACACGACGGCCGATGCGGCTCACGATGCGGTCGATCACGGCCAGCAGGTGGCCGTCGTTCCGGAACTGCGCGCCCACCCGCGTGAGCTTACCCTTTCGCTCGATGAAGATGTCGCGATGACTATTCACGAGGATGTCCGAGATGCTCGGATCGCGGAACAACGGCTCGATCGGTCCGAGTCCGGTGATCTCCCAGACGACCTGCTCGACGATCTCCTCACGCTCGGCCTGACTGAGCGGCGTCGACTCCTCACGGAGAAACTCACCGACCGCCAGACGAATCTGATGAACGACTTCGACCTCGTCCTTGATCTGCTCCAGGGCCTCGAGGTCGAGGCGTTCGATCAGGCGGTGGTGCAGGTCGACCTTGAGTTGATCGACCGCGTTGAGCTTCTCCTCGTCGCGCCCGCCGCGCGTGTACATGCTCGATCCGGCGCGCATCGACGACCCCGTCGCCGGCATCGCTCCAGTGTGAATCGGCATACCGGGCTGCGGCGTCGCGGGGGGCCTGATCCCTTCCGGTGGCGAGGACGGGAGCACGGCCGGCGCTTGCGGCCCCGTTCCGTTCGGGCTCTTTCGCCCTGAAAGGCGATCCATCAGCGACATGTGCTAGCTCCTTTTGCGGGCGAACAGGTTCTTGAGACGCGACCCACCCGCGCCGTTCTGGTGGGGAGCGCCATTGGTCTTCGCGGGATCTCCTCCCCCCAGCTTGGCTGCGAGCTGGGTGTAGGCCCAGGCCAACTTGGATCCTGGCTCGAATTCGGCGACCGGCAAGCCGTTCGTGAGCGCGCCCGAGGCCACGCGATAGTCGTTCGGCAGCTTGAAGAAGATCTCTGCCTTGAGCACGTCCTCGGCGTCGGCTGGAGACAGCACCTCACCCGACTGCCAGCGGTTCACGACGATGCAGATCTTTTCGTTCGGGTAGCCGAGGCGGCGGCAAAGGTTGACGGTGCGCTGCGTGCTGCGCAGCGCGGCCACGCTCAGGTGCGTCATGAGCACCAACCGATCCGCCGCGTCCAGGGCCGCGAGCGTTCGGTCGTTCAGCTGATGCTCGCAGTCCAGCACGGTGAAGAGAAAATTGCTTCGGAGGTGCTGGATGACGGTCGTGATCGTGTTCGCGTCGATCTGCTCATCGGCCTCCGGCGCGTCCGGTGCTGGTAAGACCCAGACTCCCCCGCGCGTCGGCGTAAGGAGAGAATTGAGCAGATCAGCGTCGACGCGGTCGATCTTTGCAACGAGGTCGCCCAGGTCGTAGGGCGGATCGAGGTTCAGCAGTACCCGAACGTCGCCTGCGCCGATGACCAGGTCAGCCAGCGCCGGTCGAGCACCTGGATGATTCTTGGCGAACCCATAGGCCAGGTTGGCCGCTACCGTGCTGACACCGAGGCCACCCTTGGAGCTGTACACGGCAATGACGTCGCCGTTTTCCGTGGACGACTGCGTGCGCCGCATGAGCCGATCGACCGCCGCCGCGAGGTCCTTTGGGTCGGGCGGACTGACGAGGAACTCCTGGATGCCCGCGCGCATGGCGCGCAGCATGACATCCGGTTCCTGCTTCGGGGCAGTGCCGATGACGGCCGTGTACCGCTCGCGACGAATCTCCCGCTCGAGGGTCGCCAGTTGAAGATCGGCGACGCCGTCGAGCGGCAGGATCACCAGGTCGACGTGCTTTTGGCGAAGTTGGTCGATCGCCTGAGCGACGGTCTCCAAGTGATTGATCCGCGTGAACCCAAACCGGGCGAGCACCTCGTTCGCTTGCTCGTCCGGTCCGGCCGCGCGTCCAACTAGCAATGCCTCTCGTGCCATATCAGCTCTGCTCTTGCTCCGCTCGAAAGGCTACGGTTTCTTGGTCTGGTTCGGCGGCAACCGCTTCTTGAGCGCTTCGAGTCCGGGCTTCGTCGTATCGGGCTTGAACCGCATCACGTCCTCGGGCCGCGGCCGGAGCGGATCGACGATGGTTGGGGTCACAACCACGATCAGCTCGGATTCGTTCTTCTGGAATCGGGTGCTCGAAAAGAGCTGACCAAGGATCGGAATGTCTTTCAGTAATGGGACACCGGTCTTGACGCGCTCATCCTGCGAGTTGAACAGACCCGACAGCACGAGGCTCGTGTTGCGTCGAACGTCGACCGTGGCCTCGATGCGACGCGTGAGCATGGCCGGGATCCGGAAGCCCTGCATCAGCACGGCATTCACGAAGTCGAGACTCGAAACCTCTGGCATCACCGTGAGC
>Ga0070681_10000943_pt1 | contig 24490 bp, 24 predicted proteins | sample KBSC83BmetaG_FD_65650 | JGI IMG/M metagenome (GOLD analysis project Ga0070681, IMG submission 65650) | Corn rhizosphere microbial communities from Kellogg Biological Station, Michigan, USA - KBS C8-3B metaG | ecosystem: Host-associated > Plants > Roots > Rhizosphere | place: USA: Michigan...
TTCGCGGTGACGTCGCGGCGCCACCAGATCCACGCGAAGCCCCCGAGCGTGAACACGATGGCGATGAGCTGTGCCGTCGAGAGGAAGCCCCCTACGAGGAACCGGTCGTCCTTCGCACGGAGAAACTCGACGAGAAAGCGCTCGACGCCGGCGAGCACGCAATAGACGCCGAACAGCCAGCCCTCCGCGTGCTTGTGATCGCGCAGTCGCCAGAGGATGCCGAACATGATCAGTCCGAGCACCACCTCGAGCAGCTGCGTCGGGTAGACCGCGACGACGGTACTCGGCGACGTCCCAGGTGGAAATTGCACGCCGAAGTCATGGCTCATGAACGAGACCGTCGACGGTGGAGCGCCCTCCGGAAACTGGACGGAGAGAAAGCCGCCCGGCCATGGCTTACCGTAATCGTCGCCGACTGCCCAGCAGCCCGTGCGTCCCACCGCGTACGCGGCAGCCACCGCAGGCGCGCCAACGTCGAAGATTCGCAACATCGGAATCTTCTTGCGCCAGATCACGAGCATCACGGCGAGCATGCCGCCGATCAATCCGCCCCAGAAGACGAAGCCACCGCGCGTGAAGAGCGCATCCCAGTTGCCGAGCACGACGACGTAGTAAAGCTTCGCGCCGAGCAGGCCGCCGATGACCGCGGCGAAGATCATGTCGCTCACCGGCTCCGGATCGTAGCCGCGGCGCGTCAGCTCGCGCTGGCCGATGAGCTGCGCGACGACGAACGCCATCAGTACCGCGACGCCGAAACCGGTGAAGGTCAGCGGCCCGATCGTGTACGAGAGCGGATGGTGGACGATTGGATCGGCGAGGGTCATGGGAGTGCAGTGATTGTAATAGGGGCGGCGCTCAGTCGGCGAGTCCCGGAATCGGCATCGACGCAAACGCGTTGAGGTCGAGGCCGGAGCGCTCGCCCCGCTCGAGATGAAAGAGCCCGGCGCGCGCGATCATCGCCGCATTGTCGGTCGCGAGACGGGTGCTCGGCGCGAACACCGACGCCCCGAGTGACGCGACGCGCGCGCGCATGGCCTCGACGAGCGTACGATTCCCCGCGACGCCGCCTCCGAGCACGACGCGAGCGCGCCCGAACTGCCTCACCGCGCGCGCCGTCTTCTCGACGAGCGTCTCGATGAGCGCGTCCTGAAACGCGTGCGCGATCGCCGCGCGCACCGCGGGCTCGATCGGCGCCGACGCATTGGCGGCGCCGACCGCGTTCAGCACGGCCGTCTTCAATCCGCTGAACGAAACGTCGTAGTAATCCGGGTCGCCAGGCCGCTGGTCCCGGCGCAGCATCGGCCGCGCAAAGCGATAAGCATTTACTCTATTCTCGGCGGCGTCGGCACGCGCCTCGCTCTCGATTGCCGGTCCGCCGGGATATGGAAGGCCGAGCAGCTTCGCGACCTTGTCGAACGCCTCGCCGGCGGCATCGTCGCGCGTGCGGCCGAGCAGACGATATTCGCCCCACGCGGCGACGTCGAGCAGCAGAGTATGACCGCCGGATACGAGGAGCGCGGTGAACGGCGGCACCGCGTCGCGTTGCTCGAGCGCGGTCGCGAAGAGATGCCCCTCCATGTGGTGGACACCGATAACTGGAACGCCGAGGGTGAACGCAAATGCCTTCGCGAAGCTCACACCGACGAGCAGGGCGCCGACGAGCCCGGGTCCGTTGGTGACTGCGACGGCCTCGATGGCGCTCCGGTCGAGCTGCGCCTCGGCGAGAGCGCGCTCGACGACGGGCACGATTGCGGTGACGTGCGCGCGCGACGCGATCTCGGGGACGACGCCGCCGAAGATCGCGTGCACGTCCTGCGAGAGGATCACCAGCGACAAGAGCGCGGCATCGTTCCCGGAGCCCGAGAGCACGGCGGCCGACGTCTCGTCGCAGGACGTCTCGATCCCCAGCACGCGCATGCGTCGCGTCAGGGCTTCGTTCCCGAAACGGCGCTGGCCGTCGCCGGCACCGCGGGAACGAGATGCACCTTCACCTGCGACGGCTTCACGCGGAGGCCAAGTCGGGTCGTGTCGATGTCGACGAGGTGGGGAAGGGAATCGGTGGCGGGAATCGCCACGCGTGCCGTCACCACGTACTCGAGGCTCAGCACGCGCTGGCGCGGGCCACTCACCTCGACGCGATCCGGTTCGAGTCGAACGGCGACGGGCGGCGTTGGATGCAGCGTGTCCGACACGACCTGCACGGCCGAACGCACCGGAACGACACGCGAGCTGGTGGACTCGAAGCGAAGCGTTACGCTGCGGGGCTGGACGGCCCGCACAATCGCGTCGATACCAGCCGGAAGCTCGACGTCCGAAGTTGAAAGGTCGACCACCACCGTGTCGGGCGAGTTTGCCGCGATCTGGCGTTTGATGACCAGTGGATGCGCGAAGAGTTTGAGCAGCTCCGCGGGCGTGCCGACGACGAGCGCGTGAATTGTCGGCGGCGGATCCTTGAGTACGAGCGAGCTGTCGAGCTGAGGCGCGAACTGCACCTCGACGAGATCCTGATTCGGCTCCTTGGCCGTGACGATGAACCAGAGCACGATCGCGAGCAACAACGCCGTGCCCTTGAGCGCCAGACGCTGCGTGAACGCCTCGGCGAGCCGGCGGCGCCACGTCGGCATGGCGCGCGTCGCCGCGCCGGCGTCGTTAGGCTCGTGCGATGGGGCCGACATCGCTCACTGCTCCGCCGCGACCGATCGTGGCGGCACCGGCGCGCCCAACAGCTCGTCGAACAGCGCCCGACTTGCTGGCGCGTTCCAGTCCATCGCTGAGATCCACTTCTTTCGAATGGTGCCGCCGCGATCGATGACGAAGCTCTCGGGGTAGCCTGTCGTCTGATAAGATCGCTCGATGGCGTGAGTGGGGTCGTGCAGGATCTCGAAGGTCAGGCCGAGCCCTTTCGCATACGCCCGAATCGAATCTTCGCCCACGACGTCGTCGATGCTCACCGCCACGATGTGCACCCCGCGCGGACCGTAACCCTTGTACAACTCCTCCATGCTCGGCATCTCGACCTTGCACGGCTCACACCAGGTCGCCCACACGTTGAGCAGTATGACCTGGCCACGATAGTCCGCGAGCGTACGCGTGGCGCCGCTGTGTACGTCCTTCGCCGTGAACGCCGGCGCCGACGAGCCGACGCCCACGGGAAAGAGGTCGTCAGCAAAGAGCTTGACCCCCGCGAACAATCCCCCGCCGAGGACGGCGACGACGATACTGACGATGATCCACTGCTGCCTAACGGTCATGAGCTGTCACTTCGCGCTTGCGCGCGTGCGTTACACCGCGATCGCGCACTGCTCGCGCAGGATGCCGATCTCCGCCTGAGGGTCCTTCGCCGAAAAGATCGCGTTCCCGGCAACGAACGTATCCGCGCCGGCGCGCCAACAATCGCCGATCGTGTCCCGAGCGATGCCGCCATCCACCTCGAGCACCGCACGGCTCCCCGCCTCCGCCAGCACGCGGCGGGCGCGTTGGATCTTGTCGAGCGAGTGTGGGATGAAGCGCTGGCCGCCGAAGCCCGGGTTGACCGTCATCACGAGCAGGAGATCGAGGTCTGCTAGCACCTCGACGATACCCGTGAGTGAGGTCGAAGGATTCAACGCCACGCCGGCGCGGCAGTCGAGCTCATGCAGCCGCGCGAGTTGCCGTTGGAGATGCGGCGACACTTCGGCGTGGATGGTGATGCCGCTCGCGCCCGCCGCGACGAAGTCCTCGAAGTACCGCTCCGGCTGCACGATCATGAGATGGCAGTCGAGCGGCAGCTCCGTGAGCTTCCGAACGGTCTCGATCACCTTCGCGCCGAAGGTGATGTTTGGTACGAACTGGCCGTCCATGACGTCGACGTGAATCCAGTCGGCGCCGCCGGCCTCACACATCGCGATCTCGTCGGCGAGTCGGGCGAAATCCGCCGACAGGATGCTCGGCGCGATGCGCGGCGCTGAGGGATGTAGTGCCATCGTCACTGCGAGCCCACCTTGAGCGCGATCCGCGATCCAGCCGTCACCTGCGCGCCCGCAGCCGGAGATTGCGACGACACGATCGCGCCGCCGTCGGGCGATCCCCCGTTAGGCGACGTGACGTCGCCGACCGCGAGGCCGAGCTGCTGGAGGAGTTGCCGCGCCTGCGCGAACGAGCGACCGACGACGTCCGGTACCTGAATCGTCGCGGGCCCGCCGCTCAACACGAGCTGCACGGGGCCGGGAATCGGCGTCTCCGTTCCCGGCCGCGGCTTGGTGTCGACGACTTCGCCGCGCGCCGACTGATTGGGCTGCTCGGTCACGTCACCCACGTCGAAGCCCGCCTGATCGAGTGCGCGCTCCGCGTCCGGCCGCGCCATGCCGACGACGTTGGGTATGACCGCCATCCGTTGACCGCCGCTCACCGCGAGCGTCACCTTCGTGCCCGAGGCGTCTTTGCTTCCCGCTGGCGGATTCTGATCGAGCACCGTGCCCTTCGGCGCGGTGGCGTGGAAGCGCGTCTCGCCCTGCTCGTATTCGAAGCCGGACTGCCGCAGCCGCTGCTGGGCCGTGTTGATGTCGAGACCGATCACGTTAGGCACCTTGAGGTCCTGCGTGATGACGCCCGACGGGAAGAACACGAACGCCGCGATCAGGTAGGCGACGAGAAAGCCGCCGACGATCGCGATCAGGTACGGAATGAGGCGGCGGATGACGCCGCGCCAATTCACTGCTCCCCCCCCGTCCTTCGCAAGCGAGCCGCGAACGCGCCATCGATCCCGTGGCGTTGCGGAAGCACGCGCAGGCGGCCCGCGTCGAGGACGGCGGCTGGAACCGTGCCGTCCGGCGGCGGCTCGAGCCGCCAGCCGGGATTGTCGGCGAGGAAGCTCTCGAGCTGCGCGTCGTTCTCTTCCGGCTCCAATGAGCAAGTGCTATACACGAGCAGCCCTCCCGGCCGCACCACCTCCGCCGCCGCGCGGAAGATCGCGCGCTGGAGCGCGCCGAGCACCGCGAGATCGGACGGCTTGAGACGCCATCGCGCGTCCGGATGCCGACGAAACGTTCCAGTTCCCGTGCACGGCACGTCGATGAGAACGAAATCGACGGGCCTGATCGCCGGCATCCGCGCGTCGGCAACGTACGGAAAGATGTGCCCGATCTCCAGTCGGCTCATGTTGCCGAGCACGCGGCGCAGCCGGCCGAACGAGATGTCGCTTGCGTACACCCGCGACGCGTTCCGCGAGAGCTCGATCGACTTGCCGCCAGGCGCGGCACACAGGTCCGCCACGACCGCGCCCGTTGGGACGCACGCGTACTGCGTCACCAGCGTCGAACCCGGATCCTGCAGATGGAACAGCCCCTGGCGAAATGCCCCGAGGTCGGTGAGCGACGAGACGGGACTGTTCAGGACGATGCTGTCGCGAGCGAGCGGCGCTTCTTCCACACGGACGCCGGCTGCCTCGAGCATCGCCTCGAGCTGCTCGCGGACCGCGTGATACGGCCGCGCGACCAGCGGTGCTTCGCCATTGTTGGCCTCGAGAAGACGGCGTGTCTCCTCCTCGCCCCAGCGCGCGACCCACCGGGCCAACAGCCAGCGAGGATGCGAGTACTCGAGCGCGAGCGCGTCGAGGGGATCCGAAGGCGTTGGCAGTTTCAGCGCATCGCGCTCGCGATCGAGCCGTCGCAGGACGGCATTGGCGAGCTTGCTCGCGCCGATGCCATGGCGTCGCTTGGCCAGCTCCACCGTCTGGGCGATGGCCGCGTATGCGGGCACGCTGCCCATGTGCAGGAGCTGGAATGCGCCGAGCCTGAGCAGGTCGAGGAGATCGGCGTCGAGACGCGCGATGCCGTTGCGCACGCGCTCGTTCAGAAATCCGTCGAGGCGCGAGCGGCGCCGCAGCATGCCGTACACGAGCTCTCGGGTCCAGCGGCGATCGCGTGCGTCGAGGTGGTATTCGTCCCCAACGCGTCGGTCGAACGAGGCATCGAGGAGCTCGCCGGCCCGGAGGTCCGTGCAGATGGCAGCGGCCGCCGCGCGGGCGTCCGTTACTCCGGCAGGCGTCGCGAGTCGCGCTGGCGCGCCGCCGTGAGAGGCGTCCGCGCCGCCGTCTCCGGATCCGCCAATCGCCGAGCGGCTATCGTTCCACCTCCGAGTCATAGCCGGAAAGATAGTCGAGGACTGCACGCTCGGAATGTTCGACGTCCCAGATGCCGCGAATGGCGGCGACGCCGTACGCACCCGCGCGTCGCAAGGCGGCAACGTGACGTGGAGCGACGCCGCCGATCGTGACGATGGGTATCCCGCTGTACTTGACGAGTCGCTCGAGCAACGCGGGTCCAGCATCGTGGCTGGACGTCGACCGCCCTGAGCGATCGGCGTGCCCTTCCGCGGCAGGCGCGAGCACGTCGCTCACGACGCCCCACGTCGCGCCGGCGAGGCGCGCCGCGATCGCTTCCTCGAGTGAATGCACACTCGCGCCGATGGCGCAGGCGGGCAATTCGCCGGGCGTGCTGCTCTTGAGCAGCACCTGCATCGCATCCGCGACCTCGAGCGAGTTCCGCGTGAGCTGCACGCCGCGTGCGCAGGCGATGAGCGCAACGTCGACACGGTCGTTGATCACCAACCACGCGCCCGAGCGCTCCTGCTCCTCGACGAGCGTGAGGGCGAGCTCGACGAAGTGCGCCGGCCTCTCCTGCGCGATGCGGGCGGCGCGCAGCTGCAGCGCGCCGCGTGGGCCCATCGCGCGCATCACGGCCCGCGCCCTTTCGGCGAACTGTGGGCGGCCGACGATCTCGTCGTTCGTGACTGCGTGGAGAACGGGGAGCGCGGCGGCCGGCGAGCTCTCGTCCACGATCGGTCAGGCGATCGTCGCCGGCATGGCGTCGAAGCGATCGCCGACGGCTGCGCCGCGACCGCGAGCCCACTCGTTAGGTGGAAGTCGCCGCTTCCCCGCCGGCTGCACGACCGTGATCCGCGTCGCGCCCTCGCCGCACGCCACAGTCATCCCGTCAGCGTCGATCGACTGGATCTGCCCGGCAGCTACCGACGCGGCGTGCGGCGCGAGCCGCGCGCCGAACAGCTTCACCTCCGTGCCGCGAAGCATCGTCAGCGCTCCAGGCTTTGGATCGAGCGATCGAACCAGCCGGCAGACGTTGATCGCCGGCGCGGTCCAATCGATCCATGTCGACGCGCGATCGATCTTGGAGGCGTAGGTCGCGAAGCGCTCGTCCTGAGGCTGCTCGTTCGAGCCTCCGAGATCGATCAATGACAGCGCCTCGATCAGCGTCAGCGCGCCCAGCTCCGAGAGTCGTAGCGAGAGCTCACCGTACGTCTCGTCCTCGAGCACAGGCGTGCGCGACTGCAGCACGATCGGTCCGGCGTCGAGCGGCGGCACCATCCGCATGATCGTCACGCCTGTCTCGAGCAGGCCCTGTCGGATCGCTGCCTGAATGGGTGCCGCGCCGCGTAACGCCGGCAGCAGCGACGCATGGATGTTCAGTGTTCCGCGACGCGGAAGATCAATGACGGACTTCGGGAGGATGTGTCCGTAGGCCACGACGACGGAAAGATCCGCGTCGATGCGCGCCAGCTCGGCGAGGAACTCTTCACCGCGGGGGCGTTCCGGTTGCAACACAGGAATCCCTTCGTCGGCGGCGATGAGCTTCACCGGTGAGGGCTGGAGAGTCGAGCGCGATCGACCGACGGGCCGATCGGGCTGCGTCACGACGCCGACGACGTCGAAGCCCTCGCCAATGAGCGCGCGCAACGCAGGCGTCGCGAACTCCGGCGTGCCCCAGAAGAGCACGCGCATCGATCAGAGCTCCTCGTCCCGGTGGTGGTGCGCGGCGACTTCGCCTGGCGTTAGGCGCCGGATGTTGCCCGGATACTTCTCCTTCTCCTTCGCCCACTTGCTCGTCGCCGCGCGCCGCTTGAGGGCGCTGAGATAGTCGATGAAGAGACGACCGTGAAGATGGTCGATCTCGTGCTGCAGGCAGCGTGACAGCAGCTCGCGTCCCTCGACCTCATATGTCTTGCCGTCCACGTCCATCGCCCGCACGATCACGCGCGCCGAACGCTCGACGTCGCCGTAGATCTCGGGAATCGAGAGGCACCCCTCCTCACCCTTGATGCGCTTGGAATCGCTCTCGATGATCTCGGGGTTGAAGAGGACGAAGCGCTCTCCGTCGACGTCGATCACCGAAAGACGCTCGAGCCGGCCGATCTGCGGTGCAGCGAGTCCGATCCCCTTCGCGGCGTACATCGTCTCGAACATGTCGTCCACGAGCTGGCGCAGCTCGGCGGTCACCTCGGTCACGACGTTCGTCTCCTGGCGCAGCACGGGGTCTCCGAGGACGCGAATTTCCAGCAAGCTCACGGATGCAGTCTCGTTTGGCGTTCGTCGTGCCTCACGAGGCGGACGTCGTCGACGCCGCCTCGGCGCGCTTCGCGCTGGTCACGCGCGCGATCCGGCCGCGTTCCACTAACAGCCGCGATTCGGCCGACTTGATCGTGACTTGATCGTCCATCGACTTCACCGCCGCGCCGTCCTTCATGGACTCGCGAATGTGCACGACCTGGCCGATGATCCCGCCTGTCGTCACGACCTCGTCGCCTTTCTGCAGGTTGCGCAGGTTCTCCTCGTGCTGCTTCCGCTGCTTCTGCTGCGGACGGATCATCAGGAAGTAGAAGATCGCGAGGATGAGCGCGAACTGGATGCCTAACTGGAAGAGCGGCGATGGGCCGCCACCACCGGCAGCTTGCAGGAGATAAAAGGCACCAGTGGATGTCATGCCGGAATCGTCGAGCGAGAGTGATAGCGGGCGAGCCAATCGCGGCTCCATCCGCCGAAGGTGCCCGCGCGAACGGTGTCGCGCGCGGTGCGCATCAATTGAACGAGGAAATGTACATTGTGCAGTGAGAGCAGGCGATGGCCGAGGATTTCGTCGGCGACGAACAGATGGCGGATGTACGCGCGCGTGAAGCGCTGGCATGCCGAGCACTCACAGTTCGCGTCAAGCGGTCGCGTATCGGTCCGGTACTCGGCGCGCTTGATGTTGATGCGTCCATCCGCGGTGAATGCGGCGCCGTTGCGTCCCATTCGCGTTGGTGCGACGCAATCGAAGAGGTCGACGCCGCGGCGCACGCCCTCCACGAGATCCTCGGGAAAGCCGACGCCCATGAGGTAGCGCGGCCGATCCGCGGGAAGCTCGCCGTCGACGACCTCGAGGATGCGGTACATGTCGGCCTTGGCTTCTCCGACCGACAAGCCGCCGATGCCGAATCCAATCCAGTTGCCGCTGCCGATGATTGCCCGCGCCGCGGCGACACGCAGATCGTCGTGGATGCCGCCTTGCACGATGGGGAAGAGTGCCTGCGCGCGTGGCTCGCCGTCGTGATGCAGCTGGTCCAGCGCACGGACGCACCGCTCGAGCCAGCGAACGCTCCGCTCGCTCGCATCGCGGGCGGCCGCGTACTCACTCTGGCCGGGAATGACGTGATCGAACTGCATGATCACGTCCGCGCCGAGGTTGCGCTCGATCTCCATTACCGATTCGGGAGTGAAGCGGTGGCTCGATCCGTCGAGGTGGCTCCGAAAATCGACGCCGTCCTCGTCCACTGTGCGGAGTGACGCGAGTGAGAAGACTTGAAACCCACCGGAGTCGGTGAGAATCGGACGCGACCATCCCATGAACCGATGGAGCCCGCCGAGCTCGCGGATGAGCGCGTCGCCCGGACGCAGGTGCAGATGATACGCGTTCGCCAGAATCATCTGCGCGCCCATCGCCTCGAGCTCCGTGGGGTCGAGTGCCTTCACCGTCGCAAGCGTACCGACCGCCATGAACGCCGGCGTCTCGACGTCGCCGTGCGGCGTCGAGAAGCGTCCGGCTCGCGCGCGGCCCTCGCGCGCCAGCAGCTCAAAGGAAAAGCTCATTCAAATAGTTCAGATGATCGCCATCGCGTCGCCGTACGAGTAGAAGCGATATCGCTCGGCGATCGCCTCACGGTACGCGGCCATCGTGAGCTCGTATCCCGCGAATGCCGCCACGAGCATGATCAGGGTGGAGCGCGGCAGATGGAAGTTCGTGATCAGATGATCGACCGCGCGAAAGCGATAGCCGGGCCGAATGAAGATAGCAGTGTCGCCAGACGTGGCGGCGATGTGTCCCGTCTCATCAGCGACGCTCTCGAGCGTGCGGACGCTCGTCGTGCCAACTGCCCAGACCGATGCGCCGTCGCGACGCGTCGTCGCGATCGCCGCGGCGGCGTCCTCGCCGACCTCGAAGCTCTCCTCGTGCATGACGTGCGCGGCCGGGTCTGCGACCTCCACCGGCTTGAAGGTGCCGGCTCCCACGTGGAGCAAAATCTCCACCTGCCTAACGCCGCGCTGCCGCAGGGCCTCGAGCAGCTCGGGGGTGAAGTGCAGGCCGGCCGTCGGCGCGGCGACCGAGCCGGCTTCGCGGGCATAGACTGTCTGATACCGCTCGGCATCGTCCGTCGCGTCGGGACGATCGATGTACGGCGGCAGCGGGACGTGGCCATGACGCTCGATCAGTGCGTCGATGGCCTCGTCGCCAATGAGCCGAACGATGCGTGTACGCCGGTCGGTGACCTCGAGTATCTCGGCGGAGAACCCCGGCGCGATGGTGACGCGTCGCCCAGGCTTGAGCTTCCCGCCGGGCGACACCATCGCCTCGTACCGATTTGCGCCGAGTGGCTTGAGGAGGAGGATTTCGGCGGGCGCGCCGGAATCGCGTTTGCCGAGGAGTCGGGCGCGAAGGACGCGCGTGCGATTCAGGACGAGCGCGTCACCACCCGGAATGAGATCGACGAGGTCGTGGAACTGTCGATGCTCGATAGTGCCGCGCTTCCGATCCAGGACCATCAACCGACTCTCGTCGCGGCGTTCGAGAGGACGTTGCGCGATGAGGCCGGCTGGAAGATCGAAGTCGAAATCGGACGTCTTTAGCGTAGCTATCTGTCCAAAGTCCATAGCTATCGGCGAATTCGGAACGAAGCGCTCATGCAATAAAGTGCAGATCCCTCGCTACGCTCGGGATGACACTGTCATTCCGAGGAGCGAAGCGACGAGGAATCTGCACTGCATCCCATCAACGTTTCGTTCCGAATTCGCAGATAGCTATCAGCTATGGACCGATAGCTAAAAGAGAGACGGCTGTCCCGACGGAGTGGGCGGAGGCGTGTAGCCGAAGTGTCGGTACGCGAGCGGAGTCGCAACGCGGCCGCGCGGGGTGCGCTGGATGAAGCCGTGCTGGAGGAGGAAGGGCTCGTAGACTTCCTCGATCGTCGTCGAGTCCTCGCCGATCGCGGCGCCGATGTTGTTCAGGCCGACCGGACCGCCCTCGAATTTCTCGATGATCGTCTTGAGGATGCGCGCGTCCATGTCGTCGAGGCCGAATTCGTCGACGTCGATCATGAGGAGCAGCTGTGCCGCGACGTCCTTGTGAATGACGCCATTCGCCTTCACCTGCGCGTAGTCGCGCACCCGGCGAAGCAGCCGGTTCGCGACGCGCGGCGTTCCGCGCGACCGGCGGGCAATCTCGTGCGCGCCCCCTGAGTCGATCTCGACGTTCAGCACCGTCGCGGAGCGAATCACGATCTGCTCGAGGTCCTCCACGGGATAGTAGTTCAGCCGTTCGACAATCCCGAATCGCGCCCGCATCGGCGGCGTGAGCATCCCGAATCGCGTCGTCGCCCCGATGAGGGTAAACCGCTCGATCGGCATCGTGATCGTCTGGGCCTTCGGACCCTCGCTCAGGCGGATGTCGATCTTGTAGTCCTCCATCGCCGGATAGAGGAATTCCTCGATGATCGGCCTGAGACGATGGATCTCGTCGATGAAGAGGATGTCCCCTTCGCGCATGTTGGTCAGCGTCCCGACGAGATCACCCGGTTTTTCGAGCGCCGGACCCGACGTGGTGCGAATGTTGACTCCAAGCTCTCGGGCAATGAGCTCGGCCAAGGTCGTCTTTCCAAGGCCGGGAGGGCCGTAAAAGACGGCATGATCGAGCGGCTCGCGTCGGGCGAGGGCGGCGTCGATCCAGATCCTGAGGCTCTGTTTGACCTTCTCCTGGCCAATGAATTCGGCCAGGCGCTGGGGGCGGAGGGAAAGCTCGACGACGGACTCCTCGGCGAGGGCCTCCGGCGTGGTGATCTCGGCGCGGGACATCAGCTCAATGATCCACTTGGGCTAGACGATACACAGGCCAGGCGAAGATAGGCTCATCCGATCTACAAAGTGTGGTGGGAATATAGTCCGAAGAAAGTCCGAACCCAAGTATTTCTGTCTTGGACGGAGCGCGCCAATCGCGAGTCGGTCGATTACCGGGAAGTCGGAGCGCCGGCGGCGCGAATTTCGCTACTCGCAGCCAAGCTGAATTAGATGCGCTTTAACAATTCGTGTGTTCGCGCGGCGCACTGCGTCTCCTTGCAGGGCGCGAGCGTCGGCGGTGGTGGGAGACTCACTTCTGAGGAGGCAGTTCATGGGACGCGATCGGCTTCTGCGCGTGGGCGTGGCGAGCCTGGGAATGCTGGCGCTGAGCGCGATGGTTCACCCAGTCTGGGCCCAGAACCCCGGGCAGATTCTCGATAGTCTGAGGCGACGCTTTCAGCTGCCGTTGTTGCCGGCGACGGAAGTGGCCGCGACGGCATCGCGCTTCGCCCCGGGTCACAATACGTCGTCGCAGTCGGCTTATGGCGCGAACTTCGGCGACGGCTTCGTCGGCGCTGGCTTCGCCAGTCGCACGCGAAGCGGACAATCGAGCGACGGCTCGGCGGTGGCCGGATTCGGTCTCTGGAATTCGCGCGACTACGTTGGCGTCGAGGTGAGTGTCTTCTCGTTCTCGACTGTCCGGGAGGGGTTTGGTCAGAACGGCGCTTTGGGACTCAAGCTCCATCGCGTGCTGCCCGGAAACCTGGCGCTCGCGATCGGTGGCGAGAACCTCGCCGGTTGGGGCGATCTGGACGCGCCGAAGACCTACTACGGCGTCGCGTCGAAAGTCTGGCGTCTGCGGCAGCGCGAGGGTGATCCGTTCGGTACGCTGACCACGAACCTCGGCGTCGGCGACGGTCGCTTCAGCCCCAATTTCGACAGCCTGACGACGACGGCCGATCGCGGCAGCATCGGCGTCTTCGGCAGCGCCGGGCTGCGCGTTCACGAGAAAGTGACGCTGATCGGCGACTGGGGAGGTCAGGATCTCTCCCTCGGCGTCTCGATTCTACCGCTGCGGTGGGTGCCGCTCGTCATCACCCCCGCGTACGCCGACGTGCTCGGGCGGAACAATCACAAGGCCTCGTTCCTCCTCGGCGTCGCGCTCGGATTCAAGTTTGCTCAAGTTCGTAACATCTTCTTGCCGCCACAGAGGTAGCCGATGAACAAGCTTCTGATCGCCGGCCTGAGCGTGGCGACGTTAAGCGTCGCGCTCGCGTCACCCGCGAACGCGCAGGCCGCGAACAACAACACGACGATTCCGTTCGTCGTCGTCAATCTCTTCACTCCCGGCACCGTCGCCGTTCCCGTCGATCTCGCGGTCGCGAACGCCGTCGGCACGGAGATGGAACGCCTCCTCCGTGAGCGGGGGAACATCATCTCGCCGATCACCGGCGTCGCGATCCCGGCCGATGTGGCGCGCGTCGCGATCCTGATGATGACCACCGCGACTCCGGAAGCGCGCGACGCGATGACCAAAGCGTTGTCGAACAGCGGCGCCAACCAGGCGGTGGTCAATCAGCTGCTGAGCAACTTGCCAAGTCTTCTGTCGCGACCCACGGCGGGCCAGCTGCAGAATGCCCTCAGCGCCTTCAACGGCTTCGTCAACAACGCGAACGCGGCGTTCCTCGTGAACCCACCGGCCGAATTCCTCGCGTTGCACGCGATCCTGCTGCAGGTGAGCACGGCCGCGAATCGTACTCCGCACTAGTCTAGCAGAGGGCTATGGGCAGAGCGCTGTGGGCAGAGAGCAGAGGGTGGTAAGTACGCGAAGGCCGACGATGTCTCGTCGGCCTTTGTCGTTTACTCTCTGCCCTCTGCCCACAGCGCTCTGCCATTAGGCTTTCTGCCTCACTTCAGCCAGCCGGTCCGCCGCGCGGCGCAGTGTGTCGAACTTCTTGCAGAACGCGAAGCGCACGAGCGATCGACCCAGCTCGCGATCGTGGTAGAAACTCGATCCCGGCACGGTCGCGACGCCAATCTCCTGCGTCATCCATTTCGCGAACGTGACGTCGTCCAGATCGCTGAGCTCGGAGAAGTCGGCGAGGATGTAGTAGGCACCTTCCGGCACCGAGAAGGTGAACCCGGCTTCCGTGAGTGCCTCGACGAGCACATGGCGGCGCGCCCGATAATCGAGCGCGAGATGATTGAAGTAGTCGGCGTCGAAAGCGAGGCCGACTGCGCCCGCGGCCTGGAGCGGCGCCGGCGCGCCGACCGTGAGAAAATCGTGAACCTTCCGAATCGGCGTCGTCTGCGCCGGCGGTGCGATCGAGTAGCCCAGTCGCCAGCCCGTACAGCTGAACGTCTTCGAGAGGCCCGAGATCGTAATCGTGCGCTCGCGCATCTCCGGCCACGTCGCCATGACGTGGTGCTCACCCGCGTAACGAATGTGCTCGTAGATCTCGTCGGTGATCGCCCACACGTCGTACTTGAGGCAGAGCTCCGCGATGAGCGACATCTCCGCCCGAGTCAACACCCGGCCCGTAGGGTTGTGCGGCGTGTTGACGACGATCGCCTTCGTCCGCTTGTTGAACGCCTTCCGGAGACGATCAGCGTCCAACGTCCAGTTAGGTCGTTCAAAAGGGACGAACACGGGTGTCGCGCCTGCCAAAATCGCATCGGGCCCGTAGTTCTCGTAGAACGGCTCGAGGACGATCACTTCGTCGCCCGGATCCATCAGAGCCATGAAAACGGACGCCATTGCTTCGGTCGCGCCGCAGGTGACGGTCACCTCACGATCCGGATCGACTTCCATGTTGTACCATCGCCGGTATTTCTCCGCGATGGCGATCCGCAGATTCGCCGAGCCCCAGGTGACGGCGTACTGGTTGATGTTTCCCTGAATTGCCGCGCACGCCGCATCCTTGAGCGGCTCGGGCATCGGGAAATCGGGGAATCCCTGCGCGAGATTGACCGCCTCGTGCATCTGCGCGATGCGGGTCATCTCACGAATCACGGATTCGGTGAACGTCGAGGTGCGTCTTGCAGCGAGCATTACCGATTGCCTCCGCCAACTTTCGCCAGTGCACGGCGGATGAGCTCCGGCGCGCTCATCCCGCGACCACCATCGCCGAGCACGCCCCTGACGGCGCGCTCGGCGTCACCCATCGAGTAGCCGAGCGAGACGAGTGCGCGGATCGCGTCCTCGGCCGCCGGCCCTTCGCTTCTCGCGACGCCGCCCGACGTGACAACCTGCAACTCATCGAGCTTGTCCGCGAGGTCGAGGACCAGCTGTTCGGCCTTCTTTCGTCCGACGCGGGGGACGCTCTGGAGCGTGACGACGTCCTTTTCCCGTATCGCCCGGACGAGCCGCTCGGCTGAGAGAGTCGACAGGAGCCCAAGCGCCAGGGCCGGCCCGACGCCTTTGGCATCGAGCACGCGCTGGAAGACCTGCCGCTCGAACCCGCTCGAGAAGCCGAAAAGCTGCCAGCCATCCTCCTTCACGACGAGATAGGTGTGCAGCCGCACCTCGTCGCCGACTTTGGGCAATGTTTCGTAAACGCTCAACGGAACCGACAGCTCGTAACCGACGCCGCCCGCCGTCATCACCTCGACGCGGTCGAGCGCTTTCGCCAGCAGCGTCCCGGCGACGTGAGCGATCACGGGCCGGGCTCGTCGCCGGCGCCTGTCCGGCGCGCCGTCATTCTCGCCAGCGCGCGCGCGACCGCGGCGTCCCGCCGCCCGCGATCTCGCTGGTCGACCTGGGCGCGGGCGGCCGCACCAAACGAGGGAAGCCGAGCGCTCATGATGTACGCCAGTGCAGCGGCGACGCCGTCCGCCGCGTCCGAAGGCTGTGGCACCGCTTTGAGTCGAAGGAGGCGGGTGAGCATGAACTGAACCTGTTCCTTCGTCGCCGCCCCCGATCCCACCACGGCCTTCTTGATCTCGGCCGGCGGAAATTCATGTATCTCGAGCGACGCCTGTTGCCCTGCGAGGAGGATCACGCCGCGTGCGTGGCCCAATACGACCGTCGTCCGAACATTGCGCGAGTAGAAGACATCCTCGACGGACAGCGCATCGGGCCGATGCCGCGCGATGAGCTGCGTGACGCCATCGTAGATCTCGTTCAGACGCGCTGGCAGAGGATCGCGCGGCCGCGTCCGGATCACGCCGCACTCGACGAGACTCACCAGTCCCGGCCGATCGCTACGAACGATTCCGTATCCCGTATTGGCGGTTCCGGGATCGATGCCGAGTGCGAGCACTCAGCTTCTGACCATCGCTTCCACGTCCATGTCGAAATTCGCCCAGACCTTCTGCACGTCGTCCAGCTCCTCGAGCGAATCGATGAGCTTGAGCAGCGTCTCGGCGTCGCGGCCCTCGACCTTCACCGTCGTCTTCGGCACCATTGCCAGCTCGGCTTCCGCGATCGGGAGGCCCTTGCTCTGGAGCGTGGTCCGCACGGCGTGAAAGTCGCCGGGCGCGGTGGTGACCAGATACTGATCATCCTCGCGCCGTAAATCCTCGCCGCCGGCGTCGAGGACGGCCTCCATGAGTGAATCCTCATCGCGGCCAGCGCCGTCGATGACGATCTGTCCCTTCTTCTCGAACATCCAGGCGACCGAGTTCGGTGTGCCGATGTTGCCCCCGCCGCGCGACATGCGGTGGCGCACGTCGGCGACGGTTCGCGTGGCGTTGTCGGTCACGGCCTCGATCATCATCGCCACGCCGCCCGGGCCGTAGCCCTCGTACGTCACTTCCTGGTAATCGACGCCCTCGAGCTCTCCCGTGCCCTTCTTGATCGCGCGCTCGATGTTCTCCTTCGGCATCGAGCTCGCTCTTGCGTTCTCGACAGCCGTCCGGAGGCGCGCATTTCCTTCGGGATCACCGCCCCCCTGCTTGGCCGCGAGCGTGATCTCGCGAATGAGCTTCGTGAAGAGTGCGCCGCGCTTCGCGTCAGTCGCTGCCTTGTAGTGCTTGATCTGCTTCCATTTACTGTGGCCAGCCATACGCCGCTCGAGGAACAGAGGAAGAAGGTGCCTGGCGATTCTCGAGACCAATATAGCGCCTGGCCGCGTGGCCCGGGGCAGAGCAGATGCCGGCTACTGCTCCACGCGGCGACGCGGACTAAAGACCCCAGCGCAAGGCCAGCGCCGCCCGAAATCCACTGAGATCCGCGTTTCCAGGAACCGCGGCGAATCGGCCGATGGTGTACCCCGCGCTGGGCGTGATCGACATCCCGCCGGCATCCAGAGTGTATCGCATGCCTAACGTCGCCAGCGTGCTCGCGCTCAGACCTTCCTGCGTCCAGTTCCGAAGCTCCACGGAGGGCTCGACCACGCCGCCTATCTTCGAGAAGCCGACGCCGACGAGCAGGTTCGCGATGTCCTCCGGGCCCGTTCGCTCGCCGGTGAAGATCATCCCCGAGCGCCGGTAGAGATTCCACGCATTCACCAACACCCTCGCGCCGCCGAAGGAATTGTTGAAACCCGCCTGCGCGATGTAGCGATCGCCCGTGTTGTAGATCGAGCCGCCGAGATCGTCGTCGCTGAACTTGGAGTACGTCAGGCCGAGGGCGACGCGCCCTGTGCCGAATGCGTGATCGAGTCCGACACGGGCGCGATACTCGTTGCCAGGCTCGAAGCGAACGTGCGCGCCGCCGGTCGCCACGACGGGATCATACGCGGAGCTCTGTCGCACGCTCGCGCCAACCCCAAGGTTCCACGCTCCCAACGGACGCGCGAGCGCTACGCCACCAGTGAATCCGAGACCCGTACCCATGTTGGAGATCGGGAACGCGAGAAAGTCGCTGCCGATCCGAAATGCCGCGAGCTGCTGCGCCTGCGTTGCCGACTCCCGGCCCGTGGGGAGATTCACTCCCGCGGTGAGCACGATGAAGTCCGTGCCGAAGGCAAGATTCGCCCGAAGCTGAGTATCGGTCAGGCCACTGATGGTGCTCGCCGCCTCCGCGTTGGAACCGTTAGGCGACACCCGCGCCCAGGCGTAAGCAGTCCCGACGTCGAAGCTGAGCGTCTGCGAAACGGGAATGACGACGAAGATCGGCGTCGTGAATTCCGAGATGGTCTCATTGATTGGTGACGCGAGCCGGTACTGCACGAACTGCGGCGCCGCCCGGACGTTCGTGTCGTAGACACTCTGCGCGGCACCCGGCCAAGACCAGACGGCGGCAGCCGCGACCGCGAGGCGAATAGCCGCCTTCATGGTCGCTTCACCACGATCTGAATCCGCGCCGATTTCTGGCCCGGGTTCTCGATGCCCGTACCCGCCGCAGCCGGATCTCGCACGGGCGGGCCCGTCAAGGCGCCGGACGCGTTCGTCGCGGCTGCTCCGGCGGTCGTCGGGTTGAGGTCGCCCGCGACACCGAGCGCCGTGCCGCCGTCGCCCGCGCTCGACGTCGCGCCTAACGTCGCCGACTCTACGACGCGACCTTCCGCGGTGCCCGCCAGCCCTGCCTCGATGCTGCGCGCGTTCACCTGGCTGCCCGCGATGAGATTGCGCGTCTCCTGGCTCTTCGCCTGCGCCGCTCCGAATCCGGGATCGAGCCGCACCGCGTCTCGATAGAATGATTCCGCCCGCTCGAACTGACCTTCGTCCTCGAGCAGCAAGCCGCGGCTGTACGCGACGAATGCCGCCAGCGATCGCGTCGGGCGCTGCTCGATCGCATTGCGCTCCGCGGTCGTCAGCGTCACGCCGAGCTGCTGGAACAGTCCAAGTGCAACGTTCTTTTCGAGCGTGAGTAGCTCGTCGAGCGCGCGGTCGTCGTTCGTCGCGCCCGTTAGGCGCGTCGTCGGCACGTCGATCACGGCCGCGTCCACGCGGAGCTGCGGACCCTGTTGCAGGATTGAGCCGGCCACGAGTCGGCCAGCCTGCAGGATCTTTCCCGCTCGAACCCGCGACGCGGAATCCGTCGCGCCGGATGCCTGCAGCGTGAGCTCGTCCAGCACCGCCTGCAGACGCAGCCGCTCGACGACCGTCAACTGCGAGGAGCGCGCGAGGTCGGTCGTCAACAGCTCCGCCAATCCGCGGCCGAGCGGGCGGAGCGAGGTATCGGCGCCACTGAACGTCAGTGGCAGCACGGCGACGACGTTCGGGGCACCCGGCACCTGCGCACGGCGTTGTTCGTCGCGCACCTGGTTCCGCGCCGATTCCTGCAACTGTCGCCGCTGGAGCGCCGCGAGACGTCCCTCGAGCGCGCGGCGTACGCGGCTCGTCCGCCCGTATTGCACATATGACGCGTACGCCCGCTGGGCGGCGACGAGGTCGTTCTGTGCCTCCGCCGCCAGGCCGAGGTACAGCGCCGCCGTTCCGTCTCGCGGGTCGAGCGCCGCCGCCTGCTCGAGCACGGCGCGCGCGTCCTTCGAGTTTCCAGACTTGTAATACGCGATGCCCAGCGATCGAAGCACCGGCTCCGATCGCGGATTGCTCGACCGCTCACGCTCGAGCCGGGCAATCGCCTCGGGACCGCTTGCACGGCCGCTAGCGCACGCCGCGCCGCCGAGCGCCAGGAAGCCGATCAGTCCAATCCTGCGAACACTGTGCATCGAGTCACCTAACGATCGGGATCGAGCATGTCTTCGAAGCGCATCCATTGCGCGTAGAAGTAGAGATCGACGTAGCCGGTGTTTCCGTGACGATTCTTGCGCACGAGCAGCTCCGTCGCGCCTTCGACGTCGCGTGCCGCGTCGTACATGCTCTCGCGATACAATGCCAGCACGACGTCCGCGTGATGCTTCACCGCGCCGAGAGCGCCGAAGTCGTCGAGCTGCGGTCGCCGGTCGGGTCGCGTCGCGAGCTGCGGCAGCTGTGCCGTGGCCAATATGGCAATGCCCGCATCGAGCGCCAGCGCCTTCAGCGCGCGAACCGCGGACGCCTGCTCCTCGGCTGCGTCGCGTCGCCCTGCGCCAATTCCCTGTAGCGAATCGATGATCACCAGATCGGGTACGGCCGTCTCTTCCCATCCATCCGCGAGACCAGTGTCGGTGTCGAACGACAACCGCCCGAAGCGCGGCAAGCGCTCACGCAATCGAATCACCGCCGCGCCGACGCGGGCGCGCGCCAGCTCATCCAGCGCTCCCTGACGCAGCTCGTCCACCCGCACGCGCCCTTCCATCGCCAGCACGCGCTCCATCAAGCGCTGCGGCGTCATCTCGCCCGAGAAATAGGCGACCGCGTGCCGCTCCGCTGAGCGCAGCGCGATGGCGAGCGCCAGCGCCGACTTGCCACTCCCGACGTCGCCGCCGAGCACGGCGAGATCACCGCGCCGGAATCCACCGCCGATGCTCCGATCGAGGCTCGGAAATCCCGTTGCGATCGTGTCGCTGTCGGGCGCGCCTTCGGCAATGGCGTCGATCTGCCCGAGGAGCTCCGGCAGCGACGACGCAACCGCGTCGGACGACGCTGGCGGATCACCCTTCGTGGTCATGGCCGATAATGGACGCGGTGTGTGATGGCGGCAAGCAACTCCCATCACCAAGACGACCGTCCGCTCATTTGGTGAACGTGCGCTCGAGCCGCGCGAGCTCCGACCGCGACGGCGCGTCCAGGTACGCGTCGACTGCGGAAATCACACTCGTCAGCGCCCCGCCGATCGTGCTCGGGTCTCCGGCCGTCGCTGCCGCGAGGCGGCTCAGTGCCGCGCGCACCGCGGTCGGCATCGCGACGTTCGCCAGCCACGCGCGTGCGCCCGCTGCACGCTCTTCGCGAGCGGTCGATGGGAGCGCCTTCTCCGGACGACAATCGTCGACGAGTCGCGCAACGAGATAGGTCGCGAGGGTGACCTCACGCGGCCCGCCGAGCGGCGAGCGGCCCGCGAGCGCCGCGAGCGCGCGAAAGCGAAAGACCGGACTGGCGAGGGCGTACGGCGGCGGCGCCGGGAAGGAAGAGCTCTGCGCGTTCACGCGACCAATCTGAAGTCATCGTGCCTCGAATGGGAAGCGCTTCCCGCCCTCGACGACGCGACGCTACATTCTCTCCGCATGGCTGCGAACGGGAAGTCTGTGCTGTGGGTCGACGACGAGGCCGAGCTTCTCGAGCCACATCGCATGTTCTTGCGAGACAAAGGCTTCTTGGTTGAATCGGCGACCAACGCCGCCGACGGCGCCGAGCTGCTGCGACGACGCGGATTCGACCTCGTCCTCCTCGACGAGCAGATGCCCGGCACCCGCGGCCTCGACGCCTTTCGCGAGTTTCGCGAGATCGCGCCCAATCTCGACATCGTGATGGTCACCAAGAGCGAGGAAGACACCACGCTCATGGAAGCGCTCGGTGCGGACGTGAGCTCCTATCTCGTGAAGCCGGTGACGCCACGACAGGTCTACGCCGTCGTCGCGCGTCTGCTCGAGGGCGCTCGCATCCATCATCAGGCGCTCGCGCGTCGATTCGTCGAGCGCTTCCGCGCGCTGCAGGCCGAGTCCTTCCGCGATCTCGATTGGCGCGGCTGGATCGATCGCTTCACGGAGCTCACGCAGTGGGATCTCGATCTCACCGCTGCCGGTGAGGCAGGGCTCGCCGAAGCGCTGCGCGGTCTCTATCCCGACATGCGTCGCGAGTTCGCCGGCTTCATTCGCCGCGCGTATCCGCAGTGGCTCCGCGACCTCGGCGGAAATCGCCCGCCGCTCTCCGTCGACGTCGTCCACGAATTCCTCCTCCCGATCATCGATCAGGATCGTCAGGCGCTCTTCGTCGTCATCGACTGTCTCCGACTCGATCAATGGCGCTCGATCGAGCCGAGCCTCACGACGCTCTTCGAGATCGAGACGACGCACTATTTCTCGGTGCTGCCGACGGCGACGCCGTACTCGCGCAACGCGCTCTTCAGCGGACTCTTTCCGTGCGAGATCGCCGCGCGCTTTCCGGATTGGTGGGGCGAGCGTGAGGATGAAACGCTCAACGCCCACGAGCGCGAGCTCCTCGAGGCGCAGCTGGGCGAGCTGGGCAAGCGCGTCCCGGTTCGGTACGAGAAGATCTCCTCCGCCGCCGAAGCCGACGATCTCGAGCGACGGTTGGGCAGCTTCTTCGCCGCCTCGGGCATCGGCGCGTGTGTTTTCAATTTCATCGATCTGCTCACGCATGGACGCTCCGAGTCGGCGATCCTGTACGAGGTCGCTCGTGACGAGGCTGCGCTTCGCGACCTCACCGTACAATGGTTTCGACGGTCCGCTGCGTACGCGCTCCTGCGCGAGGCGGCGAGGCGTGGTGTGAAGGTGCTCGTGACGAGCGACCACGGCTCGATTCACTGCCAGACGCCGGCCACCGTCTATGCCAAACGAGACGCGACACCGAACCTGCGCTACAAGTTCGGCGAGGACCTACGCGCCGAGAACCCGGAATACGCGCTCACCTTCTCCAATGAGGATTCGCTGAAGTTGCCGCGTCGCGGCCTCGGCGCGAATACGCTGCTCGCCACCGGCGACTCGTTCTTCGTCTATCCGACGAAGCTGCGCGAGTACCAGAGCCGCTATCGCGGCTCCTTCCTGCACGGTGGCGTCACGCCGGAGGAGTGCATCCTGCCCGTGGCGTTGCTCACTCCGCGCTGATGTATCGTCGCCTCCTGCGCTTCCTGCGCCCGCACTCGGGTCGCATGCTCGGCGCCATCGGCGCGAGCGCGCTCGCCGCGCTCTTCGACGCGTATTCCTTCTCTCTTCTCATCCCGTTCCTCAACGCGCTGTTCGGGATGCCGTCGCTCCTTCCCGTGAAGTCTGGCTGGCTCACGGCATTCCTGAATCGCACGATCGGCCTGCTGCTCGACCCGACGGACAAGATGGGTTCGCTGCAGGTCGTCATTTTCCTGATCGTCGCCTCAGTCGCGCTCAAGAATTTCTTCGTCTGGCTCGCCGGCAACCTCGGCGCGCAGCTCCAGGAGTACGTCACGCGAGATGTCCGCGACGCGGTGTACTCGCACCTGCAACGATTGCCACTCAGCTTCTTCGCGCGCACGAAAGTCGGCCAGATCATCTCCCGGATCGTCAGCGACACGGCGCAGGTGAAGAACGTCATCACGACGCTTGTTACGCAGTCTTTCCAGAGCGCCGCGCTCGTGCTGGCATATATCGCTGTGCTGCTCTCGACGTCGGTCACCCTCACTCTCATCGCGCTCATCATCGCACCGCTCGTCATCGGCGCGCTGCAACCCATGCTCAAGCGGCTCCGTCGCGGCTACCGCCGCCTCGGCGACGATTACGGCGAGATGACGAGCGTGCTCCAGGAAGCAGTGAGCGGCGTTCGCCTCGTGAAGTCGTTCCGCGCCGAACCGTACGAGGAGCGCCGTTTCCTCGATGCCAGCAACCGCTACTCCGAAGGCTTGATGCGCATCACGCGCGTCGCATTCCTCTCACAGCCGATCACCGAATTCCTCGGGACGCTCGTCGCCGTCGCGATTCTCTGGATCGGCGCACGCATGGTGCTCGTCAGCGGCACGCTGCAGTCGGCCCAGCTCATCACCTTTCTCGTGATCGTGATGCGGCTCCTCCAGCCGATGAAACAGCTCTCGCAGATTCCGACCGTGGCCCAGCAGGCGCTGGCCGCGAGCGACCGCCTCTTCGAGGTGCTCGACAGTCCGACCGAGGTGATGACCGACAAGGGGACACGCGTCCTCGATGGCTTCCACGACTCCGTCGTCTTCGAGCGTGTCTCATTCGCGTACGAAGCCGAGCCAGTGCTCACCGATATCGACTTCACAGCACGAAAGGGCGAGGTTGTCGCGCTCGTTGGGCCGAGCGGGGCGGGGAAGAGTACGCTTGTCGACCTCATTCCTCGATTCTACGAGCCGACCGGCGGCCGCGTTGTCGTCGACGGCGTCGCCGCGCGCGACATCAAGCTCGCCTCGCTCCGCAGCCTGACGGGCATCGTCAGCCAGGACACGGTGCTCTTCAATGACACCGTCCGGAACAACATCGCCTACGGCGCGGCCGAAAAGTTTACCGACGAACAGATCATCGCCGCGGCGCGGGCAGCGAACGCGCACGGCTTCATCTCCGAGCTGCCGAAGGGTTACGACACCCTGCTTGGCGAGCGGGGCACCCGCCTCTCCGGCGGACAGCGTCAGCGCATCGCGATTGCGCGGGCGCTGCTCATCGATCCGCCGATTCTCATCCTTGATGAAGCGACGTCGGCCCTCGACACCGAATCCGAGAGACTCGTCCAGGAAGCCATAGATCGCCTCCTCGCCGGACGTACCGTCTTCGTCATCGCGCACCGCCTGTCGACGGTCATCCACGCCGACCAGATTCTCGTCCTCGATCGGGGTCGCATCGTCGAGCGCGGAACGCACCAGGAGCTCCTCGGCCACCGCGGCGCCTACTTCCGCCTCTACTCCCTGCAGTTCCGGGACGAGCCGATCGA
>Ga0070681_10000947_pt1 | contig 24465 bp, 16 predicted proteins | sample KBSC83BmetaG_FD_65650 | JGI IMG/M metagenome (GOLD analysis project Ga0070681, IMG submission 65650) | Corn rhizosphere microbial communities from Kellogg Biological Station, Michigan, USA - KBS C8-3B metaG | ecosystem: Host-associated > Plants > Roots > Rhizosphere | place: USA: Michigan...
CGCCGATTGGCCTTGATGTAGGTGAACAGCGCAGAGAGTGGCAGCTGATGCTCGCGTGTGTGCCTCAGCGGCTCGCGGATGGTGAGCAGCAACGCCGCGATCACGAATCCCGGCAGACCGATGGCGAGAAATACCGTTTGCCACGGTCGGATCATTCCAAACACCGGGACCGAGTAGCTCCCCGTTGTCGCAAGCACGCCAACGATCAGGGCGCCGATGAGATATCCCGAACCCGCACCGAGATAGATGCCGAATGAGTAAATGCTCAACGCGCGGCCGCGGCGCTCGCGTGGAAAATAGTCGGCGAGCAGCGACACGCCCGGCGCGTTGAGCGTCGCTTCTCCGACGCCGACGCCAACGCGAAACAGGAGCAGTGACGCATAGGTTCGCGCGACGGCGCACAGCGACGTGAACACGCTCCAGAGCGCGATGCCACCGGCGATCAGGTTCCGGCGATTTGCGCGATCGGCGTAGCGGGCGATCGGCAGCCCGAGGATCGCGTAGAAGAGTGAGAACGCCAAGCCGATCAGCAGACCAAACTGGAAATCGCTCACGCCCAGGTCCCGTTTGATGGGGACGACGAGAAGCGACAGGATGTACTGGTCGACGTTCGCGCTGATGTTGGCGAGCATGAGCACGGCCACGACGTACCAGGCGTAGGACGTGCTCGGCGTGCGGATGGGCGTCTCGCGCATGCCCAAAGTTAGCCTCGTGGAATGGCGTTCCAGGGTGCGATGTCTAACTGGTGAAGCGGAACCTGCCTTGTGCCGTCGCCGCCCCGATGGTCCTGAAGGCTCGTATCCAACACCCCTTAGGAACGAGGAATCCGATGCGAAACAGACTTCTCACACTCGCCGTGCTCGCGCTTGCGACGTCGGCGCCGGCCGCGATGGCCCAGCGCGGGCGCGGGCCGGGCGGTCCCGGACGAATGGGCGGACCGGGACCAATGTGCCGTCAGGGCGCTGACTCGCTGACCAACGACCAGAAAACGCAGGTCAAGTCGCTGAGCGACGCGTTTGTCTCGGCGCATAAGACTCAGCTGGACAGCCTGCGCACGATCATGGAAGCTGCGCGTGCGGCACGACAGGCCGGGCAGACGCAGGATCAAATCCGCACGATCATGGATCAGAGCAAGGCGATCAACGACGAGTTGGCGCCGGCGCGGAAGGACTTTCACGAAGCGGTGGTGAAGTTGCTCACGCCGCAGCAGGTGTCGGATGGTTGCATTCCGCCGGCTCCAGGTGGTGGGCCTTTTGGCGGTCGTCGCGGTGGCCGCGGCGGTTGAACTGCTGAACCCCAAGCGCATCACGGATAGGCGCGGACACCTGGGATGACGTGTGTCATCCCGAGCGAAGCGAGGGATCTGCACCTCGACCGAAGTGCAGATCCCTCGCTGCGCTCGGGATGACAAAAGTTCACATCACTCCATACGCAAGCATCGCCTCGGCGACCTTCACGAAGCCACCGCGGTTTGCGCCCTGGACATAGTTGACCATTCCGCCACTGCCACCGTGGCTGACGCACGTCTGGTGGATGCCGAGCATGATCTGCTTGAGTCGCTCGTCGACTTCCGCCCGACTCCACGTGAGGCGCATCGAGTTCTGCGTCTGCTCGAGTCCTGAGACCGCGACGCCACCCGCGTTCGCGGCTTTCGCTGGTCCGAACATCACACCGTGGTGCAGGAACTCGTGGACCGCGTCCGGATCGCTCGGCATGTTCGCTCCTTCCGCGACCGCACGGACGCCGTTCGCGACGAGCGTGCGCGCGTCGTCGCCGCTCAATTCGTTTTGGGTGGCGCACGGAAACGCGAGCTGACAGGGCACTGACCACGGTCGCTGCCCGGCATAGAAGCGCGCGCGTGGAAACTGCTTCGCATACTCGGCGATTCGACCACGCCGGCGATCCTTCAGATCGGCGATCCACGCGAGCTTGTCGGGGTCGATGCCGTCGGGATCGTGAATGAAACCGCCCGAATCGGACACGGTGACGACCGTGGCGCCGAGTTGCGTGAGCTTCTCGATCGCATGCAGCGCGACGTTTCCCGAGCCGGAGACCGTCGCCGTCTTGCCGTCGATTCCATCTCCACGTTGGCCGAGCATCGCCTCGGTGAAGTAGACCAAGCCGTAGCCCGTCGCCTCGGGACGAATGTGGCTGCCGCCGTATGCCGGCGCTTTTCCGGTGAATACGCCGGTAAAGCGATTCTCGAGACGGCGGTACTGCCCGAACATGAATCCGATCTCTCGTCCACCGACGCCGATGTCACCCGCCGGAACGTCCGTTCGCTCTCCGATGTGTCGCGACAGCTCGTTCATCAGGGCCTGGCAGAAGCGCATGACCTCGCGTTCGCTCTTTCCTTTCGGATCGAAGTTCGAGCCGCCCTTGCCGCCGCCCATCGGGAGTCCGGTCAGGGAGTTCTTGAACGTCTGCTCGAAGCCGAGGAATTTGAGAACGCTCAAGTTCACCGTCGGGTGAAAGCGCATGCCGCCCTTGTACGGGCCGATCGCGCCATTGAACTGCACGCGCCAGGCGCGATTCATCTGCACCTCGCCGGCATCGTCCTCCCATACGACGCGAAAGGAGACGACGCGCTCCGGCTCCGACATTCGCTCGAGAACGCGCGCCTCGCGATAGCGTGCGTCATCCAAAACGAGCGGCATTACCGATTCAGCGACTTCGCGTACAGCTTGATGAAACTCTGGTTCGTGGGGATTGCGGGCGATCACGCCGTCCATGAAGCGGTCGATCTCGGCGGTGAGACCGGTGCTCGAGGTCAGCGGCGCGGCAGACGGCGCAGTGTGCGTCGAGGTCATAGCACCCTCGTGGAAAACGGTGATTGCTCACCCTGCCCCATAGGTGGCCGGGCAAACGTATCTCCGCTTGTGCGTGCGAGCCAGCCGGCGCGTCAGGTCATTACCGCTCCGCCCGCAACATCCAGAATCACGCCGCTCATCCATCCTGACGCTTCCGACGCCAGGAAGAGCGCGGCATTCGCCACGTCCTCCGGCGTGCCGAGCCGCCGCACAGGATGCTCGCCGATGAGCATCGTCTGAACAGCGTCCGGAATCCGCTCAGCGTTGCGCTCGGTAAGAATCGTCTCGGGAGCAATGCCGTTGACGCGGATGCCGAATGGACCGGCCTGAGCGGCTAGGTGTTGCGTCAGCATCTGGATGCCGCTCTTTGCAGCCGAATACGCGATTGGAGACTTGGCGTGCGGTCGCCTCGCAGCCGCCGATGAGATGGTGATGATCGTACCCCGCTGCAGCTCCTTCATCCTCGGCAAGAAGCTTTTGAGCGTGAGGAACGTACCGGTGAGGTTGGTGTCGATCGCCGCGCGCCAACCCACTTCCGTGATATCCTCGAGCAAGCACGGCGGCGTTGGACTACCGCCCGCATTGGCGACCAGCAGATCGACTGGTCCCAGCTCGCGTTCGATCCTGCAGCGCATCGACTCGATGTCCGCCCAGCGGTTGATGTCGCCGGTGACGGGAATCACTCGACCGCCTTCCCACCGAATCGACGCGACGATGTGATTGATTGCCTCGACGTCGCGCCCATGAACGGCGACGGCCGCCCCCTCATTGGCGAATGCGGTGGCGATCGCGGCTCCGATGCCGCGCGAGCTGCCAGTCACCAGCGCGACTCTTCCTTGCAGCGCACCCACGAAGACCTCGCAGAAATTTGCCTTGACACATTGTACAATTTCGCTAGACTGTTCGTCAACCGGTTTCTTTCGGAGCTCCGAATGCGTTTGACTCGATCGTTACTCGTTGTGCTTCGCGTGTTGGCCGCGATGCTGGTCATCATCGGCGTTGGATTCTGGACCGGTCACTGGTTCGGGCTCCGGCCCGTGCACATGGCACTGGGGACTCTGTTCGTTCTCGTCCTCTGGTCGCTGGCCGTGGTGGCCCTTCGATCGCGCCGCGCAACCGGGCTCGCGGTATTCGCGCTCGTGTGGGGCGTGGTCATCGCCGCGTTCGGCGCGTCGCAGCAGGGGCTCTTGATCGGAGATCACCATTGGATCGTTCGCGTGACGCATCTCGCGCTCGCCATTGCCGCAATGCCCGTGGCCGAGCGATTGGTCCGGTCGAGCGCCTAGGCGGCACGCGGCGCGCGCGTTAGACTGGGCGAACCATGTGCCCGCTCGGTTCTCCTGTTTCGTCATGACGCCACGGCCATACACGCCGATTCAACGGCAGAAGGCGGTCGATGCCGGCCGCGAACGCATTCTCGCCGCCGCGCGCGAGCTCATCGAGGTCGCCGACGCCGAGCCGTTTTCGCTCGAAGCCGTCGCCCGGCGCGCGGGGGTTTCGCGAATGACGATTTACAACCAGTTCGAATCAAAGACGAAACTCCTCGAAGCGTTGTTCGAATCGCTCGTCGCCATCAGCCCGATGGCGCAGATGGGCGATGTGTTCGCCGAGGAGGATCCCATCGCCGCCTTCGACGCGTTCATCGCGCTGTTTGGCCGTTTTTGGACGTTCAGCCGCCGCGCCCATGGCCGTTTGCGTGTGGCGGCGATCGATGACCCGGAGCTCGCAGCCGCGGTACAGGCGCGGCAAGAACGGCGTCGCACGGCGCTGACCGAGATCGTGCGGCGGCTGTCGCCGCACGTGTCACCGGTTGTTCCCCGCACTGAAGTCGTGAACGTGCTCTATGTGATGCTCAGCTTCGATTCCTTCGACGCGATCGCTGGGCCATCGCGCACGCCGAACGACGTCGTGCCTATCCTTCGGCGTATGGCGCATGCGCTCCTCGGTATCAAGCCCAATCCGCGAAAAACACGACGCAAGTAGGGATCGATACGTGGAAAGCTCGCTGACCGACCTCGACGTTCGAGTGCTCGGGTCGTTGATCGAGAAGGAGATCACGACGCCGGACAACTATCCGCTCACGCTCAACGCGCTCGTCGCGGCGTGCAATCAGACGTCCAATCGTGATCCGGTGCTCACGTTGGACGAAGCCACGGTGTCGCACAGCATTGAGGATCTCCGCAAGCAGTCATTGGTGCGGGCGGTGCAGCGGAGCGATTCGCGCGCGATGCGCTACGGTCAGTTGCTGTCGGAATCGATGAATCTCGACGCTCCAGCGACGGCCGCGATGTGCGTATTGATGTTGCGCGGTCCGCAGACGACGGGCGAGATCAAGACGCGGTCTGGCCGGCTATTCGAGTTTGCTGATCTCATGCACGTCGAGACGACGCTCGAGTCGCTCATGGCGCGCCAGCCGGAGCCGCTCGTCGTCCGGCTTCCTCGGCGACCAGGACAGAAAGAAGCGCGCTACGCGCATTTGCTGTCTGGCGAGCCTGCCGAGTCGTCTGAGGTCGTCGAGCCGGCAACTGCGCCGCAGCCGGCGCGCGTCGATGAGCTCGCGCAGGAGATCGAGGCACTGCGCGCGGAGGTCGCTGACCTGCGCGCGCAGTTTGAGGAGTTCAAACGGTCGTTTGGTTAGACAACCACACTACCAACGACGGAAGTGCAGATCCCTCCCTCCGCTCCCTCCGCTCGCATCAGGGCAGGCGCTGCGGTCGGGATGACAATTGAAGGGATGCCGCTACTTCAGTCGCACACGCGCGAGGTGAATACCCTTTGCGTCGCGCATCGAGAGATAGACGACCTTGCCCTTCCCGAAGCCGACGAGCGTGTAGCCTGGAGGCAGCTGCAGGCGATCGAACAACTCACCCTGCGAGTTGACGACGTCGTAGATCAATCCACCCGGCACCGGCTTTGGTGGCGTCGTGTGAATCCAGATGTTGCCGTCCGCATCGGCTCGTGACGATCCAGCGAGGAACGGAGGCCGATAGTCGGGAAGCTCGTCGGGCGGAATGGTTGCGAGCTCGCGGATTGTTGGCGGAGGCGGCGCGACGCCACCACTCAGGATGATCGGCGACGGAATGCATGACGGCGTTCCAGCTGGTCCGCCCGGAGGTCCTCCTGGAAGTCCGCCGGGCATCGGCACGGCGACTCGCGCGCCCGCGGGAGGACCTGACGGCGCGCCGGCCGGTGTGGCGCCGGCCGGCGCAGTGGTCGCCGGCGGAATGATTTTCGGCTCTTCACCAGGCGCACACGCATAGACGTAGTTCGCTGGGAAACTGACGCCGGGCGGAAGCTTCCAATCTTTCTGAAGACCGTTCAGCGGGACATAACCCGCCGGTGCTTTGAAGTCCTTTGGGTATGGCTTGTCGAACACGTTCGCCCAGCGGATCATCGATGTCATGTACGAACCCATCTGCGTGCGCCGATTGGCCTCTTTCACCGAGTCGATGAATTTCCCCTTCTCCGCCTCGTCGAGGTGCTGCCACGGATACGCGAGCTTCGGCGAGGAGGTCAAGGCGCCGTCGGGCTGTCGATAATCGATGCGATAGTCACGCCCGCGCACGAAGGCCACGGTGCCGTTCGACAGGACCGCCCAATCGTCCGTGATCGGCAATGGGTTCGTCAGCACGCTCAGCGAGAGAAAGCCCTCGACGGATTGACGAATCTGGTATTGAACCTTTGGCATTCGAACGACGCCGATCGTGTCGATCTTGCGCGAGTCGATGTCGATGCCGACGATGAAGGCGGAATCGGGCGGGCTCGGGATGTACGGCACACCCGCCGGCGGCGCGACTTTTGGCGGCGTCGGAGTCGCGGAGATGCGATACACCACACGGCCGCGCGCGTCGGTCGCGGGCATGCCGACATTGTTCTGCGCCGCCGCCGGCGACATGTAGTAGCCCATCTCGTCGGGGCGCCACACGGATCGCACACGCGTGACGTGCGCCGCGGGGTCGAGCACGAGAACGGCGAATGCGCCGGGATCGATGAACAGAATCGAGTCGGCGCGATACGGAATCAGCGTTCCCGCCCTCGTTCCGTAGGTGTTGGACAGTTCGGCGAGCGAGTCCAGCACGACCTCGACCAACTTGAGTGTCGTGTCCATCAACAGCAGGCGACGGCGAGTACCGTCGTTCACGAGAACGCGGCCGTCGCGCAGCTCGAGCACGCTGTTGATGGCGCCGATCTCCTCGGTGGAGACCGCGGTCGCCGTGGAGATTCGTCGCACAGGCGGGCCCGCAGGAGCTTGGGCCCCCGGTCGGGTGGTGTCCGCTTGAGCGCCGGCGAGCGTCGGAACGAGGCTCGCCGCGAGCCCGAGCGCGAAGCGCCGGCGAATGCCGGTCCATCGAGAAATGTTCATCGAATCGCCGCCGCCTGAACGACCATGAATTCGGCACCGCCAATACCGAGCGGGATACCAAAGAACGGTGACCCACCGCCCACATAGAGCGACGTGCCGTCGCGAACCGACGCGAGATAGAGCGGATCGAGCGTATTCAGCGTGAGCTGCGGCAACTTGCGAAGCTGTTCCGCCGTGAGCAGCCCGCGGATCGTTGGTGCGAGCTTCGAGAGCATGTCGATCTGCGCGCGGCGCGCATGAATGAAGCGATCGAATGCCTCGCCTTCGTCGTAGGTGGACGGAAGCGTCGCCAGATACCGCGCGATGGGCGCCCACAACGAGTCGGAGCGATATGCATACCGTCGATTCATCGCCGCGATGCTATCGGCCTGCACGGTCGTGAGGTGCAGCGAATCCTGCTGCCGAATGATCACCAGCATCGGATTCGAGACGCTGTTGACGCCGGAGCTGCGGAACAACGCCTCGGGATACCGAGCACCCGGCAGCGTGCGCCCAATGCCGAGCTGCAACGCGAGACTCTGGCGCTCGCGCATCGCGCCGACGTCGAAGCGCAGCGAGGTCGTGAAGACGACCGGAGACCGCAGCACGATCAGGTCCGGACGCGTCGCGCCGAAGCGCTGGTTCACTTCATAGACGTAGCGTTTCGTCGTTGGATCGAAGCCTCGGACGTACAACAAGCTTGGATCGGGCGAGACCGACTGGCCCCAGCCCTTGAGATGTCCGGAACCGTTGACCGCAAGGTCGGCGGCCCCCATGGGATTATTCAGCGAGAACGAAACGTTCGCGCGCTGCGGCATGCGGAACTTCGCGCGATCGAGCGTGAGCGACAGCGACGCGCTCGAGCTCCACGGTCCGCGGCAGCTGTTGCGCGACGCGATATGACCGAGCTGCTTCTCGAGACAGTCGCGCGTGCCGGCGCTGGTGTTGGCGAGGAGCTGCCGCATTCCCGACGCGAGTGCCGTATCGCCCGCGGCATTCGGGGAGTAGACGAACGCGCGATCGTTGCTGTACCCGTCGCCGTTCACGTCGCCAGCGATGATCGGCGTGAATGCGCTGCCGGAGCGGAAGTTGCCGCTCCAGGAGATCGCCACCGCGTTGAGGAAGTTGTACCGGAGATTGTACGTGAACTGATGCGGGCCCTGCGCCGAATTGGCCCAGTACGTGGCGAGTGGATTATCGGCCGTGCTCGAAAAGCCCGACACTTCCTCGCGGACGTTCGTAAATGTGTACGAACCCGACCAGGAGAACTTCGTCGGACCGTGCGGGATCGGCGCGAGCGTGAAGCTCAGCTGCGCCGAGCGCGACTCGAGATCGGACCGAATCTCCGTGACGCGTGTGTACGATGACGAGACGCGCGCATCGCCCGGCGCGATGGCGCCCGTCGTCGGGACGATGTTTCCGATCTGCGCGAACACCGGCCGGCCGTCGTCGAGCGAGAAGCGCGTCGTCGGATTGAAGTTGAGATCGAACGAGCGCTGCTGGTTCAGGTTCAACGAGTAGGTCGCGTTGACGCCGGCGCTGAAGCGCGCATCGAGAATGCTTCCGTTCCACGACGCATTCGCGCGCACGGATCGCTGCGGATGATAGTTCGGCGACACGACGACGACGTTCGGCGCAACAGCGGCGAACGGTGTGCCCGCGGTTCCGTCCGCGCACGTCGTCGGAATCGCCGACGGATCGTTCACATAGGCTGCCCAATTCGGAATTGGCGCGGCGGGTCCGACACAGACGATTTGCTGCGCGCCACTCGGCAAGCCGGTGTTGTCGAGCGCTGAGCTGACGAGACCGACGCTCGGATTATTCGCAAAGACACCGATGCCGCCGCGAACGACAGCGCGCGGCGCACGCGCGGCGCCGGTGAACGCGAAGATTTCCGGCGCTTGACCGAGCGTCTTCGAGAAGCCGATGCGCGGGCTGAACGTGATCGGATTCGGCAGGTGATCGTTGCGGCGGCCGAAGACGCGATCGATGTCGGGATTGAACGTCGGCGTCGAGAGAAAGTGCGCGCCGTCCACACGCAGGCTGTACTGGATCTGAAGATCCGGATTCTTGCGATACGAGTCACCGATGGACGCGCCCGCCGCGACCATGCCGACGCTCCGCTGATACGACGACAGCGTTCGCGTGAACGACGCCGGTGCGCCGGCCGCAAGATCGGAGAGCGAGTTGTAGTTGAACGTGCCGAGTAGATTCGACGCGAGATTCTGCGACGAGCCGCTGTAGTCGATCTCGCTCGAAAGCTTGATGCGATGCTTGTTCGCGTTGTCGAACCAGGACAGCACGTTCTGCACGGACCCAGTCACCGACTGCGACGTCGAGCTGAGCGACTGATTGCCGCCGAACACGAGATCCGAGACTCCGCTGGCGCCGTCGGGCAGATCGGAGTTGACGCGGACATGGCCGGCCGGCAACGCCAGATACGGCGAACCGTTGTTGTGCGCAACGCTGAATCCTGCCTGCGATTCACTGAGGGTATTTCCGAGGTACCCGCTGTGGCGTGCTTGCAGCCCACCGTTCCAGTTCGTGCGGTCGCCGCTCGCCTCGGGCAGCCACGTCGCGCCGCCAAAGGCCGGGCTCTGGCGTCCCCAGCCGGCGTTGAACGTGAGCCCGACCGATTGCCCCGTGGTCGAGTTTGGTGGAGAGAAATCGATCGCGCCGAACACCGACCCATTGTCGCTCAGGCGACTGTTGTGCGCCCCAACGGCATTCATTGGCACGCCACGCGCGCGAAGCGCGTTGAACAGCTGCGCCACTGAGTCCTGCGCCACACCCGCCGTCTGCAATCCGAGCGCGCTGGTGTTCAGTAAAGTCTGATTGTCGCGCGACTGCCGGCCGAGCTGGTAGGAAATGTTGTAGAACGATCGATTGTAGCTGATCGGGCCGCTCAGAATTCCACCGAGTGAGACCTGCGAGAACTCGGTGCCGACGGCCTGCGCGGCGCGGTCGGTCCACTCGAGCGACGGCGTGTTGAGGACCAGGCTGGTGCCTCGCGTTCGGAAGTTCGACCCCGAGGCGGTCCGGATGTTGAAGTTGGCTCCGCTGAAGCCGCCGCGCGATCCGTCGTACGGCGACGTCGTGAGCGACGTCGAGATCTGCGCGTCGCGCGGCAGATTGTTCGCGCCGAACTGCATGCCATTCAACGTGACGTTGTTCTGATCGGCCCCCAATCCAAGCACTGAGAAGCCGTCGGGTTGCCCGTCGAGCCCCGGGATGAGCATCACGCCGGGAAGCGACGCGGCCATCGCCGCGATGTCGCCCTGCATTTCGGGCGGCAGATTGTTCGTGTTGATCTGTTGTTCGGTGCCGCTGACGTCGGGCGTCTGGCTGTTGCGGCTCACGCGCTGCTGGTTGCTCGCGGTGGTGACGACGGTGTCGAGCTGCACGACCGACAGTTTCGCGTCAGCCACGAGCACGTCCTCGTCGACCAGGCGTTTGATCTCGAACTGGCGGAAGCCGTAGCCGATGAGCGCGAAGCCCATGATGTAGTCGCCCGGACCACCCGGAAACGAGATCTGGTATCCGCCGGTGTTGTTGGTACGTGCTTCGCGGGTGACGTTGCCGGGAATCGACGTCGCCGTCACGCGGACGTTCGGCAGCGGCAGTCCTTCGATCGTCGTCACTCGGCCGCGGATCACGTCGGTCTGCGCGGCAGCGATCGGGGCACGCGCGACGAGCGCGATGACCGCGAGCAGGGCACAAATCGCGACTTGACGGCAACGGTGAGCGACGTCCTCGTGGAACAGGCGCATCTCCCCCCCAAACGGTTCGTTGTCGTAGCTGCCCACGTTATGAGTGGGTGCGAACAGGGTCAAGGCAGCGTCTTCGCTGGAGCCACAGCCTTAATCAAGTGCTAATGCTGGTTTCCACGGCAGACTCTGCTACCCGTCGTCGCCGTACAGGTTGCGTTGCTCTTAGACACAACAAGCGGCCAGTCAGTTCAGTCGAATCGGTCCTGAGGCGATCCCTTGTCAACTCGGCGCCGAGGAGCCTAGCGTATGGCCAAGCTCCCGGCGAAATCCTGAGCCAGCGGCTGACGTGGCAGCCGACCGGTATGACGAATCCGTTCATCGTGGAATTGGACGAATTCTTCGAGGAAGCGCTCGGGTAGATCTTCTGGCCGCTAAGTGGCGCGACGAGTTAGGTTGGTGGCCCATTCTCCCTCTCCATATGTCGGCGCTCCGGATGCGGTTCAATGCGGTCGTAATTCTGCTCGCGGCCGTTGCTCTTCCCGTTCGGGGGCAGGTCCAGACGGGCGACGTCGCCAAACGCGGACTCACGCCGGCCGATTTCCCGCGCGCCAAGTTGCTCGCGCCCGGCATCTATTCATATGAAGCGCTCCGCGGCGGCGACCCGGGCGGTCAGATGACCACTGTGAGTCTCATCGTGATCACGAGCGACGGCGTGCTCGTGGCAGACGGTCAGGGCAATGTCACGCAGACCAAGGAGATGGTCGACTGGATCGCGAAGACGACGACCCAGCCGATCAAATACGTCGTTGTCGGATCGGATCACGGCGATCACACGGGAGGGAACGCCGCATTTCCAGCGACGGCGACGTTCATCTCGCATCCTACATCGAAGAAGGTCCTCGAGGCGGCGAACAGCGCGCGCATTCCGTCAGAGACGGTTGCCGACCGGCGCTCGATCACAGTCGGCGGCACTGAGGTCCAGATCCTCTTTCTGGGGCGGGCGCATACCGGCGGCGATCTGAGCGTCTATGTCCCGAAGGAGAAGGTGCTCTTCATGAGCGAGTCATATCTGCATCGGATCTTTCCCGCGATGCGGTCCGCCTATCCGAGCGAATGGGTGGAAGCCGTCAAGAAGGCCGAGGCGATGGATGCCACCTGGTACATCCCCGGCCATGGCTTTGTGGATGATGCAAAAACGCTCAAGGCGGAATTGCCTGTGTATCGGCACGCCATGGAGCGTGTCATCGCGGAATCGAAGCGATTGCACGATGCCGGCGTGACGTGCGGTCGACCGACCTGCGATGCCGCCGCGCAGGGCAACTGGGGTGACCTCGCGGAGTGGACGCTGTACAAAGGTCAGCTCGAGATCGCCATTCGTCGAATTTACGACGAGATCGATCACAAGCTTCCGGCGGCGAATTGACCGGGTTATCAGCGTGAAGTTGAGTGGTCCAACGCCGCGCAAGCATCAACGGTGAGATACTGATAACTAACCGATAGAACGGACACTAGCGGAGACTGCTTTGATAAAGCTTGTGCCGTTAGTGTCCGCTGCGGTTTCCGTTAGTCTCCGTATCTAATCGTTCACAGCCGACCGGGCGGCAGTGCAGATCCATCCCTGCGCTCGCGCCGGCCGCAAGATCTGACGGGCCGGCCGCCGGCGTGCCGTCGAGATCGGGGCTGACAAGCCCTCGCAATCCCGCGCGCCGCGCGGTTCATTACTCCCACCGGAGTCCCGCCCGAACACTCTCTCGACACATTGAGGTATCAGGTGAGTCTACTCGCTCGAGTGAACCTCGCGCTCGCAGTCGTCTTTGTGCTGGGCGTCGGCGGCTCCGGATTCATCGCGCATCGGATCCTCCAGGAGCAAGCCAAGCGCGAAGGACTGGAGACCGTTCAGCTCATGCTCGCGAGTGCCGCCGCGAATCGGGACTACACGCGCGACGAGATCGCGCCGCTCCTCGCTCCACGGCTCGCCGAGCGGTTCACACCGCAAATGGTTCCCGCGTACTCGGCGCGGCAGGTGATCGATCGACTGCGCGCGGACCGACCGTCGTTCGTGTATCGAGAAGCAACGCTCAACCCGACGAATCCGAGCGATCGGACGGCTGATTGGGAAGCCGACATCGTCAACCGGTTCCGCAGCGATGACTCGATCAAGGAGCTCTCCGGCGAACGCGACACGCCACTCGGACCGACGATGTACATCGCGCGTCCGATCCGAGTGAGCTCGTCGGACTGCCTCGTGTGTCACGGCGCCGCTGCCGCCGCGCCGAAGTCGCTGACTGCGATCTACGGACCGACGAACGGGTTCGGGTGGCAGGTGAACGAGGTCATCGGAAGCCAGATCATGTCCGTTCCGATCGCCGCCGCGCTCACCAAAGCGGACCGCAACTTCAAGGTGTTTCTCGGAGCAATCGTCGCCATTTTCGTCATTGTGTTCGTGTTCGTGAACGTCACGTTCTCGCTCATGGTCCTGAGACCGATCGCAAAAATGGCGCGCGTGTCCGAGCAGGTGAGCAGCGGTGATCTCACCGCAGCGTCGTTCGAACCAACCGGGAACGACGAAATCGCGCAGTTGGCGCGTTCGTTCGAGCGAATGCGAAAGAGTCTCGCGAAGTCGGTTTCGCTGTTGGGAGGCTAGCCGGGGAATGAAGGTCTGCACGACCTGCGACGTCGAGTATCCGGACAGCGAACGGTTCTGTCCGCGCGATGGAACCCCGCTTCGGCCGCGCGACGCATCCGGCGATCTCGTCGGCTCGATCATCGCCGATCGATACCATGTGCTGCGCGCGCTCGGCGAAGGTGGCATGGGCAAGGTCTATCTCGCCGAGCATGTGCGATTGAAGCGGAAAAGCGCGGTGAAAGTCATGCATTCGGGCCTGGCGAGTGACGCGGACGCGTTGAGCCGCTTCAACCGCGAAGCGGCGAATGCCTGCCAGATCCAGCACTCGAATGTCGCCGCCATCTACGACTTCGGCGACAGCGCGGATGGCGTCGTCTATCTCGCGATGGAGTACGTCGACGGGGAATCACTCGGGCGGCTGCTCGCGAAGCTGGGGACGTTGCCGCCGCGCCGCGCCGCCGACATCGTGCGCCAGATCGCCGACGGTCTCGATGTCGCGCACAGGCTCGGGATCATTCATCGCGATCTCAAACCCGACAATGTGCTCATTGGAACGACGCACGACGGCCGAGACGGTGTGAAGATCGTCGATTTCGGAATCTCGAAAGCGCCCCGCGCGGAAGGGCAAACCGTGACGCGCACAGGCCAGGTGGTGGGCACGCCGGATTACATGAGCCCGGAGCAGCTCACCGGCGAGCCCGTCGATCATCGAAGCGACATCTATTCGCTCGGCATCGTGGCGTTTCACATGCTCACGGGCGAGCTCCCGTTTCAAAGCAACAGCACGCAGACGTCCATGCTGCGGCGCCTGACCGAGCGGCCGAGGCGGCTTGCTGACGTGCGACCGGACATTCCGTGGCCGGCGAAAATGCAGAGTGTACTCGACGGCGCGTTGGAGCTGGAGGTGGTTCGCCGTTACGCATCGGCCGCGGCGTTCAGCACGGCGCTATCCGAGGCTGCCGCGGAGATGAGCGATACTCCGCTCGACGACATGCAGGTTCAGGTGCCCGCTGCGCCGCTCGCGGCGAGCACGTCGGTCGACCTGTCGGTCCCGGCTCCGTCGGGCGTGAGCTCCGAGGAATTGGCAGCGATCAAGGCGAGACTGGCAAAATCCGTCGGACCGATCGCGACGGTTCTCGTGAAGCGCGCGGCCGCGGCGGCGCCGACGCGCGGCGCGCTCATCGCGATCCTCGCCCAGGAGATCGACGACGCGCGCGAACGAGACCGGTTTCTCAAGAGCGTCGGGTAGCGCGACCGCTCATCCAAGCGAATGGGTGGAAGCCGTCAAGAAGGCCGAGGCGATGGACGCCACGTGGTACGTTCCCGGCCACGGCGTTGCAAGAGCGCGAAAATCGGATGTCGATTCTGCGCCGACCCGTTCGACGTGAATGTAGAGAGCCGACGTTCCCGTCCCGAATGGGCGGTCCGGACCGGCTTCGAAACCGTTCACGGAGACACCCATGTCATCGAGCAGACTGTACCTCGGCGAAATCGGCGCGCAGCCAATTCAGGGACGTTCTTCCCGAAAGGCCAACATCACGTTGTGGGTGATTCAGGCCGTGCTCGCAGCACTGTTCCTCTTCGCCGGCGGATTCAAGCTCGTCACACCAATTGCCGCTCTCGCCGCGCAAGCGCACATGTCAGGCGCGTTTCTCAAGTTCATCGGCGTCGCGGAGACGCTCGGCGCGCTCGGGCTGGTCCTTCCGGGGATCACGCGCATTCACACCGAGCTGACATCGCTCGCGGCAACCGGTCTCGTGATCATCATGATCGGCGCGGTCATCGTCAGCGTGATTCAAGGGCCGGCCATTGGCGCCATCGTACCGTTCGTCGTCGGCAGCCTGTGCGCCTTCGTTGCCCATCGCCGCAGCGCGTGACGTCGGCGCGGTCATTGCACTCGGGCGTGCTCGGCTTGTCCAGAGCGGAGATTCGTGAACGCCGATCGCGCCAGCAAAACCGCTATGATGGTCGCGTACATGCGAGCGCTCGCGGATGCGGGCGCTTCGCACGTTCCCGAGTTTCGCGATCCGTTCGCGCACCGATTCCTCAACGAGAAATGGAAGCGGCGGCTATCCAAGATCAAAGAGAAGCTTCACGCCGGAAAACAGGGCATGACGGTCGCGGCCTCACGCGTCGCGGCGGACATGATGGCACTGCGATCGGCGACGATCGACGCCGCGGTACGGGACGCCGTCGCGCACGACATCAGACAGATCGTCATTCTCGGCGCCGGCTTGGATGCTCGCGCGTGGCGCATGTCCGAGCTCGCGGGAAGCCGAGTGTTCGAAGTCGATCATCCCGCCACACAGAAGCTCAAACGACGACACGTCGCCAACTTTCCGCAGCCGATCGCCGACGTCGTCTATGTGCCAGTCGACTTCGAGCACGATTCCCTTCAGAACGCGTTGGAGCAGGCCAGGCATGATGCGAGTCTCGGCACATGCTGGATCTGGGAAGGCGTGGTGATGTATCTGACGCGCGACGCGATGCTCGCAACGCTCCGCCAGCTCTCGTCACGTACCGCGAAAGGCTCCGTTCTCATCATCAACTATCACACGGAGCTCCGTCGCGGACTCTTTGGACTGATTCTTCGTCTGTTGGGCGAACCGTTCAGGACCAAGTGGTCGCCGACGGAGCTGGCCGCCGATCTTTCGGCCGTGGGATTTCGGGCCGAGGAGGATTCCGGCGTCGCTGATTGGGCGAACCGGTTTGCGATTGGACCGGTGGAAGTCAAAGCCGGCAAGAGCGCGAGAATCACGGTCGCTCGACGATAGCACGGCGTCTCGAGCGACTTTCACTAAGAAGACTTTGTAGTTCCGTGTCCGTCAGTGATTCGCTCGGTGTTCTCCCGGCTCCAGTGCTAGCGGAGACGGCCGCTGCGCGCCACGTTCAGGCATGCTTCGCGACCTCCCTCGCGAGCGCGCGACTCTCGCTCTCTCGTTGCTCGCCCTTGCCGCTTCGTGTCGGACGCCCGGCGCCTCGTCGATCACACCCGTCAATCGATCCCCTGCCGTTCTGTGGCGACAGGTTGAAGTCCGTCGAACCACACACGGCGTTCCGCACATCAAAGCCGACAACCTCGCCGCGGCCGGATACGCCGAGGCGTACGTGCAGTCGGAGGACTATGGGCCGCGCGTCGCACTGAGTCTTCTGCACGCGCGCGGCGAGATGGCCAGATGGTTTGGTCATGACAGCATCGCCGGAGATTTCACCGCTGCACCGGCGTATCGACGCGCGCTCGAGACGTACAGCCAGATCGATCAGGACACGCGCGACGTCTACGAAGGCTTTGCTGCCGGCGTGAATCGGTACATCGAGCTGCACCCGGATGAGTTCATTCCGGGATTCGCCCCGCATTTCACCGGCTACGATGTGCTCGCGAAAGACGTCGAGACGCCGCCAGTCGCGCAATTTGTTCGATCTCTGAATCGCGCTGACACCGTACGCGGCGGAAACTCGGACGATGGCTCGAACGCGTGGGCATTTGCGCCCACGCGCACGACATCGGGGCGCGCGATCCTGATGCGCAATCCACATCTCGCGTGGACGGCGGGTTATTACGAAGCGCACGTCGAAGTTCCAGGCGTGCTCGATTTCTACGGCGATCTCCGGATCGGCGGACCGTTCGGCGTGATCGGCGGCTTCAATCATGACCTGGGCTGGGCCACGACGAACAACGATCCGCTGCTCGGCCAGATCTACTCGCTCGATGTCGATCCGTCGAAACCCGATCACTACTGGCTCGATGGAGCGTCGCAGCCGCTCGAGCATGACATCTTCACGATCAAATACAAGAACGGCGCTGACATGGCGAGCGAGACGCGCGATCGTTGGCGCACGTCGCTCGGACCGGTGATCAAGCGCGACGACAAGAAGATCTACGTGCTTCGCTTTGCGCTCGACGGCGAGTTCCGCGCCGGCGAGCAGTTCCTGCGCATGATGCGCGCGCACACGCTCGCGGAGTGGAAGGATGCGATGCGGATGCGCGCGCGACTCAACTCGAGCTTCACGTACGCCGATCGCGCCGGGAACATCTACTATCTCTGGAACGCGGCGATACCCGCGCTCCCGCATCCAAGCGGCGGCGACAGCGTCGCGATTCCAGTGCGCAACACGAAGGACGCGTGGACGACGTACGTCTCGCTCGACTCGCTGCCGCAGATGCTCAACCCACTCGGCGGCTACGTACACAACGAGAACGACGCGCCGTATTACACGAACATGCGCACGCCGCTCGATCCGGCGAAGTATCCGTCGTACTTCGCCGCGCCGAAGCTCGGGCTGCGCAGCCAGCTGTCGATCGATCTCATCGACCACGACAATCGCCTGAGTCTCGAAGATGTCGTGCGGCTCAAGCACTCTTATCGGATGTTGCTCGCTGACCGCGTGCGAGACGATCTCGTGACTGCGGTGCGCGCGACGAATCCAACGGTCGATGTCGCGAAGGCGATCGATCTCGTGGCCGCGTGGGACAAGACTGTCGCTCCGGACAGCCGCGGCGCGTGGTTGTTCGAGCTGTGGTGGCGGAGATACACCCTTCGCGTTCAAGGCGCTCCGGCGTTCGAGCCGTTCGCGGAACCCTGGACGAAAGACAAGCCGATCACGACGCCGCGCGGATTGAGCGATCCGCGCCGCGCAGCCAATGCGTTCGCGGTTGCCGTCGAATTCGCGAAAAAGCAGTACGGCTCGTACGACGTGGCCTGGGGCGACGTGCATCGCGTGCGTCGCGGCAACGTCGACGTGCCTGTTGGTGGCTGCTCGAGCGACATCGGCTGCTTCCGCGTGCTCACCTATCGCGCTGACTCGGATGGAAAGCTCGAGGCCATGGGCTCGGACGGATGGATTCTCGCCGTCGAATTCGGCGACGAGCCTCGAGCCTACTCTGTGCTTGCCTACGGTGAGAGCCCGAAGCCGAGCTCCCCGTTTTTTGCCGACCAAGCGGCGATGTTCGCCCGTGGCCAGTTGAAGCCCGTTGCATGGAACGACCGGGATATCGACGCCCAGACAATCAAGCGATACCACCCGGGTGAAGCTCCGTAGCGCTTAGGCGGTTCTGCTGCACCACCACACCAGCAAGGACGGAAAATCATGCGCATCACACCGGTGGCATCTCGCCTCCGCCGCATGCTCGTCCCCCTTCCAGCCGCGTTGACGCTGCTCGCATCCGTGAGCGCGGCTCAGGGTACGATCAGCGGCAGCGTCACAGCCAAGGAATCCAGCACACCGATCACCGACGCCCGAGTGCTCGTCGTCGGCACGAGTCTCGTCGGGTCGAGCGGCGCCGACGGACGGTACACGATCCGCAACGTGCCCACAGGTGCGTGGGACGTTCGCGTATTGAAGGTCGGCTACGAGGAACTAAAGCAACGCGTCACAGTGGCCAGTGGTCAGACGGCCACCGCGGACTTCGCCATGACGCGAGCGGTCGTGAAGCTCGCGGAAGTGGTCACCACTGCCACCGGCGAACAGCGACGCGTGGAGCTCGGCAACTCCGTTTCGACCGTCGACGCCGCGACACGCGCGCAGGCCGCGCCGATGACGAACATGGCGACGCTGCTCGTCGGCCAGGCGCCCGGTGTGCAGGTGCTGCCCGGCAACGAGACCGGCACCGGATCGCGCATCCGGATTCGCGGCGTGAACTCGATCACGCTCGCGAACGATCCGATCTACATCATCGATGGCGTGCGCATGACGAGCTCCAACGGCTCGCAGAGCGCCAACATCTTCACCGGTGGCGCAGTGCAGAGCCGCGCCGAAGACATCAATCCCGACGAGATCGACAACATCGAGATCGTGAAGGGTCCGTCTGCGGCCACGTTGTACGGCACCGACGCGGCGAATGGCGTCGTCGTCATCACGACGAAGCGCGGCCGCGCTGGCGAGACGCGCTACAGCGTGACCGGCGAGACGGGCGCGATCAAAGACTTCAACACGTATCCGACGGCATACACGCTGTGGGGCCACACGCCGGCTGGATCGACACGCAACTGTCTCAACCCACTGCTGTCGCAGATCTCGTCAGGCCAATGCCTCTCGGACAGCCTCACGAGCTTCAACTTGTGGTCCACGCCAAACACGACGCCACTCGGCACCGGACGTCGCAAGAAAGCTGGCACCCAGATCTCCGGCGGCCAACAGAACCTGCGCTTCTTCACGAGCGGTGAATACGAGCATGAATTCGGGATTTACAAGATCCCTGATTTCGACGTTCAGCGCTTCGACACGCTCAACATTCCGATCAAGGATGAATGGGCGCGGCCGAGCGAACTGGCGCGTGGCACGTTCCGAGCGAACATCGATGCAAGCCTGTCGCCGAAGTTCGACGCGGCGTTCTCCAGCGGCTTCATCACATCGCGGAATCGTCTGCCGACGATCGACAACAACGCCTATGGCATCGGCTCGAACGGCTTCGGCGGACCGGGCTACGAGCTTGGACACGGCCGCGCGCTGAGCAGCCTTGGCTTCGAGCTGCACGGCTATCGCGCGACGACGCCCGGCGAATCGTTCCAGGACATCATCTCGCAGTACATCAATCGGTACATCGGCTCGGCAAGCTTGAACTACCGTCCAACGTCGTGGCTGGCCGCGCGGCTCGAGCCGGGCGTCGACTACACTGAGCGCGACGACCAGCAACTCTGCGCGCGCGGCACCTGCGCCGACGTCGGCACGCGACGACAAGGCGCGTACCAGGACGATCGCACGTCGCTGCGCACGACCACAGTGAATGGCCAGGTAATGGCAACGTTCCAGCCGAGGCCTTCGTGGAACACGAAGACGACGGGCGGTCTGCAGTGGGTGGCGAGCACGTTCGATCGCGCAGGCGCCGGCTCTGTGAACCTCACGCCAGGCGGTGTGACCAACAACGCGGGCGCGACGCAGTTCTCCGACAACTCGACGAGCGATGCAAAAACGCTCGGCATCTTCGTCGAGGAACAAGTCTCGTGGCGCGACCGACTGTTCGTGACGGGCGGTCTCCGCTCCGATCAGAACAGCGCCTTCGGCACGAACTTCCAGAGTGTGTGGTATCCGAAGGTCAGCGTATCGCACATTCTCTCCGACGAGTCGTGGTTCCCGCACATTCGCTTCCTCGACCAGTTCCGGAGCCGTCTCGCATACGGCACGTCGGGTGTACAGCCGGGACCAACGGACGCCATCCAGTTCCTCTCGGCAACAACGACGAACATCGCGGCGGTCGATCAACCGGGCGTCGTGCTCGCGGCGCTCGGCAATCAGGAGCTCCGACCTGAACGAGCCAACGAGTTCGAGGGAGGATTCGATTCGCGATGGTTCGGCAATCGCGTGAACCTCGACCTCACGTACTACAGCAAGATCACGAAAGACGCACTCGTTGGCGCGGTGATTCCGCCTGATCTTGGCACTGGCAACACCACACAGCGCACGAACCTCGGCTCGGTGAAGAACGCGGGTCTCGAGGGACTGCTGTCCACGCAAGTCATCGATCGCCGAAGTCTGGGCGTCGATCTCACGGTGTCGGGTTCGGCAAACGCAAACAAGCTGCTCACGCTCGGCGTCGATGCGCAGGGGCGGCCGTTGCCTCCACAGGTTGGAACGACGACGCGCAATCAGCCGGGCTATCCACTTTTTGGTTACTGGCAGCGCCGCTACACCTACAGCGACGCGAACCACGACGGCATGATCACGGCGAACGAGATCACCGTCGCGGACTCGGCGACGTACATCGCGTATTCAGCGCCCCGGTTCGAAACGTCGGCGCAGCTCGGCCTCGACTTCTTCCAGCGCAAGCTGCGTATCACCGGCTCGTTCGACCACAAGAGTGGCTTCAGCCTGCTCAACGGCACGGAGCGCATTCGCTGTCAGAGCCGGAACAACTGCTTCGGCACGTACGACAAGGATGCGCCGCTCTGGATGCAGGCGCGTGCGGTCGCGGTGCGCGAGACCAGCGGCAACACGCAGTTCGGTTACATGGAGAACGGAACGTTCACGCGCTTCCGCGAGCTCGCGGCAACGTGGACGCTTCCCCCGTCCGTGTTGTCGAAGCTGTTCGTCGCCAAAGAGGCGAACCTCGTGTTCTCCGCGCGCAATCTCCACAAATGGACGAAGTACTCCGGCATCGATCCAGAGAGTGATTCCGACGCCGGTTCGACGATCAGCACGCAGACCGATTTCCAAGCCGCGCCTCCGCCGACGTACTTCATCTTCCGACTCAACGTCGTGTTCTAGCCACCCGAAGTACGAGGAACAACGGAAGTGCAGATCCCTCGCTACGCTCGGGATGACACTGGAGCTCAGGGCGACAAAAGGAGATATATGAAACTCAAACACCTGCTCATTCTCGCGGCCACGATGCTCGGGGCCTGTTTCAGCCGCGGCGACCTGCTCGGCGTGTCGACGCCGGACGCCATCACGCCGGGCAACCTGAATTCCGCCGACGGCGCCGAGGGACTTCGCGTCGGCGCGATTCAGCGATTCAAGCTGATGACTGCACTCGACGAAAGCAGCTGGTTCTATGGCGGCATGCTCGTCGACGAATGGAAATCGGCTGATACGTTCGTCCAGCGGGACGAGACCGATCAGCGAACCGTCTCCGAGTCGAACAGCCTCGTCGAGGTGGCGTACCGAGACATTCATCGCGCCCGCGTCCAGGCCTTCGACGCGATGAACGCGCTCAACACGTTCAAGCCGACCGCGAAGGGCGAAATCGGCGAGATGTGGTTCGTGAAGGGCTATTCCGAGCTTCAGTCGGCACTCGATTTTTGCAATGGTCAACCGTTCGCAGATCTATCGTCGGGGAGCCCGGATCTTGGCACGCCGCTGTCGGGCAGCGATGCATTCAAGCTGGCGCTCGCATCTTTCGATTCGGCGCTCGCGGTTGTCTCGTCGGCGACAGACACCGTCAGCGTTCGCGTGAAGTACTCGGCGCAAGTCGGCCGCGGCCGCGCGCTGTTGAACCTCGGTCAGCAGGCGCAGGCTGGAACCGCGGTCGCCGGAATTCCTTCTTCGTTCTCGTTCAACCTGACCTGGCCAGGCACGCAGGGAAAGGAAGACAACTTGATCTGGGGTTTGGCCGTGAGCGCGCGCCGGTACACGATGCAGGATTCCGCGGATCGACAGGGCGGCCGAATTCCAAACGGCATGCCGTTCGTTTCGGCGAAGGACCCTCGCGTGCCGAGTGTGCAGGCTCCGAAATTCGGATTCGATGGTTCGACACCGTACGACGGCGAGCAGGTTTTTCCGAGCTTCAACTCGCCGGTACCGGTGGCCAACTACGTCGATGCGCGGCTCATTCTCGCTGAATCGCAGTTGGCCGCGAATGATCCGGCGTGGCTCGCGACGCTCAATGCGCTCCGCGCCGGCCCAACGAACATCGGTGCGATCACCATCTCAGGCATGGCGCCGCTCAGCGATCCGGGCAATCAAGGCGCACGGATCGATCTGTTGTTCCGCGAGCGTGCGTTCTGGACGTTTGGTCGCGGCCAGCGACTTGGCGATCTTCGTCGCGAGATCCGCGTCTACAGCAAGACCGCGGCGCAAGTTTTCCCGGGAGAGGGCGGCATCAATCCACGAAAAAACGCGAACTACGGACCGGACGTGAACCTCCCGGTGCCACAAGCCGAGCGCAACAATTCAAAGTTCGGCGGGTGCACCGACAGAAAAGCGTGAACACTTCGAGGATCGGTGAAGTTCCTGAAACAGGCCGCGCTTCGCGGCCTGTTTCATTTGTTGGCTTTCGAATATCAATGCGCTGATGTCGATCTTGCCGGGCCGCGATGTGACGCTCAACTTCGTGCCGCGTCGTGTGTCAGTGACGATCTGTTTGGGATACTCACGGTGTCGCGGGTATCGTCGTCACCTGGCCCGCTTTAACAAGTCGAGGATCTTGTGGACCGTTTATTCACGCGAAGTCGGATCGCTGGCGGCAGTCTGGCTCTGGTAGCGTTGGCAGCATGCAGCGAGCGACCGACTGAGCCTTCCCATTCACTCACTTCATCGAACGCGCCGAATCGAAGCGTCATGTCGGCCGCCGGCCGTTACCTGGTGCTCGCCAAGGGCAATGGGTTCGATGCCAACTTCGCGAGCAGCGTCGCGGCGCTCGGGGGGGCAGTCCAAAACGTGCATCAGGCGACCGGATTTGCGGTCGTGACCGGACTCACGCCAGCGGCGGCCGCACAACTCAGCACGAGCTCTGCTATCGCCGAGGTGGACGCGGATGATGTGGTGTCGCTCGACGCTCCGGTCTCGCCTGTTCGGGCCGACGTCGCCGCCGTGAGCAGTCCGCACGCGGCCAGCGTTCTCAATCCCGCCGGGGCGATTCTGTTTTCGTGGCAATGGAACATGAGGGCGATCAACGCGAACGTCGCGTGGGCAAACGGCAAGGTCGGTGATCCAGGGGTCACTGTCGCGATCCTCGACTCTGGAATTGACTACGACAACCTCGACCTGAACGGCCTCGTTGATCTTTCGCGATCGACGTCGTTCAGCGCCAGCGACAACCTGCTTCGCTCGACGTTCTTCCCGGCGCGAAACAACCTCTCGGATTTCAACGCGCACGGAACGAACGTGGCGACGATGGTGAGCAGCAAAGCGTTGGTGTTTGCGGGCGTGACGTCGAAGACGACCCTGATTGGCGTGAAGGTGCTTGGACAGGACGGGACCGGTTCCTTCGGGGACATTCTGAGCGGTGTTCTCTGGGCGGCGGATCATCACGCTGACGTCGCGAACATGAGCATCGGCGGCGGGTTCACGAAAGCGGGCAATGGTCGCCTGAACTCCGCGATCAATCGTGTCTTCAACTACGCAAAGTCACACGGTATGCTGATCGTCGTTGCAGCCGGAAATGACGGCGCAGACCTCGATCGCAACGGCAACGACGTCGACGCGTTCTGCGATATGACGCACGTGGTGTGCGTATCAGCAATGGGGCCGGCGCTTGCCACGGACCCGGCTGACATTCCGGCGTACTATACGAATTTCGGCCGCTCGGCGATCAGCGTCGCG
>Ga0070681_10000948_pt1 | contig 24450 bp, 21 predicted proteins | sample KBSC83BmetaG_FD_65650 | JGI IMG/M metagenome (GOLD analysis project Ga0070681, IMG submission 65650) | Corn rhizosphere microbial communities from Kellogg Biological Station, Michigan, USA - KBS C8-3B metaG | ecosystem: Host-associated > Plants > Roots > Rhizosphere | place: USA: Michigan...
AACAGCATCACCAATCAGCTCAATCAGCCGCCGCTCGTTTTTCTGGGCTCGAGCTTCGACTTCTCGTGTCAGGGATTCAATGGCGGGGGCAATCTCGAGTCGTTACGCGTGAACGGCGTCGATGCGAAACGCACGGTGTATGGGACGACAATGCGCGTCGACCTCGCGCGGCCCATTCCTCCCGGCGGCGCGATCGACATCGATGCCAAGTGGCATTTCAACGTTCCGCCCCAGGGCGGCGGCCGGATGGGCCACGACGGTCCGCTCTACGAGATCGCGCAGTGGTACCCGCGTATGGTGGTGTACGACGACGTCCGCGGCTGGAATCACGAGCCTTACATCGGCGCTGGCGAGTTCTATCTCGAGTACGGCGATTTCGATGTTTCGCTGACGGTGCCGGCGTCGTACATCGTCGCGGCGACGGGCGAGCTCGTGAACCCCGAACAGGTTCTGACACCCACGCAGCGCGCGCGACTCGCAGCGGCGCGCAAGTCGGCGACTCCTGTCGCGATCATCAGTCGTGACGAAGTCGGTAACATGGACAAGACCCGGCCACGCATTTTCGCGCAGGGCGAATTGTCAGCGCTCGCACCGCACTCCTCGCTCACCTGGCATTACTCGGCGCGCAACGTCCGCGACTTCGCTTTTGCGGCTGGACCGAACTTTCTTTGGGACGCCAGCGGCTACAACGGCATCCTCATCGAGAGCCTCTATCGTCCGAGCGCCGACAAGTGGAGCGAAGTCAATCGCATGGGACGCGAGGCGATCAAATACTACAGCGAGCAGTGGTACCCGTACCCGTGGTCGCACGCGACGACCGTCGAAGGCCCTGTCGAAGGGATGGAGTACCCGATGCTCACCTTCACGCCCAACAGTCCGAGCCGCGAAGATCAGCAGTGGGTGATTGCCCACGAGTTCGGCCACGAGTGGTTCCCGATGATGGTCGGCTCCAACGAGCGGCTCTACCCGTGGATGGACGAAGGCTTCAACACCTTCATCGATCTCGCCAACGCCGCGAGATATTTCGCCGGCACTCCGTACGGCGATTCGATCGAGGTGCACCCGCTGCATCTGTACGCCGAGCACGCCACTCCAGGGGAAGAGCAGCCGCTGATTACGAATCCGACGCAGGTCCGCGATCTGTTCTGGGTCGGCTATCAGAAACCCGCGCTGATGATGCAGACGCTGCGCTACGAGGTCCTCGGTAAGGATCGCTTCGATGCCGCGTTTCGCTCGTACATCAAAGCGTGGGCGTTCAAGCACCCCACGCCCGCCGATTTCTTCCGGATGATGCGCGACGAGTCGGGAATGGACCTCGACTGGTTCTGGCGCGGCTGGATCTACTCGACGGCGCGCCTCGACCAGGCCGTCGATTCAGTCGGAGTCAAGCCCGAGGCCGAGGCGCTCGTCTACCTCTCGAATCGCGGCACGATGGTGATGCCGCTGGAGATGACGCTCACTTTTGTCGACGGCACCCGGAGCGCGGTCAAGCTGCCGATCGAGATGTGGAATCTCGGATCCCGCTTGGTCTACCACGTGCCGCAGCACTTGCGAGTGACGAGCGTGGAGGTCGATCCGCGGCACGCGTTGCCGGATGTCGACCGGGCTAATAATCGATACCCGCGATAGAGGACTGAAACATAAAAACTACCGGCAGGCGGTAGTTTTTATGTTCGAGTTGCTTTCTGTGTTCTCTAAATCGACCCGCGCAACGCCCTGACCAGCGCCCCCCTCTCCCCCGCGCGCTCATCCCCCCACAACAGCAGCAACGCGAGAATTCCGTAAGTCGGAAGGTGGCCGACCAGCTCGCGCCAACCCATGAACGGCAACGTCAGATTGAACGGGATCAGCGTGATGACGATCACGAGCCGCACGTAAGCGCCGGTGATCAGCATCATCCCCACCACCAGTTCCACGGTTCCCGCGATCAGAAGGAACTTGGTGTCATCGATCGCGAGTCCGATGTAGGGGAAGAAGTTGAAGTGATGGTCGGCCAGGAACGCTAGTCCCATCGGGATGTTCCAGACTTTTTCGTTGAGCGCGACGAGCACCAATCCAACGCCGAGCGACACGCGCAACACTGGCACCGCGTACGGAATGAGCGACGGCACCGGCCTGTTGAGCCGACCGACCGCCATGTCGAACGCGAGTGGGCCGCGGCCGGTCGCGAACAGAAAGAACGCGATGCCGAAAATCTCGGTGTGCTCGAGCAATCGCAGCGGACCGAACACGATCATTCCGATCAGCCACAGAAGCGCCAGCATCGCTGCCGCCGGCCGCGCCAGTGCGCCGTAGATAAAGCTCAAGGCGATGGCGATCTCGATCATTCCGAGCACGCCGCCGAGCAGGTTCACCGGCAACACCAGATTCGGAATGAACAACTGCCGGGTGACTCCGCTCACGAGCAGCGTCACGCCCATGTGCACTCCGATCACGAGCGGCACCCACGTCAGCAGCGTGACGTAATTCTCCCACGGCATCCCCAACGCCACGGGGCCGGGCACCACACTGTGTCGATCCCGTGCCCTCCAGATCAGCGTCGCAGCCAAAGTGATTCCGAGTGCGATGCCGATCGGGACCAGGCTGTTCGCCGAGCTCCAGGTTCCGAACTGAACCGGGTACAGGGCTTCGTCGGTGAACCATCGCTCGTGGAGGATCATCGGACGGAAAAGCTATTTCAGTTGACCCCGGGGGAGAAGCAACGGAAGGAAAGAACAAAAGCAACGGAAGACTACCGGCTCGACGCCGTGGGCCACACGGCGGGAGGCTCCGGGCTAATGCACGCTTTTGTTTTTGTTTGCGCCCGCGGCCTCAAGCCGGCCAGCTCCCGGCCGCCCGCCGGTAGTCTTCTTTTGCTTTTGCTCTAGGGCACGACAACGTACCCTATCCGCTCGATCTCTGTGGGCCGGAGATGATGCTTGGCCGCGATCCGACGCAGCCGCTCCCGCCTCGCTTCCTCTCGCATCCGAACCCGAAGCTGCTCCATGATCTCGCGCAACTGCTCGTTCTCGCGCATCATGCGCTCCGCCGATTTCATCCAGCGACGGCTGACTTCCGGAACCTGCTCCATGACATCGTTCGGGAGCTGGATCTGCACGCCGTAATCGGGGATGTCGATGTATCGCGGCGGATCAGGTTCCCGTACTTCAGGCAGGTCAGGCACGTCGGGCACGTCCGGCGGTTGCGGGCCGTACGCCATGTCGGGCATCTGGTATTCGTCGGCGCCATATAGCTGGCGGCCGCGCGCGATACTGGCGTCGTGACTCAGGGTGCGCGGCGTCCGCGCCCGCGCGAGCTGCGGCGGCTCCGGCGGCTGCATCGGATTGAACGAGCTCAACGTCACGATCAGGAGCGCACCGACGACGAACGCGCTCGGCCGATAGCGCATCCGCCGCGCGACGAGAATGAACAGCAGGGTCAGAGCGACGAAGCCGAGGAAAACGGGATTCGCAATGGTGGCAGCCGTCTGCGCGACGCGGGGGACTATCGACGCCGCGGTCTCCTGCGCTCGCACCAGCGGGGGATGAACCGTCGCGTCGATCGTGCGAGCGGTCAACGCCGCGCTGCTACCCGGACGAACCGGGTGAGCGTCGGCTGGATAATTCCCCGGATGATGCGGATTGGTCACCGAGCCACCTCCAATTGCCCGTACGCGACCGGTCGCTGAAAAGTTCCGACCGACCGCTTCCGAGTGGATTGGACATATTTATGCCCCCCGCGGTTGTAGGGTGCAGCTTGGGGGCCAGACGGAGAGCGGATGCCGGAAACGACGGTGGTGGTGGTGGGCGGTGGCGCATCTGGGCTGTCAGCCGCCGCCGCACTCAAGCGCAAAGGAATCGACGTCGTCGTCCTCGAGCGCGATCCGGAGATTGGCGGCACCTGGTCCCGCCGGTATGACCGCCTGCACCTCCACACGGTCAGGGGATTCTCCGGATTGGCGCACTATCGAATTCCCCGGCGCTATCCAGTGTACTTGTCGCGCGACCAGTTCGTCGAGTACTTGCGGGAATATGCGGATCACTTCGGTCTGCAGGTGATGACGGATTGCCAGGCTCGCCGCATCGCAAAGGATTCCGACGGCTCGAGTTGGCAGACCACCACCGTCGGCGGCGCGACATGGCGATCGAAGGCGGTCGTCGTCGCCAGTGGACAGTATCGCGAAGCAATTCCGCCCCGGTGGCCGGGCGCCGAAAGTTTTGCCGGCGAGCTCTCCCATTCTGCCGACTATCATCGTCCCGCGCCTTACGCGGGCAAACGGGTGCTGGTCGTCGGGGCCGGGAACAGCGGCGCTGAGATCGCGACGGACGTCGCGGAACACGGAGCGTCGTTCACGGCACTCAGTATTCGCACCGCACCGCCGATCGTCCCGCGCGATCCATTCGGGATGCCCGTGCAGCGCACCGGAATCATGCTGAGCGTCCTGCCACCACGGATCGCGGACAGGCTTGGCCGCCTGACCGCGCGGATCGTGCTCGGCGACCTGACCGCGTACAACGTCCCGCGACCGCAGTGGGGGCCGTTCTCGGCGCGCCGTGTTCCCGTGATCGACGTGGGACTGGTCGCCGCGGTGAAGCAGGGCATCGTCAGGATCCGGCCGGCGCTGGAGCGGCTCACCGGGTCAAATGCAATATTCGCCGACGGATCGTCGGAACCTTTCGACGCAGTGATCGCCGCGACCGGCTTCAGGTCCGGGCTCGAGAATCTTATCGCTGCGGATGACGTACTGAACGAGACTGGTGATCCGATTGCCGAGTCGGGCTCCCCGACCACTGTGCCGGGGCTTTATTTCATGGGGTTCACTCACAGTCTTCGAGGTCATCTGTTCGAAGCAAACCGGGCGTCGCGACGCCTGGCAAAGAACGTCGGTAGTTATCTCTCACACCAGGGAAACTGAAAATGCGTGCTGCGCTCGTTGGAGTTGCCGGACTTCTCACCGCCGCATGCGCTCCTGCGCCGGCCACCGTTCCGGCGCCGATGACGTCGGCAGCGGAGCCGCTCTACATGCCGCGCGATGTCGCGGCGGCTTTTCGGAAGGGAACTCGATCGCCCGACGGCAGACCCGGGCCCAACTACTGGCAGAATCGCGGACGCTACAACATCGCCGTCACGGCGTTGCCTCCGGATCGCACCATTCGCGGTAGCGAGGACATCACCTACTTCAACAACAGCCCCGACACCATCCGCAATCCGGTGCTCAAGCTGTTGCTCAACATTCATAAGCCCGGCGCGGCGCGCGGGGGTGGGGCATCGGCCGACTATCTGACATCCGGCGTTCACATCGATGCCCTCATGGCGAATCAGCAGCCGGTGGCGTGGCCCGCCGGGGACAATCCATCGACGTCGCAGCGCTTCAGGCTCCCCACGCCACTGATGCCCCACGACTCGGTGCGGCTAACCATCAGGTGGCACTACGACATCTCGAAGGAGAGCGGACGCGAAGGGATGATCGATTCCACCACGTGGTACCTGGCCTACTTCTATCCGCGGGTCGCCGTGTTCGACGACTACAACGGCTGGGACACGATGCCGTTCACCGACGTCCAGGAGTTCTACAGCGACTTCAACGACTACGACGTCGCGATCACCGCCCCCGCCAATTACGTGGTGTGGGGAACCGGCACGCTGCTGAATCCATCGGACGTTTTGAGTCCGCAAACACTGCAGCGGTACAACCAGTCATTTACATCTGACCAGACCATCACCGTCGCGTCGCGGGCGGACATGGCGGCGAAATCGGTCACGGCGCAGGCGCCGCGGATTACCTGGCGATTCCATGCCGTCGATATCCCGGACATGACCTACAATCTCAGCGACCATTACGTCTGGGATGCAGCGAGCGTCGTCGTGGATGATGCTACGCATCGCCGCGCGAGCGTGCAGGCCGCGTACAACGACACTTCCGCCGACTTCCACCACATGGTGCAGTTCGGCCGCCACGCGCTCGACTGGCTGTCGCACAATTGGCCGGGTGTGCCGTACCCGTACGAGAAGAGCACCATCGTCCAGGGGTTCGCGGGAATGGAATACCCGATGATGGTCAACGACGAGAGCTACGCCGACACGGTGTTCTCGCGCTTCGTCGCCGAGCATGAGATCGCGCATACGTATTTCCCGTTTTACATGGGGATCAACGAGAGTCGGTACGCGTTCATGGATGAGGGCTGGGCAACCACCTTCGAGTATCTGATCGGAACTGCCGATATCGGTAAGGAGCGTGCCAGCGAATTCTTCAAGCAGTTCCGGGTGAATGGCTGGAGCGGAAATCCTTCGGCGCTGGAAGATCTGCCCATCATCACGCCCGCGGACGCGCTCGCGCCCCGCGCGTACGGCGACAACGCGTACGGCAAGGCCGCACTCGGGTATCTCGCGCTGAAAGACATGCTCGGCGATGCGGCGTTCGGCAGCGCGCTGCACGAGTTCATGTCGCGCTGGCACGGCAAGCATCCGATTCCGTGGGATTTCTTCAATACGGTGAACAACGTCACCGGGCAGAATCTGAACTGGTTCTGGAACGACTGGTTCTTCCGCAACGGCTACATCGATCTCGCGGCCACCGGAGTGGCAAAGACGGGCGATGGCTACACCGTGACGATCGACAACATTGGAGGGATGCCCGCGCCGGTCGACATCGAGGCGCGCTTCGCCGATGGCACCACCCAGATTTTCCACGAGACCGCGGCGATCTGGCGCGTCGACCCTCGTCGCGCTGCCGTTCCGATCGCCACCTCAAAGACGGTGCAGGGGGTCGCGCTGCAGACGGGGATCTGGGTCGATGCGGATTCTACGAACAACCGGAGTCCCAGATGATGGAGGATCGGGACACCGCACCCTTCATCCCCTCCTCCCTATTACCTCGCACCTCCACCTTACTCTCTTCGCCGTTGGTTTTTCTATCCGTCTTCGACCCCGGCGTGCATCCGTAGTCTCTTCACAATCTCGAGCAGCTGCGTCTGGACGTTCTCGAGCTCCTGATTTCCCCCTTCGCGGTCGATGGTGCCTTTCTCGAGCCCGACCGCGAGCCGGTTCAGGTACCTGATCTTATCGATCATTTCATCGGTGGTACGGCGAAGCTTGCCGAAGCGGCGCTTCTCGGAGAGCGCGCGGTGGCACCGCTGCTGGAGCTGGGCGTCGCTAAGCTCCTTCGCTTTCCGCACAGCATCCAGCACGCTGATGCCCGGGACGCCGCCATGATCCTGGTAGAAGATCTTGGTCGTCGCGTCGGTGAAGAGCAGTCGGCCAATGTACTCGACCCCGTCGTAACCAACCCTTAGGGAGACGAGGTACTTGTTGTTGTCGATCGTGATGACGCGGATCGGGTGCTCGGTTGATCCGGAGGCGGGCATAGTCTTTCTAGACTGTGGACCGGCCTCATCCGTAACCGCAGCCGCGCCTCAACGCCGAGTTAGCTGAGAACTTCCCTGGCGCGCTCGACTATCGTCGCGTAGCACTCGCAGGAGGCGATGGTGAGGCCCGGTCGATCCAGGATCCTCATGTGCCCATAGGAGTGCGAGACCAGCTCGCGGCGCACGAGGGAGCGCATTGCCACGTTTACCCCTGGGCGTCGGACCGCGAGCATCTGTGACAGAAACTCCTGAGTCAGCCGGAAGTCGTTGCTCCCGATACCGTCGGCGGTTATCAGGAGCCAGCGCGCGCAACGCTGCTCGATGCTGTGGATCCCGTTGCAGGCCGCATTTTGGGCGAGCACATCGGTCGCGAATTGCGTGTATCGGCGGAGTCGGCGCTTGAGGTCAGGAAGAGACTTGAGTCGCTCGGTAAAATCCGCCGCCGGCAACGCGAGGAACTTTCCAGCGACCTGACATATACCCCGACAGCGCGTGGTGGCGACATCGTTCAACAGAGGCGTTCCGACGAATCCCTCCTTCCCCACTGTATGAGCCTCGACGATCGGCCCCGTTTTCAACACGATCACCATCGAGATGAGGCCGGTGAGTGGGAAGTAGACGGTTCGAAGTGAGTCACCCCGATCAAATACTTCGTGCCTGATGTCGAGCTCGACTTCGTCGGCGCCCGCAGTTCTGACGGCCAGATCCGTGGCGCTCAGCTGGGCGAGGATCTCGTTCCGGTTCGGGGCAAATAAACCATCCCCAACCCGTTGTTTATCGGAGGGAGCGTTCGATCCGACGCTCATGTGCGACCTTTTGCTCGGCGTAAAGCAGAAGGTCGCAGGACTGCAGACACCCTGTAGCGATCTGGAAAGGGTACTCTTGCATAGTACAGTGGGTGAGAGTGTTCAGCAATAAACAATTACCGACTGCCGATGCGTATCGGAGTTGGCGCGTCGGCTGGCCCAGGATGTGCGCCGGCGTACAGTCAAATTGCTGGGTGGTTTGGTTGGATACTGAGAGTCACCGTCGCGCGGATTCCATGGACGCGCACCTGGCAGAATCGCGACGGACGCGCGTGCGCACGGACATCGCCAACCGCCTTCAGCGGGTCTGCTCCCACCTCGCGGAGCAAGACTTCCGTCAATTGGTGGACGACATGACGGAGCGGCAGATCAAGGGCGAGCAGCGGGTGGTTCGAGATTTCCTGTCGCAGTAGAACCGTCTGCGGGTCTGCAACGGTAGACGGCATCATCGTAGCCCACGCGTGATTCGGCGCGATACATCTCCTCGATGAACAGGCTGACGAAGCGCTCCAGCAGAATCGTGCGATCGCGACCGAGGGGGATGCCGGCTTCGGTTGCGGCTAGGTGAAGGAGTGACTTGAACGCGATTACTCGCTGTTCAGGCAAACGATTGCCATTTGCTTTGCTCGCCAGATGCTCGCGCACGAGCGGGCGCTGCGCGGACGCAACGAATCCTGCTTTATACGCCGAGATCAATGCATCGCGAAGGATATCAGGTTGCATCCTCAAGCCATTCCGTGCTGCGAAGTGCAGAAGTTCCGCCTGCATAAAAGCGAGCGAAGGTAAAACAGGCGCTGAATACGAGGCTATGTAGCAAAGTTCACCGCGCCGCGCAATTCCTTTGTTTGTAAGCAGTTAAGGCTCTGAGATAGTACGCAGTCGTACTTTTTGCGCGGTGGAAAGTTGGCGTCCGATCTCAGCGCGAAGCATGTTCGTGCGGAGTTCCACCGCACAACAATGAGGTCATAGCATGATCGTCGCGCGTCGCTTGGCTGTTGCCGTCACGGTTCTCTTCTGCGTCGCGTCTCTCGGCGCGCAATCGCGTCGCCCAATCAGCGATACCGATTTGTTCCGGTTCGTGTGGGCGGCGGACCCAGAGATCTCCCCCAGCGGATCGCAGGTCGCATTCGTCCGCGTCACCGTCAACGAGGACAAGGATCGCTACGAGACCCAGATCTACATCGTGCCTGCCGATGGCAGCGCGCCGGCGCGTCCGTTGACTTCGGGACGAAACGACAGATCGCCGCGCTGGTCACCGAACGGCCGCCAGATCGCGTTCGTGCGGACGCCCGATCCCGTAGATGGAAAATCGAAACCCGCGCAGATCTACCTGATATCCATGGATGGCGGTGAAGCCCGTCCGATTACCGATGCAGCGAAAGGCGCCAGCAATCCGGTATGGTCGCCAGATGGCCGCACCATCGCTTTCATCTCTACGCCCGACACCGCCAACCCCGACTCGGCGAAAAAATCCGCCGACACCACCGGCAAGCGGCACGTCAGCGATGTGCGCGTGATTACTCGCGCGCAGTATCGCTGGAACGGCGGCGGGTACACCGATCCTACCGCGCACTCCCACATCTGGACCGTGCCGGCGACCTTCGCACCCGGTGGTGCGCCGGGGAAGGCGAGACAGATCACATTCGGAGAGTTCGACGAGAACGAGCCGGTGTGGTCGCCCGACGGCGCTCGTCTCTATTTCACTTCCAACCGCAGGCTCGAGCCGTACTACGATCCCAGGAGCGACGAGCTCTACTCGGTGCCAGCGGCGGGCGGATCGATGGTGAAGGTCGCATCGCTCGATGGCGGCATTGGCTCGGTTGCGATCTCCCCGGACGGCAAGCGAATCGCTTTCACGGGCGCCGAGAACGCCAAGCCTCTCCGCTTCTACGACGAGGCGGATCTGTACGTGATGGACGCCGCACCGGGCTCGAAGCCCGTTAATCTCACGACTGGATACGACTACGACATCGAAGGCGGCCTCACCGCCGATCAGCATCCACCGCGCGCCGGCAGCGGCGGCGGAATCATCTGGGCAAAGGACGGCAGCGTGATTGTCGTCACGACCGAGAACGGTCGCGCCAATCTGATGCGCTTTCCCGCTGGTTCAGGCAAGCCGGCCGCTGTCACGAGCGGCGATCACGATGTCGAAGCCTATACCGCGAGCGCCGACGGGACGAAGATCGTCGCCCTGATCTCGACGCCAGTGAACATCGGCGACCTTTTCATTGTCGACGCCTCGCGGCTCCCGACCGCCGCCCGCCAGATCACCCACGTCAACGACGCGCTGTTCAGCACCCTCGACGTCCCCGTCCCCGAAGAATTCTCGTACAGCAGCTTCGACGGAAAGCGCATTCAGGGCTGGATTCTCAAGCCGCCCGGCTTCAGTGCTTCGAAAAAGTATCCGATGATTCTCCAGATTCACGGCGGTCCCAACTCGGCGTACGGCTACACCTTCACCCATGAATTCGACTGGATGGCGGCGAAGGGCTACGTCGTCGTCTACGTCAATCCGCGCGGCAGCACGTCGTACGGCCAGGACTTCGCCAACATCATCCAGTTCCATTATCCCGGCGACGACTACAAGGATCTGATGGCGGGCGTCGACGAGGTAATCAAGCGCGGCTACGTCGACTCGACGCACATGGGAGTGACGGGAGGAAGTGGCGGCGGCGTCCTCACCAACTGGATCGTCGGCCACACCCATCGGTTCGCTGCTGCCGTCTCACAGCGCTCGATCGCGGACTGGTCGGGCTTCTGGTACGCGGCGGATTTCACGCTCTTCAACCCGACGTGGTTCTCGGGCGCACCGTGGGAGAATCCGAAACAATTCGCCGAGCTCTCGCCGATCACCTACATCGCCAATGTCACGACGCCGTTGATGTTGATCGAGGGTGAGGCCGACATGCGCACCCCGCCGCCGATGGGGGGCGAGCAGATGTTCCGCGCCCTCAAGTACCTGCACAAGCCGACGGTGATGGTGCGCTTCCCCGACGAGACCCACGAGCTGTCGCGCTCCGGCAAACCGTGGCACCGGGTCGAGCGGCTCAGGCACATCGTGGGGTGGTTCGATCGGTACCTTCAGGGGGAGAAGAGGCCGGAGTACGACGTTCAATAACTGCAACGGAACGGGTGCGAGATGCCAGTAGCGAAGTGGCCGGTTTGTAGCTCACGACGTCGGGACGTCACCGGTGGCGATCGGAGCACAGGCAATGGCTTGCGCTGTCTCAGGGGTAGAAACGTCCCGACGTAGTGAACTGGTCACTGGCAGCCATGCCACTGACATCTCGCACCCGTTCAGTTGCACTTGGTTGTTGCAGTTGGTTGTTGCAGTTGGTTGTTCAGTTGCAGTTCTCGCTCGCCCCTGGGTAAACTTCGTTCCCCCCTGTTGGAGCCCGAATTGAACGTGCAGCAGTCCATGATGACGAAAGCGCTCCGCCGCTGGCGCATCATTCCGGTGATCGTGATCGACGATGCCGCGCAGGCGGTTCCGCTCGCCAGCGCGCTGCTCGACGGCGGCTTGCCAATCGCCGAGATAACCTTGCGCACCCCCGTCGCGCTCGAAGCGCTGCGGCGCATGACCCAGGAGCGGCCGGAGATGTTCGCCGGCGTCGGCACCGTGCTCAACGTCCGGCAAGCGGAGCAGGCGCGAAAGGCGGGCGCGCACTTCGTGATCTCGCCCGGATTCAATCGTGCCGTCGTCGACTACTGCCTCGAGCACGACGTCCCCGTGTATCCCGGTGTCGCGACCGCCAGCGAGATCGAAGCGGGGCTCGAGACCGGGCTCAATCTCTTCAAGCTGTGGCCGATCGTCACGCTCGGCGGCATTGAGTACCTGAACCTGCTCTCCGGTCCATTCACCGGCGTCGAATTCAATCCCAGCGGCGGCATCACCGGCGCGACCTTCGAGTCGTACCTCGCGCTCAAGAATGTCGTCGCCTGCGGTGGCCCCTGGGTCGCGCCCCAGGACTGGATCTCCGGCGGTCAGTTCGAAAAAATCCGCGCCGCCGTCCGCGACACCATCAATCGCGTCGACTCACTCGGCGCGACGCAGAAACGGGTCGTTGAATCGCGGGAGACTGTCGGCTCAAGGTAGTCTCGGATTCTGGGACCTGACCGCCAACGGCTCGCCACTCGAGTCCAAAAGGCGGCAGGTAGGAGACATGGTGAGAGGCACAGGGATCAGTTTATCCGGCGCGTTCCAGAGTGGCGCGACGCAGCGAGAATGCGAGTAGAAAAACTGCTACCAGAGCATCTCTGCGCATCTCTCCCACCTGCCACCTTTTGGACTAGGGGTGCCAGCCGAAGCGCTCAGGTCCCAGCCGAACATCTAGGTCTCACCCAAACGGGTATCAGCTTCGAGGTACCCCGACGGCAACCCGACATCGAGAAAATCCCCACGGACGACACAGCCGGTGAGCCGTCCACCGGCGAGCAGCAGCTGCATGACGGGAATGTCGTCGAGCTCCTTGCCGCGGGGCAAAGTTGCATCGACTTCGTCGATAGTGTCGAACACCTCGGGCAGAAATACGTAGCGACCCACTCCCGTGAACGCCGACTGCGCCCCGCCTAGCTCGAAGGTCTTGCTCTTGGGACCCTTGTCCGGAATTCGCTCGATGATGAACTCGTTGCCGTTCACCTTTCCGGGATAGATCGCCGTCGGGCCGTACTTGTCTCTGTTGTCGGCGGTGAGCTCGACGATGGCGACCACGCCTTTTCCCGTCTGCTCGTACACGTCGACGAGCTGCGCGAGCGCCGGCTTGTCGCCGATGAAAAGATTGTCGGGCAGCGCAACCGCCATGGGCGACCTACCGGCGAAATTGCGGCCGAGCCGGATCGCATCCGCGAGTCCACGCGGATTGGGCTGGACCACGACGTCGACCTTCGCCGGCATTCCCTGACCACCAGCCGCCGCGCGCACCACTCGCTCGAGATCCGCTTTACCGGGCGCCGACACGATCAGCACTTCGCTCACGCCGCTCGCCGCGCATTCCTCCATTACCCGCAGCACCTGGGGCTTCCCGCCGATGGGCAGCAGCTCCTTTGCGCCGCCGTGGGTCAGCGTTGCCATGCGGGTGCCTTTTCCGCCGCACGGGATGAGTGCCTTCCTCACCGTCGCTCGCGATTCGCTCATTTGGCCGACGTTTCGACTTTTGCCCCTGCCTCGGCGTTGGTGAGCCAGGTTCTGGCGTCGAGGCCAAAGGTCGATTTGTAGCTCGAGATCAAACTCGACTGCGCGCCGCTCAGCGCCTCCAGCTCGCCGACCGCGATCGCGCACCCGCCCCAGCCCGCGCCGGTGAGACGCGCACCGCGCACCCCGCGAATTTTTCGTGCTTCATCCACAAACCAGTCGAGCTCGGGCGTCGAGCATTCGTACAGTGTTCGCAGCGATTCGTGGGACTGGTACAGCAGGTCCCCGTCGATCTCGCCTGTCTCCTTCAGCGCGGCCACCAGACTTTCGACCCGCCGCGTCTCTTCCGTGACGTGCAGTGCGCGCTTCTCCAGATTGCTCGGAAGGTGCGCAGCCCGGACTTCCCCTGGTGTTGCCGCGGCGAGATTGGAGAGCTCTGGATTCCGTTGCCGCAGCAGCTCGAGTGCTTCCTGACATTCACGCTGTCTGACGTTGAACTGTGACCCGCGCAGTGATCGCGGTGAATTCGTGTCGAAGATGAGCACTGCTTCACGCATCCTTACTTGCTCAGTGGCGAGTGTGTCGCACCAGAGGTGCAGCGCGTGGCCCTTCTCGCCGAGCGCCGAGGCGAACTGATCCATCACGCCGCACGAGACGCCGACGAATTGTGTCTCCACCCGCCACGCCAGCAGTGCCAACTCCTTGAGCGATCGCCGATCGCCGGCCAGCTGCGCAAGAGTGATGGCCGTCGCCATCTCGAGCGCCGCCGACGAGCTGAGCCCCGACCCGGTTGGCAGATTGCTCGTGACCGCGGCGTCCACCTGCGGCAGCGCTGACTTCTCCTCCGCGAACGCAAACACGCCCGTCACGTAATCCCACCACTGGCCGCTGCGCTCGACGGAGCGGGCATCGAACTCTGCCCCTTCAGTCGCCGTGTCGGAGATGATGCGACTCTTCCCGTCGTCGCTGCGTCGCTTCATCGCGACGTAGGTGCGCCGGTCGATCGCCAGCGGGAGCACCTGTCCACCGTTGTAGTCGGTGTGCTCGCCGATCAGGTTCACCCGGCCTGGCGCCGAGCCGATCGTGTCGGGCTCGCTACCGTAGGTTTTGCGAAAGAATTGCCGCGCCGTCTCTGCGTTCATCGTCTCCACAGCTCGCCCACCATGCCGGAATTGTACCGGATGAGACGGGAATGGTATTCTTATCCGATGAAAGACGCCAAGCCGGCCAACGCGGAGTATGTCCGCCGACTAGGCGTCTTCGACACTACGATGGTCGTGATCGGCGGGATCATCGGCGCCGGGATTTTCCTGAATCCGGCGATCGTCGCGCAGCGAGTCCACACCACGGCGTTCATTCTCACGACCTGGGTGATCGGCGGAGCGGTTGCCCTGATTGGCGCACTCTACTTCGCCGAGCTGGGCGCGCGACGCCCGGAGGCGGGCGGCGGGTACATCTATCTCACCGATATTTTCGGTCCGTTACCGGCGTTCCTCTACGGGTGGACCTTTCTCTTCATCATCAACAGCGGCGGGATCGCGGCAGTCGCCGTCACCTTCGCGCGGTACACAGTCGATTTGTTCGCGCTTTCCCCGAGCTTCATCAAGCCCCTCGCCGCGGGAATCCTGGTCGCCTTGTCGGGCGTGAATTACCTCGGGGTTCGGTCCGGAAGCATCACCCAGAACATTTTCACTGTGCTCAAGCTGTTGGCGCTGGCCGTCCTGATCGCAACCGGGATCTTCTTCGGGCGCGCCGCCATTCCCGGCATTGCCGGCGGTGGCGACGTCATCCAGGGTGCCGACGTCGTCCGAGCGCTTGGGTACGCGCTGATTCCGGTGCTCTTCGCCTACGGCGGCTGGCAGTACTCGAACAACATCGCCAGCGAGATCGTCGCGCCCGAGCGCACCATCCCGCGCGCGATGACGATCGGAATGTTCGTGGTCGTCGCCGTCTACGTGCTCGCGAACGTCGCCTACGTTCGCGTACTCGGCCCGACGGGTCTCGCCACGAGTCTGGCCCCCGCCGCTGATACCATGAGAGCGGTGATGGGACCGGTCGGCGGAGCGTTGATGGCTGCGGGCATCGTGGTTTCTACGATTGGATTCGTGAACAGCGGTATTTTGTCGGCGCCGAGGATGCTCCAGGCGATGGCGGCGGACGGGCTGTTCTTCAGGTTCGCGGCGAAGCTTCACCCCAGGTACCACACTCCGGCGGGTGGAATTCTGATTCAGGCGGTGTGGGCGATCGCCCTCGTTTTGTCGGGCACTTATGGTCAGCTGCTCGACTACGTGGTATTCGGCGACTGGATCTTCTTCGGCCTGATCGTGGCGACGGTGTTCGGCTATCGGCGTCGCGATCGGCGCGACGGGGAGCACGGCTCGGACAGCGCGCGCGACGCTGGGTCTCAGGCCGGCACCTACCGTGCGCCCGGGTATCCGGTTTTGCCCGCGCTTTTCGATCTGGTCGCGGCGTTCGTAGTTGTCAGCGCGATCTGGTCCAATCCGCGCAACGCGATGCTTGGAGTCGTGCTGATGGCGCTCGGCGTGCCCGCGTTCCTTTACTGGCGGCGGCAGAACCGCGTCGTCGTGGAGGTGGGATCGTGAAGGAGATGCGGAAGCCGGGACCTCGGCCGACCGCCGCGCGGCCACTGACCAGCAGCCACCTCGAGTGGTCCAAAGCGCACGGAAACGTGAAGTACAATCTCGCGGTGAGCGGAGTGACGCCGCTCGACGTGCGGGAGATCTCGCCGTCGGTCGACGACTTCACGATGGTTGCGGACAATGAGTACGGCTGGCAACCGCTGCTCGATCGAATCGCCCGGCGCTATAACGTGGCATCGGAGAACGTGGTGCTCGCGCACGGCAACTCGATGGCGAACCATCTCGTCTACGCCGCGCTGCTCGACCCCGGCGATCAGGTTCTGGTCGAAAGTCCTGGCTACGACCCGCTGCACGTGGTGCCCGAGCTCATGCAGTGCGACGTCCGCACATTCGAGCGGAGAGTGAAAGATCGCTACCGTCTCGACGTCGAGCTGATCGAGAGCGCGCTGACTCCGCGCACCAGCCTCATCGTCGTCACCAATCTTCACAATCCATCCGGAGTTCTGGCGACGCGCGGCGAGCTGGAGGCGCTGGCGCAGCTCGCCGATACGTACGACGTCGATGTACTGGTGGACGAGGTTTACCTCGAGTGGGTGTACGGCGGCGGCGAGCCACACTCGGCGATCAACATCTCGCCCCGATTCGTGACGACGCGCAGTCTGACCAAGGTGTACGGGATGGCGGCGCTTCGCGCCGGCTGGATCCTCGCCGAGCCCGGATTCGCTGAGCGGTTGCGAAAGCTGAACGGACTGTTCACGAACTCGATGGCGCATCCAACCGAGCGCCTCGCCGCGCGCGCCCTCGACCACGCCGACGCCTTACTTGCAGCCGGACGGGCGCGAGTGGATGCGCACGCGAAGCTGGTCGCCGATTTCATCGCCGCCAATCCCCGGCTGTCCTGGACCCCGCCCGCCGCCGGGACCGTCGGCTTCGTGAGACTCGATACGGGCCGGGTCGATGAATTTGTCGAGGAGTTGCTGGCGGAGGAGGATACGGTCGTTGTTCCCGGCAGGTTCTTCGGAGCGCGCGATCGTTTTCGGATCGGGTGGGGGATGCCGGGTCCGATATTGGAGGAAGGATTGAGGCGGATTGGGAGGATTTTGGCGAAGTAGCGGATCACCTCTCGTACATAAGCTGGCAGCCGCAAGCTTTCCAGCAGCTGAGACAACAGGCTTTCTCGGCTTCTCGGACCTGAGCGCTTCCTCAGCATCTAACGATACTGAAGCGCGGAGCCGTTAGCTGGTGAGCAGCTACGCCAGGAGCGAGCTGGTGTCGCATCGTTGCGCCGAACCAAGAACGACCAGACGCGGGACGACCAGGCGCGACGATCAGACGCGAGACGACGAGACGCGATGCGTCCCGAGAGCTCTCGGCATAGCAGCTGTCTCGCTATCGGCTCCCCGCTTTCTCTCGTGTGGTGGCCAGCCGAAGCGCTCAGGTCCGAGACGCCGAGAAACGCTAAGAGCCGTGCGCCCCCGGCGAGCCCCCCGACCTCGTCCTCCCTCTAACTATCTCGACCCTCAACTCGTACCACCCCTCCGCCTGGTAGTACAACACCCGCACATCGTGATGGCCTCCGGCCAAAGGCGCGAAATCGACGGTAGACTCATGCGCCTTCCAGTTGTCGATTACCATCACGCCGTCCACCCACACCCGAATTCCATCGTCACTGATCGTCCGCAGCGTATAATCGCCCGGCGCAAGGTCGACCGACCCCGACGCATCGACCACGAAATTCTCGCGCGGAATATTCGGGAGCGCGCGGTAACCCATATAGTCGAGCCGCGGAACGTGAAGGGTCAGAACGGAATCGAGCGAACCGATTTTCTCGGGGTGGGATCGCGGATCGCTGGTGGTGTCGTTCCACCTCGAGAACCTTGCCGTCCAGTCGATCCTCGGCTCGAAGCGAGAGTACGAGAAGGTGTAAGGCCGGCCAACCGCGAGGTCGGCGCCGAGCGGAGACACGGTCGCGGCGCCGAGGTATTCCAAGGTCAGCCCCCAATCGCCGGTTGAATCCGGTTTCGGCGTAACGGTGATAGTGTCGCCGATCACGCCATTCTCGGTCGACAGCGAGGCAATCCCGCGTCGGGCGCTGACGCGCCACCGTCCACTCGGCCCGACGACGCGGAGTCGCAGCGGAATCTCCCTCGTGCTGTCGACCGGCCAGAGCTTCGGCGAGCGATAGTCGTACGGTCCCCACTCATCGACTATGATCGCTGAGCGCGGCCGGCCGGCAGGCGATGTGTCGGGACGCGAGGGCATGAAACCTCCGGGCAGCGGCAGCACACTGTCGACCAGCTCGCGCGGGGCGCGCAGGAATCGGCGCGGCCATGGCGCGCTGTCTATGGCGGTGTTGCCGGCGAACGTAAACCGCGCCGTGTCGCGCAGCGCCAGAACGGAGTCGACTTCGATGAAGCGATTGTTGACGACGGAGAGTCCGCTGGTGTTGGCGGCGCGCACGCCCACTCGCGCGCGGCCGATCAGATTGCCGTCGACGACGTGGTCGCGGCTCCTGGTGTCGCGGTGCTTCGGATAACCCCAGTCGGACGGCTCGATCGAATCGGCCCACACTCTGATGCCGGTAGAATCGCCAACGATGATGTTGGCGACGATGGTGTCGTTCTGTCCGTGCTCGATAGCGATGGCGGTGCGATTGTCGACGAACCGGTTGGCGACGATGCGCGACGAGAAGCTGTAGCCGCCCCACATCCCGTACTCCGAGCCCTCGACGAAATTCTGAATGAAGGAGTTCCGGCTGAAAGTCGCCTCGATGCCGTTGGCAGGCGCGAAGCTGAAGTCGTTCATGTAGAAGACGTTGTCGTTGGCGCCGCCCTCGCCGGTATCCATGGTGCTCTGGCCGGCCCACAGGAAGACACCGTCGCCGCCGTGGGTCATCGAGTTGTAGGCGACGATGTTCCTGTTGCTCTGCTCGTAGATCAACAGATCGGCGGCATCCTGTCCGCGGCGATAGAAGCCCTCGCTGTAGCCGCGGACGTTGTAGTCGGCGCGGTTGTGCATGATGGTGTTGCCGCTCGAGCGGTAAAGCCCGATGCCGACGCCGGAATTGAACGAGAAGTTGTTGTTCCAGATCCGGAGCGCACTCGACCGAACCAGCATCAGACCGTTCATTCCCTGAGTGACGGTGTTGCCGCGGATCTCACCGCCGGCAACATCCACCAGGTATGCGCCGGCGCCGTAGCGCATCCACTCGTTCTGCTCGTTGTGGTGGAATGACAGCCAGTCGATCAGGCTCTCGTGCTCCACCACGCTGTACAGCCTCGGCTTCCAGTTGTAGCTCAGATCGTTGTCGATGAGCGTGAGTCCGCGGGTTCCGCGCGCGACGATGCCGAACTTGTAGCCCCGCACGTGCGCGTTGAGTACTCGCACGTTGCGTCCGCCGTCGATCAGGATCGCGATGCCGGCGCGCTCATCGGGGTTCGTATCGAGCGCCGATCCCTCGAGGGTCGCATCGCCGAAATCCACGGTGATGTTGTCGCCGCGAATGACGACGACGGGCGAGTCGGCCGACGTCGCGGGCAAACGATAGGTGCGCGGTGCGACCCGTCCCGATCTGCTGATCACCAGGCCCTGTCGAAGCTCGATCGGCGCTTGCGCGTGAGCGACTCCGCTCAGCGCCGTCCAGCCCGCGAGCACCAGGAAAATCGAGCGCATTTTGGCGGTTATGACGCGCTCTATTCTTCGGGCCTGCGCGGCCAGGTGCCGCGCTCGGTATGCTGAGGCGCGTCGGCTTTCCTTTGCGCGCTGGCGCCGCGGGCGCGCTCGACCGCGATCTCCCCGTAGAAAGCCTTTAGAACCCCGGTGAAAATGAGCTCGTGCATCTTGCTGGGCCGGAAGCGGATGTCCGAATCGCGTCGCGGTCCCTCGAGACTTTCGGCGAGAGTGCAAAGAGCTGCGACCACGGTCTCGATCGCCTCCTGCCGATAGCGCGCGGCTGCGACGTAGAGAGCGACTGCGTTGGCAAATGTCGCTGCGTCGCCGTCGCGCAGGAACGAGCGCATTGCGTCGACTGCATTCTCCGTGTTTTGCGGAGCGGTTATCGTCTGGTACCGCTCCGGCGCAATGCCGTGACTCGTTTCGTTCATCGTGAACAGGGCGTCGTGGGCGAATTCTCGTTAAGGGGGCGGTAAATCGCCAGTAGTAGCCGCCCCGCCATTCATACGCGCCAGACCGTGCGCTGCAGCCATTACCTGACTAGACAAATTCTCTCGGGCCGCTAGTCGCCAAATAAAAACCCTTGCTCAGCAGCACTGACACTCCGATATTGGCGCGCTCGCAACCGAGAGGAGACGTGCTCCACCCGCTAAGACTCCTCGCAGTGCTACCACTGTCACTCTCGCTCGTTGCGGTCTCCGCTCCGAGGGAGCGAGTGCGCGCGCTGCCAAAGCGCGACGCTGAGCCGCCGGCGCTGATCAACATCTCGAAAAAGCCAAACACCGTCGAGGTGAACATCACTGCGTCGGTGACGACCTTGTCGCTGGTGCCGGGCGTCAACAGCGAAGTCTTCGCTTATAACGGACACGTTCCGGGGCCGACCCTCGACGTCCGCGAAGGCGACCACGTGATCGTGCACTTCCACAACCACCTGCCCGAGCCGACCACCGTGCATTGGCACGGCATCCACCTGCCATTCGAGTCCGACGGCAGCCCGTTCTATCCGATCAAGCCTGGCGAGAGCCACGACTACGAGTTCACCATTCGGCCCGGCACCGCCGGAACCTATTGGTATCATCCGCACCCCGACCGCCGCACCGGATTCGCCATCGGCAAGGGACTCTTCGGCGCAATCGTGGTGCACGCCGCCGACGATCCACTGCCGGCAACCATTTCCGAGCGGCTGCTCGTTCTTTCGGACAACCGTTTCCTGCAGGACGGCTCGATCGATTTTCCCGACGCAGCATCCGCCTCCGGCGGGATCGACGAAGAGAACGGCAGGGAAGGGCCGGTGCTGTTCGTCAATGGTCACGTGATGCCGACGCTCAGCATTCGGCGGGGCGAGGTGCAACGGTGGCGCATCATCAACGCGTCTGCGGGACGGATCTACCGAATCGCACTTGCGGGTCACACCATGCTGCACATCGGCAGCGACGGCGGATTGTTCGAGACACCGCGTGAGGTGAAGGAGCTTTTGCTGACGACGGGCGAGCGCGTCGAAGTTCTGATTCGGGGCACCGATTCGGCTGGCACCAAGGCGCTGCTGCAGGATCTTCCTTATGACAGGTACGCGCCGCAGACGAGACCCAAAGACTGGAAGAAGACTCTCGATCTGCTCACCCTCGAGACGACCGACGAGGCATCCGTCGCGCCGATCGCGATTCCGGCGCATCTGCGCACCGTTCCGCCACTCGATACCACCAAAGCCACCGCGGTGCGGACGGTCGTCTTCGGCCAGGGGATGATCAACGGCAAGACCATGGACATGGCGCGCGTCGATGTCAGCACCAGGGTCGGCGCGACCGAGATCTGGGAGATCGAGAATGTCGTCGGGATGGATCACCCATTCCACCTGCACGGATTCCAGTTCCAGGTTCTGGATCGCGATGGAGTCGCCGAGCCTTATCGGAGCTGGAAGGACATGCTCAACATCCCGAAACACTCGACGGCGCGCATCATCGTCCGTTACGACGACTATCCGGGGAAGTGGATGTTCCACTGCCACATCCTCGACCACGAAGACCACGGCATGATGGGAGTTCTCGAAGTCAGGCAATAACCTCACGGGAGGCAAAGTGACGCGACGGTCGATGGAGTCCGTGCAGCATGCATTGTCGTTTCTGGCAGTTTCCACCATCGCCGTCGGCTGCACCGCGCCGGGCTCGTCGATGTCCTTCGGTTCGAGCTCGAACACCGCGCAGAACGCGGTTGCGCAACAGGATCAGATCACGCGCGGTCGCTACCTCGTCGTCACCCACGATTGTGGCGGCTGTCACGGCGGAGGCTCGGATCCCGCCTCCACACGTTGGCTGACGGGAGTCAAAGACAGCCTGGACGAGTTTCATATCGGTCCGTTCATCACCCGGCCCAAGAATCTCACGCCGGATAACACAACCGGCATCGGCCGCTTCTCCGAGCGTCAGATATTCAACTCGCTGCGTTACGGGCTCAGACCCGAGGAGACGCCCGACGTCGAGATCACTTCGACGACGCCCGGACAGGGGAATTTTCCGGCGCACCCCCACTATCTCGCGCCGCCGATGCCGTGGATGGCGTGGCGGCACATGCCGGATCAGGATCTCTGGGCCATCGCGGCTTACCTCAAGAACGGAGTCAAGCCCGTTCGCAACAAAGTCGCGGACAGCGAGGGACCCCCGGATTTCTGGGCCAGTGAGATGACGCCCGACAAGATCGGCGCCTATCCGGTCGCTCCGTTCCCGACCGCGAACGAGCGCCGCTAGCGATTTCTATTGGCTCGAGGCAGGTCGCGGGCCCGGCGGCGGGCCGTCGCCCGCCATCGGCCTCGGACTGCCTCGGTGGCACGTCATGCAACTCACCGTCGGCGGAGGGCCGCGGTCGTTGGGGACCTTGGAGATGTAGTCGCGATTGATCGTCTGCACCATCGCGAACATCAGTCGCGCGGTGTTCTTATTTTCCTTGTCGTCCTGATCCCACTTCCCGGGTACGTGACAGAATCCGCAGCTCACGCCGAGTGAGCGCCCGAAGCCGTTGTTCATGATGTTGACGAGCCGGCCAGCCGGCACGCCTTTGAGGATCTTGATGTTCTTGAAGACGCTCTCGGCCGGCTCGTTCTCGTGGCCCGCGATCGAGCGCAGCACCATCGCCGCCCCGCTGTCGCGTCGCGCGGCGTTCACGCTGTCCCGCACGCGCCGCGCGGAGTCCGTCATGGGAACGCGCCCATCCGGGCCGGGCAGCTGTTGCGCGGAGGGCTGACCGGTTGGTGTCGGCGATTGAGTCGGAGTCGGAGCGGTCGCGCACGCGTAGCCGACGATGATGATCGAGGAGATCGTCGCAATCAGGGCTGGAATTCGGTCGCGCATCTTTCCCCCTTATCAGGAATGCAAGAACCGCAAGAGAACGGGTGCCAGCGCTTAGTGGCGTAGATATCAGTATTCAGTTCAGAACGTCGGGACGTTTCTATTCGCGTTACGGTACAAGCGGCTTTGCCTGGAATGCCTTCTTATGACGTCCCGACGTTGTGAACTATCGACTCCGAGCTGTGCTACCGACTACTGGCACCCGTTCCGTTGCGGCTCCGAGCGCAGCCGTTCGTTTGCGGTTGCGGGCATCCCGTCAAATCAAGTCCTACCCGCGAACCGCCACATCGACGGAGTACCCGTCCTTCGCGAGCAGCATCCGCAATAACTCTACCGCGCTCTCGTTGGCGTGGCGAAGGAGATCCAGTTGGGATCCCGCGGCGGTGAGCTGCGCGCGCGCCTGGCGCTGGATCGCGTCGCGATCCTCGGGAGTGAACGGATTCCAGAGCCCGCCGTGCTCGTCGTAGGTGCGCATGTCGCGAATCTCGACCGCGATCAGCTTCGCGGGTGGAATGCGAATGGTGATGTGCCGGTTCGCGTGATCGATGACGACGTCCGGATTGTCGCGCAGATCGATGCCGGCGAGCAGCCGTCCAGTGACTACCACCAGCGAGCGTTTGGTCGAGCCATACCAGGTGTTCTGGTAGACGATCACGTCGCGGACCATCGCCTCGCTCGAGACGAGCTTCGCCACCGCTTTCACTTGCTGCACGACGACGTCGTTGGTGATGCTCGTGCTCGACGCGCGCCCGCTGAACGCGCCCGGCACCAGTCTCGTGGCGCAGTACCCGAATGCGATGAGGATGATGAGCGCGACGAGAACGAGGCTCGATCCGACTCCGAAGATCCGGGAGCGGGGGGAGGGGGAAGGCGGGGCGGTCATCTCCGAAAGACGGAGTGACCGGGCGAAGTGCAACTTGAAGTACTGGAACAGAACGGGCGCCCGCTCACCTGACGCCTCCCGCCCGTTCAGTTGTAGTGCAGTTGCGCTTGCCTACCGTGCCGTCTTCCCCCGCTCCTCCCCCTTTATCTCCCCCGTCTTCCTCCTCACCGCCGGCTTCGCCATGGCGCACCACTGCTCGATGGTCTCGTCGTCGGCTCGGTCCCAACCCTCCGGCACCGGCGCGAGCCGACGCTTCTCGCCGAGCGTCTCGAAGCACAGCCAGCCGTAGGCGAACTCGGCGGCGACCGGCGCGCGTGTATCGCGTCCACTCAGACGACGATCCTCGCCGCTGCGGCGCTCGCTGCTATCCGTGCGATCCTCGTCGAACACCCGCCGCTGGCTGAAACGACGCTCGGCCGCGGATGGATGGACTTGCCACACGTCCCAGATTCGTCCCTGCAGGTCCTTGAATGTTCTGTGGGTCACCGATTTTTTCGCGCGCGCGGAAGTTGGGGGAGGCGCTGCGAATTTCTTGCCAACAGTAGCGGGCGGTGATTTAACTGCGACTGAACAGGGGCGCGGGGAACTCCAACTGAACGGGTGCCAGTAGTCAGTTGGCATAGTCGCCAGTCACTAGTTCAGGACGTCGGGACGCTCCTACTCGCGTTGCGGCATAG
>Ga0070681_10000951_pt1 | contig 24399 bp, 39 predicted proteins | sample KBSC83BmetaG_FD_65650 | JGI IMG/M metagenome (GOLD analysis project Ga0070681, IMG submission 65650) | Corn rhizosphere microbial communities from Kellogg Biological Station, Michigan, USA - KBS C8-3B metaG | ecosystem: Host-associated > Plants > Roots > Rhizosphere | place: USA: Michigan...
CAACCGCAGTTGATGAAATCAGAGACGGCACATTCAAGGAAGTGTTTCGGGTCAATCAGCAGATCAGGATTATTGACCACATCCAAACCCGTATGCTCGGCAACGCGTTCATAACCTTCACGGCCCGTTGTCTGTGAGCCGCCGCGACCACGGAAGTCCCAGCCGTCGTCTGTGCCGAGCCGGTTGCCCATGCGGCCGTTGTAGACTTTGTTCGCAAGGGCCTTTGGATTGCCAGCGAATGGCGTTGCGCTTTCCAGCGTAGGAAACCGACTAGGCCAGACCTGCATCATGCGGCTTGCCGTATAATTCAGGTTCTCCACCACGTCGTGCCCGGCTCCGCATTCGTGCGAGCACTGCGCCATGAAATGACAGAGCACGAGCGATTCCCTGATGCCGTATTTCGCGAACACGTCTGGCGCGCTGGCAATGATCCCGGCGCGCAGCCCCGGAACCTTCTGGTCTCCGTTCGGCCAGAGCCGCATCAGAGCGGGTTCAAATTCGGTCATATGATGCGAAGCAGCTTGTTGACGATGATGGTAGGCTGCACGATCGCATGAGCGCCGCCGCTCGTATTGCTGGAGGTGACCGAAGCCGAGCCGCCCACAATAAGCTGGCCTGATGTTGCAGCAGCCCAGTGTCCTCCCGTGGTGGGGACGTTGTTGCCGCCAGTGGACGGCGCGGGCTCTTCAGAAATAGTACTTGAGGCACCGGGGACATTGATGCCTGTCGGAGTCACAGTACCGGAAATAGTGCCGCTTGACGTAATCCCTGTAGGCAATTCCGAGAGGGTCAATGTGTGCGTCTGCGCACCGCCATTTCCGCCAAGAACATTTCCGCCTCCGACGGCGATTGTCGAGCCCGTCAACCGATTTGCCGCGCTCCCGCCCATGTCATCCTTGCCCGCCGCGATACGTCCGCGAAGATCGGGAACATTGAACGTGGTCGAGCCGTCGCCAACGCCGAATGCTGTACCGACAAGGCCAAAGAGAACTGAATAGGTACTGCGGCTGATAGCCTGACCAAACGGAAGGACAAATGACGAGTTCGGCGCGCTCGTTCCAATGAAGTCGATCATGCCCCCGATCGGAACAGTATAAGGATTGGCGACGAAGCCTTGTATGTAAAATGCACCATCGCTGTTGTTGTAGAGCGCGAGGTAAGGCGTGCCCTGCACAAGAGTGCCCGCAGGCAATTCAACGCTAGGAGCAGAGCGCAGAGGCTTCGCGCCTAAGCTATCGACGTTCAAGGTAACGGTTGCGCCGCTAGTCGTATGCGGAGTGAATGCGATGGTTTTCCCATCAAGATGCGATAAAGTATCAAAGACCTGAAAACTGGAAACGGTATAGGCCGTTGAAGTCCCACCTGTAACGATCGCCCCGGCAATATCGTCACGATAAGCAGCCGTCGAAGCCATCATGGCCCGGGCTGAATCGTTCACTGATGAGGGGCTTTGGCCCTCGCTCCAATTCACCGTAGAGTCAGCCGTGGCATTCGTTGCCGCAGTTCGGCTCCAATTATAAAAGGGAAGCGCCATCAGTTATCCTTGACGAAAAGTAGGTGCCGCAAAAGCGGCCCTGAGTGCGGAAAGATCGATCGGCTTTCGAGGTGCATAGAAGATAGGAGGCGCTTGAGGCGTCTCGATCTGAAGCGGGGCCTGCTGACTCTGCGGAGCCTGCTGAGGCGGGAAATATGGTTGGGCTCCCAATCCAGCCGGAAGCGAAATAGGCGGCTGTGGGGCTGCCTGTGGGGCACTGGCGAGGAGCCCGGCGGGAGACGCTTGCGGCGCCTGCCCGCCCCCAAACCAAGCCGCCTCTTTCTGGCGACGCGCGACAAGGCCCGGATTAACCTCTCCCCCGGCCTTGTTATATTGAAGGAAGATATCCTTGGCCTTGTCCCAATCCCCGGCCTTGATTGCTGCCCCTAGTCCCGATTGCTGCCAGCCCGGACCGGCGTTATAAGTGAGCGAGGTCAGTGCCGCGCGGACGCCCTGGGGTAGATCGGGTGCGAAGGAATCGACGCTTTGGGCAGCCTTTCCGACTTCGCCTTGGAACCGCTGTTCATAGACGGCTTGGCGCTGGTCAGGCGGGATATTTTCATCGCCGGGCTGAACCTTGGTGCCAAAGCCGCTACTATACTGTTTGTAGTCCCATTGTGACTGAGGGTTGTAGCCTTCAAAGCTTTTGATGGCGTCAAGATAGGATTGATCTAAGGCCATGCGTCTATTTCAAACCGTCGTGTTCATTTTGGTGCTTTGGGCGAATGTCTATTGGAAGGTGACGCCAAACGGATATCTGGCATCCCTGTTCGCGGTCGGCGCAGCGTTCTTGGCGACGTTAGCGGTTGTAGGCATCAAGCAGCTTTGGACTCGCGCTCGTGGTGGCCAAGAGCGCGGGCAACAGGCTGGCCGGAATATTGGCGCGAACTGGCGGGGGTAGAGCCGCAAGCCGAGTTTGCCCCAGCGGAGAATTGGCCCTGATCTGCGCTGCGGCCCTCGCCGCCTGTCTGGAAACCGAGCGGTTCGCTAGCATTCGAGTCCCGAAACCACCCAAGGGCAGAAGCGACAATTCAGGATGGCCGGTTGCCTGTCCCGTCGCAGCACTCCCAATGCCGAGCAGAGTGGAGCCAAGACCGCCGCCGCCGCCCATCAGGTTGGATAGCAAACGAAGGCCATTCTGCGTTGGTGTGCCTTTCACAACGCCCTCAAGCGCAGCGCGGTTCTCTTTCGATAGGAACTTGGATTCGTTGCTGGTCAGGTAGTTCGTGACCTGTTGGCGGATGCGATTGCCGAGATTAAGGCCCGAATGTTCGCCGGCTGCGCGCAATTCCGCCCGCGCGAACCGCTTGTCTAGCGCCTCATTGGCCTTGAAGGCTGCATAGTTCTTGTCTGCCGTCTTGAGATCGGCCATCGTGCCGGGCGAAAGACGTTCTATCGCAGCCTCAATCTTGGGGAGCGCAACGAAGGCCCCGGCCTTATTGCGATCAGGCGATGAAAGGAGGCTTTTGATATTTTCTCTTGCCGCGACAAGATCAGCAACATCCGGAGTGCCCGAAGTCGCCGGCGATCTGATTTCGTCAACAGCCGCATGGATTTTGTCCGCAGTAGAGGGCCGGATTGCGTTCTTGTTAAGTGTCGTCGTGATATCATCAGCAAGGCTATCCAGTTCGCCTTGCGCGATCGGCGTTGCGACGTTGCGCGAGTTCAGATTATCGTATGTGTTCTGAGCTGCGGATTTTACCTCTGCGGACTCGGGGGCTGCGGCCCGAAACGCAGACGAGGCCGCCCTTGCTTCTGCCGCTTTAGCCGCAGCCAACCCGCCGAACCCAGCCGCCGCTATACGCGCATAAGGCTCTGCTGCGGTTCCTTCCGTGAGCTTGCCGGCCGTCTCGCTCGCAACCGCTGGCGCAGCGACACGGGTAGCAAACAGTTTCGGGATAGCCTTGAGCGCGCCAGGCCCGGCCAATTCAGGATCGGCCATCGCTGGCAGAAATTCCGCGCCTGTCTTGAGATAGCCTCCCAATGCCGTCTGCGGCTGATAATCAGGCGAGACAATCGGGTTAGGCGCGCTGTTGATGACATCGCGCGAAGTCGGAGCGTTCGCAAGCAACGAAGTCGGCGGCGTGAACTGCGCTGCTTTCGAGGCCAAGTCCTTGAATGCCTGCACCCTGTCAGGCGCGATGCCCAGCTTTGAACCGGCATAATCGGTTGCCGCGGACAAGAGCGAGCGCGCATCGCCAGCCATGCCGAGCGTTCCTGCCGTGGCATTGGCAAGACCGGAGCCAATGCTTTTCGCGGCGTCCTCACCCATGCTAGGACCATCCAGCACGAAGCCGGCCGGCAGTGCAGGCGCGCTAGACTGATCCAAAACAAATCCCGGAGGTAAGGCACTCATTGGGGCTGCCAACCTCCATTACGGAAAATGATCTTTTGACCAGTCTGCGGGTTCGTCGCAGTCGCGCCTTCCTGTACTTGAGGAGCAGTGCCAGATTGAGTCGGAGCGCCGTTCCTGTGAAGCCAGCTATCAATCCGATCAAGCACGCGCTGGCCATCATCCTTGATGAGAGGCCCCTGCTTTGCGGCCATCGCTGGCCCCATCGCGGTCAAGCGCTTCTCTTCAAGCGCCTGCAATGAGCCGTGAAGCAATTCCGAGAGCTTCGCGATCTGCGCCCGCTGCTGTTCTCGCGACATATTCTCTGAAAGGTTCTGCTCCCAGTGACGGATTTCAGAGTCCGAGAGGTTCGCGCCCTTGAATACCTTCGACATTTCCTCCGCAACCGCATGGGCGTTGGTGCGGAATGATCCAGGCTCGCCGCCGCCCGTTGCCTCATTCGCGAAATTCTTCACGTAGTTGGCCACTGGAAAGCGCGTATTGCCAAGCTTATCCATCGCGTCCATCAGAGAGCCGACATGCGCCAGCGTCTGATTGGCCGCGCGGACCATTTCAGAGCTTTTGCCCTTGGTCCAGTCCGGCCCGGCCTCGTTGCGGGCTTTCCAGACAGTCGCATCAAAGCTCGGATCAATCGCATGGGCCGCATCGATCAGCGCAAGCGTCGCGGGGCTACGCATGGCCGTGGTGGACGGCAGCGGTTGACGACCCTCGATCATGGCCTTCACTGTGTTGCGATAGGCGGGCGGCAGATAGCCATAGAGCGCGTCACCCGTCACGCCAGCCTGTTGCGCTTGCTGGAGCGTCGCCAGGCTGCCACCGGTTGATTGCGTCGGCGCGCCACCAGTGAGCGGCTGCCCATTCACGGTCTGTGCGCGATCGTTGACAAAGCCATACTTCTTGCCCTCGAGCGGGTCTTCGCTGATGACTTGATATTTTTCCTTGTTGGTCAGCAGTTCCGGCAGAACGGTTTTAGCAGCTTCCGGGTTGAGCACGGAAAGCATAGCGGTAGAGGCCGCTTGCCGGGGATCAATGCCGTTATCGATCAATACTCGTCGCGTCGCCTCGAATTGCGCTCTTAGATTCTGCTGCTGCATTCCGAGCTGATCGGTGCGCTGGCCCGTAAGGAGGCCAGTGATGCCGCCGGCTACGGCAGGCAGCAAACCGCCCGCGTTGGTGAAATTCTGGAATGCAGCCCCAAGATTGCCGCCCAAAGCATTTCCGCCAAGAGCGGGAGGGAGTTCCTGTTGCGGTGGCGCCTGCGTCGGAAGCTGGCCTTGCGCCGGTTGAGCATTCGGAGGCGTCATGACCTGTTGCGGCTGGTAGAGATCAGGATTGCCCATTCGCGGCATCTGATAATTACCGATCTGTAGCGGGGAAGCTTGCGCAGGAGCGGCGGGAGCAAAGCCTAGCGAAGGCTGATACTGATTATTCTGATCGGCCGTCGTGCGCAGGAAATCCAGCAAGCCGCCACCTTGGCCGCCATATGTTGATTGCTGAAAGAGGGAGTCGAGCAATCCCATCTACTTCTTGCCCCAAAGATTCCCAAGCGAGCCAATCCCGCCAAGGATCGTCGCGAACTGCTGCGCCCCGCTCATCTGGTTTTGCGTCGTGCCCGTGCCGCTCGACTGCGAGCCAAGCCCCGCAATCGGAATGCCGATCTGAGAGAGCAGGCCAAGGTTCTGAATCGGAATGCCTTGCCGCTGCAATTCGGCCGCAAGCGCTGTAGCCGCGCCTGAGTTCTGCGCCTGCAAGCCGGTCCCGACCTGATTGACGCCTGCCTCCTGGTTTGTGAGATAGTTCTGTTGCAGGCCGGACAATAGGCCGCCCGTGGCGTTGCCCGCGTTGTAGAGGTTGCCGGCCGCAGCCTGCTGGTTCTGGATGTTCTGATTGTATTGGTTGGTCAGGACCGGCGCGAGGCCAGCCGAGAGACCGGAAGCGAGGGCTTTCTGATTATAGCCCGATCCATCGCGGCCCGCGGCGGCAAATGATCCATTCACGCCCGTCGTGATCTGATCCTTGAGCGCCTGAAGCTGATCGCCAATTCCTGGCGTCTGCATCGGGTCATAGTTGGTGTTGTTCGCCAGCTTCGAGGTGTTCGCGCCATACTGATTATAGGCCGATTGGAGCATGGGCGCCTGATTGAGCGCGCCGCCGCCCGCAAGCAGAGAGGCCGTCGACGAATTGATCGCAGGATTGAACTGCGAAGTCCCGGCCGCGTTGTTCTCGATCGTGCTCAGAGCATTGTTCGCGCCAGAGCTAAGTCCGGTATTGCCGAGCTGCGATTGAAGCTGGCTAAGGATGCCCTGCAATGCAGGTTGCGCGGCCTGCCAAGGGGCGGTCGTGCTGTTCTGCGTTTGCGTGCTTGAAGACTGTCCGCCCATTATCTTATATCCGGCAAGTTGAAATTGGTAGGCCCGTAAAGAGCAAAGATAAGCGCGAATAGCCGTCTGTATGTCGCGCGGCTGATTGCCTTGTCGTATTCAAACATTCATAGGACCTTCTCTAATACGACGTATTCCCTTCGATAGCCGTCTAACACGCGCTCCCAACCTTCCCGGCCGATGATGCGCATGCAGCGGCAACCTTCCGCTTTCGCGTACTCTTCAATTTTAGAAATCAGGGATAACCAGCGTTCACGCTGTTCACCCGCACACGCGACGATTTCGCACGCACCGTTCACAAGCTGCGTTGAAGCTGCTGCTTCTATGTTCCCACTACCCCACGCAACCCAGACAAGTTGTTCGCCACCGAGGATCGATTTTTCGATATCCTCGAAACGGGATAACCCGGTTCGCTCGATCGCGGCGCGGATCAGATGCTTGACGTGCGGCCAGAACAGATCGATCTGCTTTGGATCGACGCAGATAAGGTCCGTCACTGATCCCCGTACCAAATGAGGCTGACGAAATTAAAGTCCAGTGCCACGCCGCCACTGGAGGAACTGAGGACACGATGAGAGCCCGCGGCGCGGGTATGGCTGTTGAGTGGAGCCGGCGCGTTCAAGGTTGCGCCCTCACTGTTTTCGGCAAAACATGCCGCTGCATAATTCGCGCTCGAAAACGGAACAGTAAAGCTGATGGTGTAGTCACCGGTTCCGTTCTTTGTCACCCCTGATACATTACAAGACGCGCCGGGCGTGATCGCCCCAACCGCGCCAGTCCCATCAAAGACAACCCAAGCCTTAGCCGCGCTCGGATGTGATTGTTGAACGGCAGGGACAACGGCTTTAACAGTACTCGTCGCCATCTCTTGATCGGATTTTGACGCGGCCGTTAGTTCACTGCCTTGGAGCGCCGATATGGCACTTGTGTTCGTCGCAATAGCGGATGTATTTGTCGCTATCTGCTGCGCATGCTGTTGCAGCGCCATGTTCTGTTTAGTCTGATCGCGTTCCTGTGTACCAGGGGCGTAGACTGTCACGTCGCGCCGTCCTGACTGATGCCAGGCTCAACACCAGCGCAGAAAGTCCAAACCGTTGCGGCCGGTATTCTCATCTTGAACCGCGAATAGCGTGTAGACCGTCGCATGTCACAACGGCCAGTTCGCGAATTTCGTGCGACTTCTGTCGTCGAAACCGGCGTGTCCTGCTGCGTCTCTCGATAGGACAGAGAGCCGAAGAATGAGGACGCATCCGTAATAGGACGAAAACCATCCACAAAGATGCGCTCGCCGTCCGTGCCCTGCTCTGCGCTCTCTAGCGTGGCTTCAAGATTTGAGCCTGTGAAAAACCCCTGCTTGTGATTACCATCGAACGCGGCAATCTGCGGCTGAACGGACGTTGCGTAAGCGTCCAGCGTCAAGGTCAAGGCATCAAGCGACGATGAAATCGTATCGAGGCTTTCCAAGGTCAAGCCACTCTGCGAGATCCCAAGCAGATATTCGCCAGAGACCGAAAGCGGGAAGAAACGATCAAGGATCGGGTCGTAACCGAGAACCTTGTCGAACAATCCTGTTGCGCCCGCACCTGATTTATACGCGAAATAGACGAACGATGTTCGCGGATCGGTCGCTCCGATGAATAATTGCAGATTGGTCTTATCGAGGTCATTCAGGAATGTGCGGTCTACCCTCTCGCGTCCGATCTGGACCGGAAGCGCGCCCGCATCGATCTTCTGAAACCCCTTGTTTGAGTAGAAATAAAGTGTCGTCCCGCTTCGCACGAGAGACAGAGGAGCAAACAGCCCTAAATCCTGCGTCAAGCGCTCAATCTGGAATATGATATCCGAACCCGGAATATAGGACATGCGCCGGATGGCTTGGTCCTGAAAGACCGTTCCGAACTCGCCACCGCCTACACCCCGGACGATGCCGCCATCGGGGAAATCCTGAAAGTCAGATGAGTTCGTTCCCGCCGTCCAGCTTGCCGACGAATTGAAATCTCCCAACCCACTCCATTGAATGCGATAGGGTTGCGAGAGAAGCCCAGAGAGCACAAGAAACCGTCCAACCACTGCGATATAGGCCGCCTGTGGCGGGCTCCCCAGCGAGTTGCTGAAGGCCGTGGCAGAGGTCAGATCGAAGACCTGCAACGGCTCATTGGCCTGCGTCGCAAAAACAAGACTGCCCGTTTGCGCGAACTGCCACTGAGCGTTGCCACTAACAGCACCATAGTGAGAGGTGACGTTGACTGTCCCGGAGCCGCCCGTGGTATTGATCCGCGTCCCGCCCGGAGTCGCTGAGACACTGAACGAAGAACCGGAAAGCCCCGTTGCACTCACATAGTAGACTGTGCCGGCCGTGATCTGCGCCGGAAGCGTTCCACCACCAGCCCGAAACACAACAGGTTCATTTGCGGCGAACGAATTTGAGACCGTGACAACACCGGGACTCGCATTCGAGATCGTGCAGTTAGAAACCCGGCTGACCGGCGTCCAGCTAAAGTCGGTATTGTTGAGCTGGTAGAGCCCGTTCGATGTGCCAGCGAAGACTTGAACCGAGCCGTCCGATTTCAGGGCGTAGAAAGCGCCGCGGCAGGTCGCAAACATGGCTTGCGTTGCTGCCGCGAGCGACGCCATAGGGCCATAACCATCGCCTCGGGGCACCACGTTCAGGATATTGTGCGCCTGGGTTTGGGATTCGTAATCCGCCGTATCAGGCTGCCAGGAACCCCAAGGGAGAAGAGGCATATCTAGCCTTATTTATGGGGTCACGCCCGGCAACCATATGCTGGTTGGCCCGGAATCAAAGCTCTGCCTTTCAGCAAGTGTGTTAAGCTGATCGAGCACCATTGACATCGCGCTGCCCCATACCTGAATGCGCGCGTCGTTCTGCATGTAGGGCGCAGCTTCAAGCAGTGCGCCATAAAGATAGAGGTCGGGCGCAAGCGTCAGCAGCCAGTTTGTATCATTGCTTGCCAACGCTGGCAGATTGGCGCGGTAAAGCAATTCTATGTCAAAATCCTCGTTTGGCGTCGGCGCCAATTCGATCTGATCGCCCACGATCGAGAAATAGACCGGCTGATCGCTCACGTTATCGATACTGAAGCGATAATCCTCGATTTGCGTCTGTGTCAGAAACGCAAGGCGCGGCTTTCCGGTCACGCCGCTGAGGCGCACGCTGCGCATGGTTTGGAAGTCGGACGGCAAATCGAGCAATTCCGGAGAGGCTGACAGCGTGTCCACGGTCAGCGTATCCCGCGTTTCCATGCGAGGATGGAAGAGTGTCCTATTGAACTTGGCTTCCGCGAGCGTGATAAAGTCCGGGATACGAGCATCCAAATCATCACGCGCCAACCATCCGGCGATAGCCGTTTGAAGGTCGGTATAGTTGGCGATCGCCATTTAGACCTTGCCCCGGAAAGTGCGATATGGCTGGTTCTTATCGCTGTTGAGCCACCATTTCATGAAGTCTGTATCGCCCTCCTTCAGCCGCTTGGCGAAGTCGCGATAGAAGATATTCAACGGAATGCTAGCGACGCGCGTACCTATGGCATCATTGCTAAACCTCTTGCCATAAGAGTCGTTCAGGCTCTCGCGGTTGCGAGCCAAAAGCTCATCCTCGATAATGTTTTCTGTCTTGCGGAAGCCGAGGCCCTTTTCCTTGTCCACCCAATAGATATAGTGGCGTCGGAGCCCATCGCTTGAAAAGCCCTCGAACTCCCAAGACTCGTCAGGAATTCGCGCGGGATCAGGCAGCGATGGCATCGGCCCGCTCTGCGGCCTTCCTGGAGATCAAGGCTTTGGCTTCCTCGATCGGGAGCATGATATGGGTTCCGGCCCAAATCTTCCCCGGATAGCCGACGCCGGGCGATTCATGGGGCTTCATCTCGCCCTTGATGAAGGCTTCCTTTTCGATGACGCGCCATTGGCCGGCCGCGTCCTTCTGTTTCACTTCGGCCTTGAGATACCCGACAATCTCGTACTCGCCGCGCGGCGCGTAGTTCTTGCTCAGAATGACGGGAAACATTTGTTTGTTAGTCTGCTGTGGGCTTTCAGGAGCCATGTGGGATTCCCTTGGTTTGCGCTCGTAAACGCCTTTCGGCATTTCTCAACTCCAAAAAGAAGGAGGGCGACCGAAGCCGCCCTCCTCATGATCGTTACGACACCGACGCCGAGAATGGCGTAGCTTCTACGCCGGTACAAACAATGCCGCCATCCAGCAACCAGATGCCGGAGGCAGCATCCTTCACACGAATCCACGTTCCCTTGACGCCACCCGTCGTGGTGCCGTTCATGGTGATGGTGTCCGAGGTCGAGGAAGTCGGAAGTGACGTTCCGCTGATATCCGTGGTCAAGTGAATCACGCCCTGCAGGATATCTGTGCTGTTCGCGACCTGAACGATGTAGTTGTTCGACGTGACTGTGGTCACAACGAACAACTCATAGACATCGCCCTTGCCGCTTGATGCCGGCAGCGTGACGGTAAGTCCTGCGGCGGCATTAAGGCACGTAATATTGCCCGCGTGAACGTCGCGATTCAGCGTCGCGCTCGCGGTGATGGTGATGGGCTGAGTAGGATAAGCCATTGTCTGTTCTCCTTAGCTATTCGAGCTGAGGCCGAAGAGATCAGCCGCAACACCGTGCGCCGCTTCGTTATTGACCAGCAGCGTGTATTCGGTGACGAGAACCCGCTTTTCCGCGTCGCCGGTTTTTGCCGGCTTCACAAGCTGGATATCGTCAAATACGCCGAGCGAAACCATGCGCGGATCGATCAGAAAGGCATTGCGGGCCACAGCGGCGCCCGCGCGTGCCATCTGGCGATTGGGCACCACCGATATCGTTCCGAAGTCGGACAGATACGTGTCCGCCGCCGCGACGATGGTGGTTTGTCCTTTGCCTGCCGCATAGCGCTGCTGTGCAACATTGGTATCCGACATGAACGTTGAGAATACCGTCTTGGCGTAGGGCGACAGCATCAGCGTCCGGGGAACGCCGCCCGCGTTGTAGGTGGACAGGATCGTGGCATCCAGAATGGCCTTGGTGAAGGCCCGCTGAGTGCCGTTGCCTGCCGCGTCCACAACGCTGGTTGAAGTGTTGAAGCCGCCAGACGTGCCGCCAGAGCCAAGATTGTCGTTCGTGGCGAGCCACGCCCGGAAGCCGCCAAGCTTGCGGTTGGTGGCACCGTTTCCGGAGCCGGCCAGCGAAGCCTGGTTGGACAGGGTGATGGCTTCCATATCAATACGAAGCTCAACGCCCTTCTTGGCAACCTCGCGAGCCAGTTCCGACTTGCGGCCGGCCTTTGAGGTCTTGTCCTGGGTACGCGAGATAATGATCTTCTTGTCCGAGATTTGCGTGTAGTTGCCGACGCGAGAAGTCGGATTGACAGCATTGAACGTCCAGTCGTTGCCTTCCGGCTGGTTGTTGCTGGTGTCAACCGAACCAAGCGTGTCGGTCTGCCACTCGGGATGGACAGAAACGACCGGCTTGCGGCCGATCAAGGAGGTGAACGGGGTTTCTTCCGGCGTGATCTGATAGATGCGATCCGCCAGCTCTTCCCGGTTCCCTACGGCGTCGTAAGTCTCAAAGGTATTGGCAACCTGTGCCATTTGGGTTCTCCGCTAAAGGTCAAGGTCCATGAGCGCGCTCACGCCGGCATCGAAATCGCCGGTTGTGCGCAGTTGCTCTTTCCTCGCCTGTTGCTCGCGGGATGTTTTCGCCTTCGGGTCCATGCGTTTCGTGCCAGTGAGAACGGGCTTTGACTGCACGGCTTGCTTGACGGTCGGAAGGTTCTTGCGCGCCCTTCGGTATGCCGCGAGATCGCGGTAAACCCGGTACAGCCGATGATCCAGGGCGTTGTTCATCTCCTCCGGAGAGAAGCCGTACTCAGCCATGGTATCGACCGATTCAGTCCAGAACTTGCTATAGACATCCGGCTTTTTCAATTCCGGCATGGCCTCGAGCAAGAGCTTGGCTTCCCTGTCGTGCAAATCCTTCTGCTGTCGCTGCTGCTCCTGGGTCGTGCGGGCCTGATTGGCCTGCGCGGCATTCTGCAACTGCGCTAGCGACTCGACCCTCTTATCGTAGTCAGCCTTTAATGCCACATACCGGAGCGGATCATAGTTTGGCGAATTGCCATTCAACAATTGCTCGTCCGGTGGCTGCGGCAAGAACTGCTGCGCTACCTGAAGGATGAAATCCCGCTGCTCCTGCAAGGAACGAGCGTGTTGTTCAATATCGGCCTTCTGGGAGGCGAGGGTTTCACGTTCCCTAGCGTTTTCCTGAGTGCCGCGTGTGAACGAAGCTTGAGAGAGATATCCGCGCTTGAGGTCCTGAACGGAGATCACGGTTCCGTCTTTCAGGCGCACATTCGCGGTATCGGCCGCGAACTTGCCTGACTCGTAACCGGGTCCGTCTTGTTCCTCTTCGGTCTTTCCCTCTTCGGACTGCTCCTCAGTCTCTTCGGCTTCGGGCTGCTCGCCTTCCGCCTGGGGTTCTTCGGGCTGATCCTGTTGGCCCTGATCTTCCTCTGAGAGGTCCGTTGCCGGGTCTTTGAGAACATCAGCAATTGCATCGGCGCCGTCATCGAATGACAACGGGGCGTCATTACCAGCCGCTGGCGCGGGGTTGGTATCAGACATTCAGTTTTCCTTTGGTGTTAAGCCGGGGATCGTCTAAGCAAACGAACCGGCGTCTTCCTGCACGTCTGCCGCCATGATGTAGCGGCTCAGAGTGGTGCGGATTTCATCGATCACAGCGACCTTTTGCTGATGCCGCAAGATCATTGTCTTGTCATCGGCATTGGCGAGAGCGAGCGCATTCAACGTCTCAGCCCGAATATCGTCCAATGCCTTGTTGAATGTGTCGTCATTCTTGAGGCGGTCGGCTTCGCGGCTCAGGTGATCTTTATCCATTCCACAGCTCTTTGTGTTTTATCTTGGATATTAGCGCGGCCGAAACGCCGAACCTGTCCGCGATATCTTGCTGCTTCATGGTGCCGAGGAGCCTGCGAATTTCTGCAACATCCATTTCAGTAAGTTTGGCACCGGCGTTCTTCTCGCCAGCCCCGCTCGTTCCGTGCTTCACTCTATCAGAGCTATTCCCGGCCGATGTTTTCCAAGAAAGGTGCCGCTTAGCGACACAGCCTAGATGACCATTGCCGCATGAGTGCGCTGCCTCGTGATGATCTGTGGGAGGAGGCCCCTCAGACTCCTCACAAACGAGCCGCGAAACGTTCTTTTGCTTTCCGTTATAGTGCAGTCTGCCGTAGCCAGAAGTGCTGCAATCATACGGCCAAGTAAGACAATCGGTCCCGTCGTAGGTGAGTACGACCTCGCGGTAATAGCGCAGCGCCTCTCCCTTGGAGATACCGCCGCCAAGAGGGTCGCCGTGACGAAACCATCTATTGTAGTGAGCAACGCACCAGCCGCGCGCCTCGACTCTCTTGCCGCAATCGGGGATGGAGCATATACGTAATTGAGCCATTTCGACCTTCCACCAGGTTGGCTTGGTTAGGGCTGGTTAGGTGCTTCAACACCAAATCAGCCCGCTTATTATAGCACATTCCTCGCTTCCTTGGCGAGGTGGTCGCTCAAACGGCTATCCCCAAAATGCCACTATGGGGACCAAGACGGGCCAGCTAATGGTAGCGATAATCTTCGCTGACATCGGCTTGCCCGTTGCGCGGGCAAACCACCACATCGTGGTTGCGCCCATCACATAGAGATAGACCGCTAGGTAAATCATCATGTCGTCGTAACCGCGGCGATCTTATAGGGAGCCAAGCCCGGCGCTGGCTCGACGCCAAAAGTCACGATCTCATCCGCCGCAATGCGGAAATTCGTTGCTGCCGCCGTCGGGTTAGCGGCCACAAGATAGCAAAATGCGCTGTCAGACGTGATCGTGATGAATTTGGTCTGGGCGTTGAACGCCGCGGATTGCGCCGACGTGCCACTGATCGTGACCGCCTGCTCAACGTCGCTCGGTTCTGACCAAATGTCAGGAGCGCCCGCAAGCTGAGGCTTCTTGAAATGTTCCTTGATCCAAAGTGTTGCCATTCTTAAACCCCAGCATCCTGGCTAAGTTTGCTTTCCACAGCATCCGGCTTGGTATCGGTATCCTTGCTCGCGTTGATGCGAGCGATTTCCAGTTTGACCAGATTATCCAGCGCGGCTTTCGCCAACGTGGTCTGGTTCTGCGCTTCGGCCTTCAATTGATCGACCTGAAGCTGCATTCTCTCATTCTGGATTTGCGCGACCGATAGCTGCTCTTTCATCGCGGTTTCGCGCTGCTTGGCCTCTGCTTCGATGATCTTGATCTGCGCTTCGGCTATTGCCTTTTGGATTTCAGCCTGAGCGCGGGCCTGATTTGATTTTTCCTCAGACGCTTGGATTTGCATCTGGGTGTTGGCCTTCAGCTTCTCGATTTCCATCTTCGGATCAGTTCGCTGCGAGGCTTCAGCCTTCATTTTCTCAAGCATTTCGGGCTTGATATCGAGATAGAACTGATCCGGGTTTTTGATGCCGGCGCTTTCGGCAAGCTTGGTCGCGGTCATGTTGATCTTTGGCACCATTTCAAGCGCCTCATCGGAGAACCCTGCCTGCCCCAGCCGATCAGTCATTGCGATCTGGACATTGAGAATCTGGTTCAGCATCGCCATGTCGCGGTCGCGCGAGCCAGTTCCAAGGCCGACATTGATTGTCACGTCCATCTTGGCATTCCAGGAGCGCGGGTCCATCTCCACCCACGTATCGCGCAGCCTGATCGTGCGCGGCCGGTCCTGATGCTTGACGATCAGCTTGAGCATCTGCTGGAACACGCGGCGCCAGCCTAGTTCAGCCTGGTTGCGGGCGATCAGCTCAATCTGAGAATAGGCCGAATCCTTCTGGTTCTGGCTTGCGGTCGCGGTCTGGTTCTGCAACGCTTCCGGGTCCAGCGCCATGGTGGAGCGGGAGACGCCGGTTCGCATTTCCCTTACATTGTCGAAGTGCTGGAGTCCGAGCAGCGCCTTGTCACCAATAAACGGGATCGGCAACGGAGCCGGCGGAACTGCACTCTTCTTGAAATAAACCGTGCCACCAAATCGAGGATTGCGGAGCATTTCCGGATTTGAAATCGAGCTTTCCTCAGCGGTCGTCATCGGGTTGTTAACCCAGTAAAGGTTATCGAGAAACTGCCGTGTCAGAACCGTTTTGACGCGCTGAATGTCCGACGTGTCGTCAGCAACCGATCGCGCATCCCAACGGTGCGGAACAGGCTCGCAGGGGATATCCGAGAAGGGAACGTCATCGTCCCAGACTTCCCAGTCGAGAAGTTCACCAGTCCCAGCCGCGCCAGCATAGAAAGCGCGGACAGTCTCCGCGATACCATCGCCATCAACGTCGGCCTTCACATAGCACTCAAACAACTCCACCAGGAGCATCGATTCATCACCCACGTTGTTGAAGAACGTGGTAGAGTTTTCGTCTCTGGCAATTCGTTCCTGCCGAATGGTGGAAAAGCGATCAACAGGAAGGTTTTCAACCAGTTCCTTGTCGAAGCCCATCTCGATCAGATCGGAGCGCGTCGCATCCTGCCGGTGAGCCGTAAACCTTGCATCCTCGATACAGGTCGCCTCGCGGTCGAGTAGAAAGTCCTCCGGGTTGATGCAATCCACCTTCAGCCTGCCGGAACTGACAACCCTCTTGACCTTCACATCGAAGGTCGGGATTTCCTGCTTGACCTGCTGCCCTGTTCCCGGATCGGTCAGGTAAATGCACTGCGATTCGCCCGGCTTCTGCGCCACCAGCTTAACGAACTGATCCATTTGCATGATGGCAATTTGCATTTCCGTCAGGCCGGAATGCTCGGAAACCTCGATCTCTTCTTTTTTATCCCACCAGTGCTTGATGATGCCGTTGCCCATCAAGAGCGAGTCATGAGTCCCGTTCCATAGGATGCGATAACCGGGATTGTCCCTCATGAACACGTAATTGATATAATCGGTCGCCTGCTTGGCGAACTCCTCGTCATTCGGGTTCTGCGGCTCATAGAGCGCCATCCGATCGGAAGCCGTGAATACGCGAATGATGCCCGGCAGCATCCAGCCGATCGTATCTGCGATATCCATCGACACGACCGATGAGCGCCCCTGCATGGCTGGCGTGTCGGTCATGATCCCGCGATAGTATTCGAGGGCCTTTGCGCGCTTTTGCGATAGTTCGGTATCGTCGTAAGTCAGGGCCGAACTGATTTCCTGCGACAACAAGGCTTTCAGCTTGTCGTCGTCCATCTTCTCGGTCATGGATTAGACAACCCAATCCTGTTCGGGCTCGACAGCCGCGATGAACGGAACGAACGGCTTGTATCCATCCGAGAACACCATGAATGCATCAGCGCCGTGGCAGTGCTCGTCATGCCTCGGGTGATTTCTCCAAGAGCCCAATTTTTCGTCCCATTCCCGGCTATAGTTTTCGAGGTGAATGATACCTTTAGAGCATCCAGCCTCGTCAAAGGCGCAGGATGGCAATTTCGTCCTGATGCCCTGGATAGAATTGATCTTGTCGGGGTTACGCTCGACAGTCTCAAACGTGTAACCAAGTCCGGCCGCAATCGTCTTGATCGTCTCAGCTTGACCGCTAGTCGCCGTCTGGCGCCTGTGGTCCACATCATGCGGCGCCAGATGCTGCCCCCATGTGGCGTTGCGCATCGCGCGCCATTTCTCAAGCCAGTTGAAATAATGGCCCAATCCCATGCCGCTATCTTCAAAATAGCCGACAAATCGGCTTTCGCCGGCGACCTCTTGATGCAGCCAAATCGTTTGGGTGTCACCCAAGCCGAAATCCCACATCGTATTAACTGCGATACCAGGCACAAACGGAAACGATCCGATCTTGCCGAGCTGGCGAAGATTGCGCAGTTCCTTTGCGAAGTAAGCGCCATCCCGTGCCGCCTTAAATGCCTCATCAGGGGTAGAAGGATATTCCTTCCACATATCATCGCCCTGCTCGACCTTCTTTGCGGCGTACCACCAGCGCTGCGGCCGAGTTAGCTGGATCCCGTATTCATCACCGAGGCCCTTGAAGTAAGCCTCATCCTCCTCAGTGACGAGATGTTCAACTTCCGTCTGGTAAGTCGGGTCTTCCCACCAGGGAAAGAAATGAAACTTATAGTCCAACTCTCCGAGCGATCGGCCGGAATCGGCCAGCCCTCGCGCCTGTTGCGTCTTATCGTGAAAGTCTCCTGCACGACCTTCCGCTGTACTCTCAATGAATACAAATTGGCGGGGCGCAATCGTGTTCAGCGTTCCGGATTTGATTTCCTTGGCCTTGTCGGGGGCCTTGGCGCATATCTTGCCGTACTCGGACACATGGACAAAATTCTTGGTGCCCGATCGGAGTGAAACGCCAACCTCGATACCGGAACCGTTTGTGAACTCCAGACCGAGCGCGTTGTCGGTCTTGATACCGACCGTAGCCTTGATTTCGGCCGGCATATTCTCATAGGCGAATTTGACGCGCTTAAGCAGTCCTTTGGCATTATCGATGGTATCGGCCACAAGTCCGGCCGCGAAATTGCTGTTGAATAAGCAGCAATCAAGAGCCAGCACCAGAATGAACGTCGAGAAGCCCATTTGACGGGCTTTCAGGATGATATTGAGAAAGTGCAGTCCGTCTAGGAGCTTCGACTGTGCGAAGTTAAGCTTGAACGGAACGACGTTCCCGAGCTTGTCCTGGATGAAATACAGATTGTTGAGACGCCAGCGCCGATCAGCCCACTGCTCGACAAGGGCTTCACTTAGAGCGGGTTCGCCCATCTATGGCTTTCATCAGATCGGCCACGCTGGCGCCAATTTCATGGGTAATTGATCCCTCTATGCTTGAGGCAGCCAAGTCCGGCATCACTTTCTTAAGCAATCCAAGGCCCGCAGTTACCTGCGTTGCTGACATTTTGCGCTTGCCGCAGGCATGTTGGATAAGAGCATTGAGAATGTTGGAATTTTGGATTTTAACCCGGTGCTCATCCGACATGCGGAAACCGGGCTGACGACCACGATCAGCCAAGCACTATTTGCCCTTCTTGCCCAGCAATCCCCTCGCCTTGGACTTGATCCGGTCCTCAGTGCCCTTGGAGATGTTGCCGGCGTTGTAGGCCCTGGTGGCGCCGCTGACCGCAAGGCGCTGATGAGTAGGGTCGTTCACTGGAAACGAGCGGTTAGGCCCCGCAAATGATTTGGTGGGCATTCTAGAACGCTTGCCGCTGGTCAGCTTCATGCTGGTGCTCCATTGGTAAATCCGGCGACTTCAGCCTGAAGCGCTGCAGCGTCGTCCTCCAGGCTCTTGATTGCGCTCTCGGCAATGTCGGCGGCGCTGTTGTAGGACGTGAGGGCTGTTTCGACCCGCTGTTCGATAGAGGCCTTGCGCTGCTTGGCAGCCTCGAATTTCTCTTTGAGAGAATTGCTTCCGGTGATGCTCATGGGACCGCTAGGCGTTGTCGTCTGATGGAATGGGTTGGCGAGGACTGAAGTTTTTTTTTAAACGCATCAGCGACCTCGGTATCGCTTGCGCCGGCCGGAACTTCGATCGAGGTCTCGCCCATCGCATAAACCTCGGTTCGCCCGCCGTCCTTGTAGTTCATCGTGAGAGATGATGCGCCGGGGAAGCTTTTGAGGCTTTCTCTCAGACTTGCAATACCCATGCGTTGCTCTCGGCTTAATTGAAGGATCGCCCGTTCCAGGTCCCTTGCGTAGGCGGAAAAGCGAAGGCGGCTGAAAGGGGCCATAAAAAATCCCCGGCTTTTAACCGGGGTTAAGTCAAGGGAGGAAACATCACAAGAAGCCCGGCGCGGATTTACCCGGCCGGGCGCGGCTCTTGCGAGCATGCCAAGCACAAGCTGATTTGGTTAAATCCGTCAAGAATAATTTCACGAAACCCACTGCTTGCCTGTTCGTATCCTGCAAACTTGTGAACCACTAATCCCATAACGCTGGCCGAGCTTCCTCTGGGATTCCGAGGATGACCGAATTGCAATTACGTCGGCTTCACTCAGTTTTGCGCTGCCGTGGTCGGCCCCATTGAAGATTATCTGCCTTCCCTTTGCGTCCCTATCGGCGGCATTATCCGCAGCAGAACCCAAAAATAGATGGGCAGGATTCACGCAAGCTCGATTGTCGCATTGGTGGCAAACAAAGATGCCAGCGGGGATAGTCCCTCTGTGGATTTCATAAGAAACGCAATGGGCCCCACGCGGGGTCTTGTCGATCATGATTTGACCGTAGCCGCCCCTTTTGCTGCCAGTCCAATTCCAGCAGTCCGTTTCGTTGTCGATCTTGACCTTGGAAAGTAGCCTTTCGCTGAGCGAGCGCATATCAAATATCCCAATATCGAGCCAATTTTGCCGCAGCCTCTCGCACGCTTTTACGAAAAAGGTAGGGGCTTAAATCACAAGCGATACCGCGATCCCATTCATAGCATACGAAATTATCGATAAGAATCGATGATTTATGCCCAATTATCTCAGCCGCCTTGCGATACATTTGCCGGTGAAAAGATTGCTGCTCAGTCTTGGCCATGCCCGACATATTGGTCGCGTCGGGGCAAAAGATTCGGTTCAAATCCACGGTCCTCGGAGAAGGATCAAGGCCCGCAAAATACCAATGGTGTCGGTATTTTCGGAGAGCAGTCCATTCCGACATGACAGCGGCAAATCCTTCCCGCGACTTATCAGCCTGCTTCAGCCGAGAATAAAGCCTATCAAGCGGGCTATCATGGAAATGATATACTCTGGTGCCCGTGCGTTCGTCGCCGCCGACGGTGAAGTTGTGGCCCGCCGCAGCAAGGCGCTCCAGCGTTGGTCCTACGGCCTCTGCATAGGCGGGATTCGGTTGCCCGCGTTTTGTCGCAGGAATGCCTGTGCGGCGGATGTTTTTGGTCAAGCTCGTTGCCCCGTGCATGATTTCCTCAGTTCAATGATCGCTTGCGCATTTCGGCAAATATTTCGCCCATTCGCTCATGGGTAATCTTGGGCCAGAATCTTGGAAGATTCCGTTCCGTATCCCAACCACAAAACCAATGGCCCAACTCGCCAGCGTGTTTGCAATTGCATCGCTCTAGATCATCCAGCTCAGGATCAACGCCAGTCGCTGCCTTGAATCTCTTAGCCGTGATCTTCATACAGTATTGCCTTTCAAACTGTTCCCGGCGAAAAACCATTATCGATATGCTCTTCAAGCTCGCCCTGGTTCTTCGGCTTAAATGCCAAGTCATAGTGCTGATAGTGATGGCGAAGCTGCTCGAGCGTCGGCGCTGGTGCTGGAGGGCCGCGCTTTTTCGTGGCGTTTGAAATTCCCCAATCCGGACCGTATTTGGCTTTCAGCTCGTCATAGGTCGGCCGGTGGGCCTTCGCCTCATCTTCGAGCCTGCGGGTTTCCATCTGATCAGCAATGCGCTTTTCGCGGGCGCGCTGATTGCGCTTTGGCAGCTCGGCGCGCTCGCACGCTTCCCGAACCTCCAGCACGCTCGGCAGCCATTTGATCTCGCCAGGAATGCCAGCAACAGGATGCGTGACGGCGGTGATTGTGCCTTCCTCATAGCGCGCCAAGACTGCCGCGATTGCAGCCACATAGGTCTCTGGATCGTTAGCATCACCCGTTCGGTAACAGCCTAAGAGCAGCCGGGCCCTCTCCGCTGCGTAATCGTTGATCTCCGCTTGCTGGGCCATCGAAGCTGGCAATTTTTCGGCGGAGATCGTCAGCAGCCTGAATGATTTTGCTTCCGGATTGTCCATTTTGCGGCCCTTTCAGTCTCGCAGCGATCCATCCCGATGGATCAATAACCTGATTTCTTTCAGCGTCTTCGATCAAGCCAAGCACGACGATGGCATCATCGCTGGCCGCCTTGAGGCACTTTCCGACAAACGAGCGGCAAGCGTCGGGCCCCTTGCCCGTCAAGGAAGCGAGTTTTGCAAGACCTTCGTTGAAAAGCCGAGCGCGCGGGTCAGACGCCTTCGCGTCCGAAGCGTTAGCTTCGGATATCTGTTCTGTTTCTGCTTCTGTATCTGGGGGCGTTTCTGTCACCGTTACACGTGATGACTTGTCACGGTATCTCGCGAGTGCAGATGCGGCGCTTGTCACGACGATCGCCATCCCAGCAAGTTCAGGAGTGCGACCAGCCTTGCCGCTGTTGCAAGGTTTGCAAGCGAGCCCGAGGTTATCGATGTCATCCGTCCCCCCAAGCGTTATAGGAACGAGATGGTCAACCACCAACTTTGCCGTAGCACGGCAATAGATACAGCACTCTCCGTCGCGGGCAATCAGCTTCGGCCGGAAGACCGAGTAGTCAGACAGAACCGGCAATCCGGCTGCGCGCCGCTTGTCGCGATACTTAGTGACGCGATCCGTGGAATTGTCGGTTTTGTATTGCCGACCATCCCAATTGTGAGGAGCGAATCCCGTTTCGGTTTTATCGAGCAAGCCAGCAGTGTGAAGCTGAGCAAGCGCAGCGGCAGTCCGCGCTTTTGGCAGGCGAAGCATAAGGGCAACATGATCAATGCTGGGCAATTTGCCGTCACCCTTGGAGGCGATGCAGAGAACAGCAACCCAAATCCAGCGCATCGCATCCGGAAGGCTCAGCACCTTCGGATCGTTGATCACGTCGTCGTAAAACCGAAACCAGCGCGTCATACCATCCCCAAGGCATGCTTATAGGTATCGAGGATGGCCTCTTGCGCGGCGCGATCATGCGGCGATTGCTTGCGAAGCCGAATGATTGTCCGAAGCGCCTTTACATCGAGGCCTCCAGACTTGGCTTCGATGTATATTTCGCGCTGATCGCCTTGCAGTTCCTTGATTTGCCCATCGAGATTTTCGATTCGCTCGACGATAGACTTCAATTGGCCGTTATGGCCTATGCTAGTCATTGCGGCCTCCCAAATTCCCCATGCAGTCGTTGAGATGCCCCGGTTCGCTCATGCGCGCCCTCGGTTTGTGATGCTGATGGAACGCGGTTCAACTGAAAGGTGCTTTCACGAAGGGATATTGACGCGCCGTCTATGATCACATTGGCCAGATGAGCTTGACTGATCTCAACCTGGATTATTTCGCCGTCTGTATCGGCCTTGTAATTGAAGACGAAGCGACCGGGCGCGGGGAATGTCATGAATGCGATGTGGGCTTTGATCATGCTGCTTTCTTCCGATTGTCGCGCCGCAAGCGCTTGAACATGACTTTCTCTATTTCCCGCTCTAAATGGCCATAGTCGATGCCGCGCGGCTTGAAATGAGATTTGGCCTTGATCAGTTCGGCGTAGCGCTGGTCAAGCGGGAGATTGCGGGTGCGATCGAGAAGCGCGATGAGATTCATGTTGCACCTGCATCGCGAAGCCGAGCCAGCCGATTTGCGATAATGCTCTCGTGCACATGCAGCAGCTTGGCAATCGTATGTGTGTCGAGCTTAACTTTCCACATGGCGAGGATCGTGCCGTCGTTTAGAATGCTTTCATGTGCGCGGATCATTGCGTGTCCTCGCAATTCAGATAGGCTTTCAGACTCTCGATCGTCCTGACAAGCATGGGATCGCTCATAAGCAATATCTCGATCTTTCTGACCGCGTGCAAAACGGTGGTGTGATCCCTGCCGCCCATGCGCCGGCCGATCTCGGGGAGCGAACGCAGCGTCAATGTTCTGGCGAGGTAGAAGGCGATTTGGCGAGGCCAAACGAGATTGTACGTGCGTCGCGCGGACCGCATGTCGAGATATGACACGCCAAAATGCTTCGCGACGGTGCGGAAAATAAAATCGATCCGAGGCCCGTATTGATTGGCGGAAGGAAATTCCATCTCGCATGCTTCGCGCATAGCTTCATTGGAGACGGTAGGATGAGCAGGAATTTCCTTAGGGAGCGGCGTTGCCTCGGCAACAAGCTGCTCAACTGTGGCGTCATCCGCAATGCGCGCCGCGGCTTCCGCTATCTTCGCTTTGAAAGCCTTTGATCGGTTATGGGCCTCGATCTGTGTCGGTGTCAGAGCCGATTGACCGGCCGTCGAAACGTCATTCCCCTTCGCGCTTGAATAGCTCCGCAACGATTGCTGCAACGATTGCTCCTGGTGGTTCATGGTACCCCTCTAAGTAGCGTCTTCCGGTTCTCTCATCCTTGCCTGTGATGGCGGCAAGGTGCATGTCCGTCTTTTGCGGCCATAAGTATTTGACAACACCAACCCATTTCATTTTCCGGACAATATTGTCCTTGCCCGGACGAAACCGGCCGTCGATTTCACTCGCAACAACGTCGCGATTGCCGAATGCTGTACGCATGGAAAAACGCCCCTACACAACTCACACACAAAGCATCGGGTCTTACGCGATGCTCATACTCAACAGGCTGCGCGTGCAGGCGCAGCTATCCGAAGCTGACAAACAACAGAATGAACAGCGAGACAGGAATGCTGACCGCGATCAGGTTGACGACCGAAAAGCCGACGAGAAGCGCGAGTACATCAATCAACGCTTGCGCGAGATTTCCGCGTTCGAGCGGCGCGCTAGGGGCGAGGATGCTCCCCGACGGAAGCGAAATTGATGCGACCCCAGCACCGGAGGTTGGGGGGGGCGAAGTCGCCGGGGTCGCCTCTGTGTCCCCTGAGAGAGGCACGGAGAGGAATTTGGGAATACCAAAGTTACGCGTCATGCCCCGATCTCCTGTTTGCGGGAGACCTTGCGGAGGATTTCGTGCGCGAAGGAGATATCGGTGAGCGGGCGGAAGCGCAGAGAGGCAAAACCGTTTGGCTTGTCTATGCCCTCAAGTTCGACCACCAGATAATTCGAGGTTTTGAAGAAGCGCGGTGATAATGGTGGCAATCGTCCGACCGAAGAGATTGTGTAAATGCCCCCGCGAACGATCCATTGCGAAGACCAGTTGTTCGACCTGTCGTCAACACAACAAACCTTCTGCCCCACCCTAAACATCGCAATCCCCCATCCCGAACCAAATGCATCGCCCGACCATTATGCCGAGCGCGACTTCCGCCAAGATCACGAGCCCGATCCACATCAGAAGCGTCATGCTACAGCCTCACGGGTTGACAACCGCCAATTGCAGGTCAGAGATACTTCTCTCAACTGGAGGGGGAACAAGAGATGGGCGAGACGCCAGAGCAGCAGACCGAGCT
>Ga0070681_10000954_pt1 | contig 24356 bp, 19 predicted proteins | sample KBSC83BmetaG_FD_65650 | JGI IMG/M metagenome (GOLD analysis project Ga0070681, IMG submission 65650) | Corn rhizosphere microbial communities from Kellogg Biological Station, Michigan, USA - KBS C8-3B metaG | ecosystem: Host-associated > Plants > Roots > Rhizosphere | place: USA: Michigan...
CTGCAATTGCCTGTGGCAGGGTTTGCGACCGGCGTGGGCGATATCAACCAGCCGCCTTCTTATAACCGCGGAAGTGCCGATCATAACAACCGATTGCACTTCTTCGCGCAAGACAACTGGAAAGTGACACCGAAACTGACGTTGATTTATGGCATCGGATATTCCTACGAAAGCGATCTGCTAAATCACGACCTGACGAAACCGCAGTACCTCGAGCCGATTCTTGGAGCCAACGGTTTGGGTAAGGAGCTGCATCAGAACCATAACTGGAGTCCCGCGCTGGGCTTCGCCTGGAACGTGGGGAACGACAATAAGACCGTGATCCGCGGTGGCGGTGGAATTTACTACGACACGATGAACCTGGAGGTGCGGCTTTTGGAGCGCGCTGCGATTGGACCGCTCGGCACGGGCCGTGTGTTGCTATATGACTCCACATTTTTCCCGACGATTGACCAGATCTTCGGAATCAATGCGAACCTGCCGCCGCCTCTGCAGATCGGCTCGCTCTCAGATCACCCGACGAACTTCACGGGCGCGAACCTGGAGGCGATCCTGGGTACTCTGCGCGCCGGGGCGGCACAGCAATTGCATCAGAACCCAACCAATACAGATCTGACCATTCGGAATATCAATGTGTTCAAGACCGCGCCCGGACTGGATATGTTCGTGAATGATTTTAGGCCACCCTATTCGCAACAGGCGAGTTTAGGCGTCCAACGGCAGGTGACCAATGACATCACGGTGAGCGCCGACTTTGTTTATCGCCATTTTCTGCGGGAGCGTATCCGCAACACAGACCTGAACCATTACCTCAGCGTTAAAGGGCCGGTGATTCCCAACTGCACCAGCGCCGCCCAGGCTCTTGACCCAACCGCCGAATGCTCCACCGGCCGTATGGACTTTGACGTCAGCGGCGGTCGGTCGACGTACAAAGGCTTGTTGCTGCGGGTAGACAAGCGATTCTCGAATCGCTTCATGTTTACGGCTTCCTATTCGTTCGCTTCTCTTGTGGGTTTCAACGGCGTCGCATTGGAGAGCAATTGGTTTGCCAGCAACGGGCCACAGATGGGACGCCACAATCTGTGTTTCTCAGGTACCTGGAACCTCCCGTGGGGTTCCACAATCTCTACCATCAGCACGTTCGGCAGTCGCGGGCCTTTTGAACCGACCATCCCGAATGTGGATCTGCTGGGCGATGGCACGACCTCCGATCTGCCGCTCCCGGGTGGTGGTTATAACGAGTTCGCCATTACCAAAGGAGAGTCGGATCTTGCGCGGCTGGTGGCACAGTTCAATACGACATACGGCGGAACGAAGTCGCCTCGCGGGCAGAACATTCCTTTGATTACGCTGCCGTCAACCTATAGCTTCGGCCGGAACTTCACCACCGAAGATTTCCGGGTGACGAAGACGTTCAGAATGCATACCGAGCGTGTCAACCTGCGTATTTTCGGCGAAGTTTTCAACGCATTTAATTATGCGAATCTCACTGGATATAACGGCGATCTGACGTCATCCACCTTCGGGCAGCCAACCGGTAGGCTCGGCCAGGTCGTGGGTTCCGGCGGCCCGCGAGTTTTCCAAGTCGGTGCACGCCTGGAATTCTGAGGGCGTTATTGAATCGCGACCGTTAATCCGGCCTGACTAGTGAGGTTCCCGATTGTCAGACGAACGGAGACCTGCGGCCCCGCAACAACTTTGCCGGGGATACGTGCGTTCACCTGCAAAGCCCCAGCAACCAGACCGGGGGCCGCACCAGCATATAACACGTCCGCATCAACGTTTCCGATCGTCACGGTCACCGGCGCGACAGGTTTCGGGAGCGGATCCGCAACTGTAATAGCGCCGTCCGGTACTGCGGGGTTCATCTGTCCAGCACCTGTCGCGTAAATCACCACAATCGATCCCGGTTGGGCAGGATTTGCGGCCGAGTTAACACTGCTGTCCTGGTTGAGAATCGCTGCTTGCCCGGTTCCGGAGCCGTTCAGCGTGAAGATTCCCGGACTCGAGGCAGCCACTGGCGCCGGCAAAGCATCAGAGGTTAACCCCAGGTATTCGATTTGTACGCGCGTACTCGTCCGCCCCGCGACGGAGCGCGGCACCACCGCGTTGACCTGGTCCGAGTCCGTATACAGCAACGGTGCGGGAATGCCATCGAACAAAACCCGCGTCCCCGCCAGTTGCGTTGCCAATGTGCCGGACTTGGTATCCATGGCAGCCCCGCTCGCCGGTCCAACACCGTATCCAAAGATCGATACGAGCTCGCCGGGCGCGACAGGTCCTTCGGCATAGTCCGCTCCGTTCACGATCGCGGCCGCGCCGATCTTAGTCCCTGAGGGGGCCAGAATCACGTTCGTGGTGGCATTCGCCGCGCCCATCGTCGCTGTAAGCGGGACGAGCATTGTCGTGCTTACCGGCAAGGCGGAGATATTGAAAGTGGCGTTTGTGGCGCCGGGCGCTACAGCGATGGTAGCTGGAGCCGTAATATGATTCCCGCTCGAGAGTGCGAGCGTGACTCCGCTCGATCCGGCTGCCGCGGATAATTTGACCGTGCAGGAAACCACCGCCGGAGTGACCACATTCCGAGGCGTGCATACCATGCCGCTCAACTGCGGCGGCTGAGCGATAGTCAGAACAGATCCCCGCGCATCTATCGCGATTGCGCCGGCATCGGTCGCCGCGCCTAACACATCGCTGACTCGAATCGAAGAAACCGCCGCGGACGTGGCTGCGAGAGTCACCTTAACGCGTGCCACGACTCCGTTCGGAATAATGTTCGTATTCACCCCCCAAAGCAAGCAGTTGACGCCACCGGCTCCTCCCCGGCACGTGACCGACTTGCCAGCGGAAACCGCCGCCGGCCCGGCAGCTACATCAATTGCGGCAACATCTGTTGCCCAATAGGTGAACGTCCACTGGAGACCCGCGACGGCCGGCTGATTGGAGGTGAGCGTGAGGTCAAGCGAGATTGTGGCGCCGGGTGCGCCGGAGCCAGATGCGAGACTTAGGGTTGTACCTTCAGCGTATCTCGCGTTTGCGATGAAGAAAAGCAACAGCAGAAGCCGCGGCGTTATCTTCATTGAACCCGTTGTCGATATGCAATGGTAGCACGGCGCGCACGGGTTATGAATAGCTAACCCTTTAAAATCACTGCGTCGCGAAGGTGACTGAGTTCGGCATCACGCCGCCGATCTGAATTTGAACGTTCTCTGTACGCATGGCCCGAAGCCGCAAAATTCAAAGTTCGTCCAGAGTTCTACCACCGTCGCAACGTAAGATCGTTATCATGGGCTAACTTGACGCAGGCGTCCACTCTAGCGGGGCCGTTTGGACAAGCGAAATGGAAACTGCGAGAACACGGCATAAGATGAAGACCGCAGCACTCGATGGCGCGCTTCTTCTCTTGTTGGCGGCCGTCCTGATTTGGCCGCTCTTTCAGGTGCAGTACTTCGATAACTGGATGTCGATAGACGGCGGCTTCATCGGCGACGCGCGTTTCTTGAGCGAGCACCTGCCCAGCCCCGGATGGGTTTCAAATTTCTACTGCGGCAACAGGTTCGATTATCTCTACCCGCCTGCCATGCGTTACGGCTCGGCGTTGATCTCGCGATACGGCGGATTCAACGCAGCCCAGGCCTATCATATTTACTCGGCTTTGCTTTATTGCCTCGGCGTCTTAGGAGTCTACACTCTCCTGTGGACCGTAAGCGGCTCCCGATTATTTGCAGCGTCAGCCGCAGTTGCTTCGCTGATTCTTTCTCCAGTGCTGCTGATATTCGCGTCCATCCGCAAAGATTCGGCGCTCCACATGCCACAGCATTTGAACGTAATCGTGAAGTGGGGAGAGGTGCCGCATATGTCCGCCATGAGCATTCTGCTTTTTGCGCTTGCCGCGGCCTGGGTGGCGCTGCGCGGTGGACGTCCGGGAATGCTGGCCGCAGCGGCACTGCTCTTTGCTTTGTGCGTATCGAACAATTTTTATGGCGCCACCGCCGCGGCCATTTTCTTCCCGCTGATGGTCTGGACGTTGTGGGTAGCTTATGGTGGAGCGGCCATTTGGCGTCGGACCGCGGGTATTGCGGCGCTCAGCTACGCCCTTTCGGCCTTCTGGTTGACACCTTCGTACCTGGCTCTCACTGCCGCGAACCTGAAACTCGTCGCACAGCCCGGTAATACCCGTTCACGGTTGCTGGTGCTGGTTCTGATTACCGTGTTCCTCGCTGTTTCGTTTCGCCTCGGTCGCCACAAGCCGGAGCGCGTCTGGCCGCTTTTCCTGGCAGGTGCGCTGGGCTACTTCGGACTGAGCGCTCTGGGCGGTTACTTTTTCGACTTCCACGTCGTTGGCGACCCCTCGCGATTCGTGCCCGAATTCGACCTTCTGCTCATCTTCGCTGCGTTGGAGTGCCTACGCCGGGGAGCGCTCGCCCTGCGCATCTGCGGCGGACTTCTGCTTGCCGCGGCGTTGGTGATAGCGTTGCCGTACGTGCGCCATCCCTGGGGAATCTATGTAATCGACCATCACCCAGAGCGTCGCATCGAGTACAAACTCTCGCAGTGGCTGGCCGCCAATCTGCCCGGGGAACGCGTCTACACCGCCAGTTCATTGGGCTTCTGGTCGAATGTCTGGCATGATGTGCCGCAGGTGGGAGGCATATCGGACCAGGGGATGCAGAACCAGATCGTCGCGTTGGCCAACTGGCAGGTCCTGGTGGGCGACAAACCCACACGGGATATCTTCTGGCTGCAGGCTCTCGGCGCCGATGCGATAGTGGTCCACGGCGGGCGCTCGCAGGAGATCTTTCACGCCATACGATCCGAGCACAAATTCGACGGACGGCTACCGGTTCTGTTCGATAGCGGAAAGGACGACATCGTGTATCGCGTCCCGCGGCGTTTTCCCGGACTTGCGCGCGTTGTTGATCGGCACAAAATGGAGTCACTTCCGGAAATCGAATGGAGCAATGAGAATGAGCCTCAGCTCCGCTCCTACGCCGACGCGCTGGAGCACGGTCCCGATTCTTCGGCGTCGAGCCAGTGGGTGAGTTCGCGGAGCATGCGGATACACGCGCGGATTCGTGAAGGTGAATCCATCACTGTGCAGGAGAACTACGATCCGGCATGGCGCGCGTATTCCGCGGGCCGGCGGCTACCGATTCGAAAGGACATCATGGGCTTCTTGCTGATTGACCCGCCAGTTGGCAAGCAGGAGATCTCCCTGGAGTTCAGGACTCCGTCGGAGAACCGTATCGGGCGTGTAGTGAGCGTGATCGCCCTATTGCTCGTAATGAGCGTATCGGTACACGGCGTATGGTCGCACACAGGCGGAAATTGACAGCCCTGTCACTAGGGGCGGCGTGACCTGACTAACGAGAGCGTGCAATCCTCCTGTGGAACACTGCAGTAACTGAAAACCACCTACCTACTGAACGGCAATCGTTACCTTAGCCGGATCGGACTCGGCGCCGCCGATTTTTATTTGAAGCGGCACAGCATTGCCGGGACTTACGCCCGCCGGCACGGTGAATTGCAGTTGGTAAACCCCCACGAACTGCGGCGCAAGTCCAGAGAATTCAATGTGAGCCGAAACGCCGCCAACGAGGACCTGAGGCTGCGTTGTTGTGGTCCGCTGCCGATCTGTCGGCTTGCAACCACTGAGTGCGCAAGGAGCTAACCCGTCGTCGATTTTAGGTGTCACCGGCCCCAAACCCGTCGCATAAACGAACAGGTGGTCGCCGGCCTTTGCTGGAACGGCGGTTAATCCCGGAACCGAGCCTGAGGGCTGGGCGATTGCCAGGGTCGGCTTACCATTAACGGTAATTGCGACTGCGTTGAACGCCAGAGCCATCCCGACACCATTCTGCGTTAAGGTAAACATACCAGGAGAGAATTCGCCTACCGTAATCTGTTGAGGCTGGGAGTCGTGGCCATTCAAAGCAACAGTTGCATTTGCGGACCCCGCGACCGCCCCCCAGGGAAGTTGCACGCTGGCCTGGGAACAAATCCCTAGCGGGCACTGCGTGTTAACGACGTAGAAGACCGGCGCCGGGATACCATTCACTTTCGCTGAAACTTTATCTGATCCAATCGCTAGTTGCGTGCTTAAGGGGGTACTACTGGCTTTTGACAATCCAAGCTTGCTGCCCATGTTCGTACCAAAAATCAATATCAGCGATCCAGGTGGGTTCGTGGGAGACCCACTTGAAGCATTGACGACGCCACCGCTAGTTACGGTTGGCACCTGAGCGCTTACAACATCGATCAGACCTCCCAGCAGCACCATGGAACGAGCAAACTTCATATCTCCATTTTTTGCCAATTATTCTAAACGGGCAAGCTTTTCCCGAAGAGTTTACTTGTGGGAACTCTGTGATAAAGCACGAATTTCCGTGGCTGTCCGCATTACTTCCGGATTTTTACCGCCATTCAGGTCGGCCGCCCGCTCCGCTTCCAGCAGCGCCTCACCGAAGCGCCCCTCCACACCCAGGACTTGCGCCAGTATCCAGTGCGGTTTAAACCAGTTGGGTGCGCTCGAGATGGCAGCACGCAGGGCTTGCTCGGTATGCGTATGATCGTTCCGCTGCCCGTAGAACACGGCCAGATTGAACCAGGCGTTCTGTGGCTCCTCCGCATTGCGGGCCGCGCGTACTGCAGCTACGAGCCCCTGTTGCCCGGCGGCTACCGCCTCCGCGTTGCTCTTGGCATTTGGGACCGCTCCGGCCATAAGTCGTGAGTACCACAAGTCCGTTCTCATCCCTGGCGGCCGCCATGGCTCGAAACGCTGGTAAAGAGCCGCTGCGTCCCCGGTATGTCCCGTGCGGGTCAGCCGCTCCACCCGCGCGAGCGAAACATCACTTGCAAGCAATACGATGGCAAATGAAATGAGCAGCAGAGACACCGTCACACTCGCGACTACTGCAATACGGCCGTCGTATCCGGAGAGGTTCAGAGGGGTGAATGCCTGCGCTACCAAAAGTCCTACCGTAAGATAAAAAAACACTGCGGTCGGAAGAATGAAACTCGTAAATTGCTGGCTCACCGCGACGGCTACCAGCATGGCTCCCAGGGCAGCGCCGAGTTTCCCATCGGTCGACCTCCACGCGGCGTAAAGGCCCAGAATGACTATGCCCAACAGAATTGCGAGACCTGCCACCCCTTGCGTGGTAAGGGCATCGATGAAAATGTTATGCGGCGATTCCTGATAGAAATCGGCCTGCGCCCTCGCCAGATCGACTGATTGGTATCGCGGAAATTCCTTCGAAAACGTCTCCGGCCCAAATCCAAACGGCCACCGGCCCGCCACCATGCGCAGTGAATCGCGCCACAGCAATAACCGCCCCCCTCCCGCAGAATCTTCGACGAACCAGCGCGTTCGGCTGCGCAGCATTTGTCCGGCACTCGAAAAGTAGAAGACCCCCGCAGCCGCGAGACCGAGTGCTACTGCGCCGATCGCACGTGCGCGAATTCCTGGTTTGAGCCGAATGAGGAGGACGATCGCGCCGCAAACGAGGCCGAGCATGGCAGCGCGCGTCCCGGTCAAAATCAGCGCAGCGGCGCCGACGACGCCCGCGGCAGCTCCCGCAATCTTCCATGCGCGCCGCTCCTCCACGATCGCCAGCGCAGCTCCCGAGAAAATCACGGAGAGCAGATAAGTCGCGAAATAGCTGACATAGCCCAGCGTTCCCGGCGGACGCACAATCGTGAACGGAGCTTCTCCCACATGATATGCACTCGGATCGATCAGCGGATCCCATCCGAAATATTGCAGAATTCCGTACGCCGCGGCCGGAATTCCGGAGATGGCAATCACTCGCAAAAACCGCCGAACGTCCATGGGATCCCCTGCTGCGTACTGCGCCGCCAACCACACGAATATTAGCAGCGCAATCTGCGTAACCAGACCGAACCGCCGCCACGTACTCCCACCCAGAGAAAGCGCCACATCTGTCGAGAATCCCGTCGAAATGGCGAGGGACGCTGCCTGCAAGATCAGTAGGATTCCCAACAGTCGCAAGCCTGCCGAACTCGTACGTTTGTGTAGTAAACTAAGCGGCAGCGCGACAGCCGTTCCCATCAGCAAAACCACAATTTTGGGAGTGATATCGTAATAAAGCATCAACTGTGGCGTGAGAATTAACGGAAGTAACGCCACGATGGCGGACAAAAGAATCGCCATATCGGCTACACTATCCCACAAGCAGGGCCGATGCCGGAATCCTTTGAATTATTTCGATACGTGGATCACCTGCGCCGCCGGTGGCGTGTCGTTGCGGTCGCTTGCGGAGTGGCTTGCGGACTGGCGCTGATTGGGGCGTTGATCACACCGCGGCAGTACACCGCGACTACGCGGCTCATGATTGAGCCACCAGCCGGAACCGATCCACGTATGGCGATGGCTGTGAGCCCTATCTACCTCGAATCGCTCAAAACGTACGAGCTGCTGGCATCTGGTGACAAACTCTTCCACGATGCCCTCGAACATCTCAAAATGGCGCGCTCGATGCCGATCGATCAAATGAGGCGCTCCGTTCTGAAAGTCACGGTGCCGCGCAACACCCGAGTGCTCGAAATCTCCATTACGCTGCAAGACGCCGCTCGCGCGCAGGCACTCGCGTTATACATCGCCGAGCAAAGCGTTCAGCTGGCCCGCGACATGTCCCTCGAGACGGAACGCGAACTGCAAAAAGACGCCCAGCGGCAATGGACGGACGCGCGCACCCGTATGCAACAGGCCGAGAACGCCTGGGCGAACCTGGCTAGCGGACCGGCCAGTCAGGCGCCCGCGCATGCTGCCGAGGTGGATGTAGCACAGGCCCAACGCAACGCCGCACGGCTAGCGTTCGAGTCGGCCGAGAAGCGCTTAGAGGACGTGCGGTCGCTCTCCGGATCCCGTGGCGAGCGTCTCACCGTGATCGATCCCGGCGTGGTGCCCGAACGTCCGTCGTGGCCCAAAATACCGCTGATGGTACTTGCGGCGCTGGTCATCGCACTGGTTGGATCGCTTTTCTATCTGACCATCGAATTCAACTACCGGCTCGAAAAGTCCGCCCCTCGTCCTGTTGCGCCAATGGCGCGCGTAAAAGCACGCAATGATTGAGGCGCGCCTCGCACAACCGCCGCGCTGGTTTCTCGTTTCAATGGCCATTGGCGCTTGGGCTGGCTTTGTTGCGCTCTCGCCCTCGCTGGCGTCGGCGGGACTGCGCACCGCGCCAGTAGTTCTGGCAGCCATAGCGTGTTGGGTATTCGCCGAACCGCATCGCTGGATTGCGGCATTCGTGGCAGCGGCGGTCCTGCTCCCGCCGCTCCCCATCGCACTTGGCGATTCGGGGCCGCACCCCTCGCTACTGTTCGCCCTACTGGGGATTTTCGCGGGCGCGCTTTACATCAGGCAGTGGCGCATCACCCCCGACCAGTTCTCTCGCGCTTTGCTGTGCCTGTTCTCCGCCCTACTCGCCAGTACGGCATTGGCCGCGTTTTACTCCGGTGAGGCGCTGGCCCTCCAAACTCTGGCGCGCGTGCTTTTGTTCGGCATCGGAGTCTACGTTTTCTTTTACGCATCATCTGTGCGGCCGGCTGGAGGCGCCCCTTCGCTTCGAAATCTGTTCTGGCTGGCGGTGGCTTCCGGGGCCATCGCTTGCGTGGATTTTTATTATCAGCTTCCGGCGCCGGCGGGCTTCGGTGCGCAGTTCATCTGGACAGAAGCCGGCGTCTATCGCCGGGCGCAGGGCATCTTTTACGAAGCCAGCACGCTGGGGAATTTCTGTGTGTTTTTCCTGGTGATGAGTGCCGTGGCATTCACTAGAAGCCGAAGAGTCACGCCGATCTCCCGCTTCGGGCTCGTACTGGGTAGCATCGTCTTCTCCGCGGCTCTGATCTTCTCCTACTCGCGTGCCTCGATTCTGAATCTGCTGGTCGCCCTCGCCGCACTTGTCTGGCTCGACCGCGCCCGCATCCGCTGGCGGAAAGCCATCGTGCTGCTGGGCATCTCGCTCGCTGCAGGCGCCGCGGCGAGCTACTACTTCCTGCCGGATATCGCTGCTGCCTCGTGGGCCAGATTTTCCAACTCGGTTCGTTATTTCTTTGATTACACTGAACCCATCTTCTCAGGGCGGTTCGCAAGCTGGCGCGTTCTGCTGCGATTTCTCGCGGAGCACCCCTGGCATGCGGTGTTTGGAATCGGGTACAAAACCCTGCCTTATTCCGACTACGTCGGCCAGACCGTAATTGCAGACAATATGTACCTGAGTATGCTCTCGGAAACCGGTGTCGTCGGGCTGGCATCGCTGGTGTGGTTGAATACCGCAATCCTGAGAGCCAGCCACCGCGCCGCCTGCAATGCGAACCCGCACACATCCTTCTTCGGAACCTGGATGTTTTGTTTCTGGCTGGGCCAGTCCTTTCAGATGCTTTCTGCGGACCTCCTGACCTACTGGCGAGTATTGCCGGTTTATTTTCTCGTGATGGCCTGGGCCGTGAGAGATGCGAACCAAGCACCCGCCCAGTGAATATTCTGTTCCTTGACCAGTTCAGTGAGTTAGGGGGCGCACAGCAATGTCTGCTGGATCTGGTGCCCGCGGTTCAGCACGACGGCTGGAAAATGACATGCGCGGTCCCGGGAAACGGCCCGCTCATCGCAAAGCTGCGCGACCACGGCGTGACAATGTACCGACTCGCTCTGGGCACTTTCGCATCGGGCCGCAAGCCGGTGCTGGATATTCTGCGCTTCAGCCTCGAGACCCCAAGACTCGCTCGTGACATCGTGCGGATGGCGAACGAGAGCCGCGCAGATCTACTGTATGTCAACGGCCCCCGTGTGTTACCCGCGGCAGCCTGGGCAGCCCGGAAAACAGGACGGCTGCTCTTGTTCCACTGCCATAGTCATTTGGCGCAGCGCTCCGCCGCAATGGTGGCGGGTCGTTCGCTTCAGTTGTCTAACGCGCGTGTGATTGCTTGCTGCCGTTATGTTGCGCGACCGCTTTGGCCCTACATCGATCCCGGCCGCCTTCGCGTAATTTTCAGCGGAGTCGGCACCGTCGGACCTCAGAGAATCGCCAGGGACAAAAATGGCACCCGGATCGGCATCATCGGGCGCATCTCCCCTGAAAAAGGACAGATCATCTTCGTCCGCACGGCACGGCGGCTGGCAGCGGAATATCCCGGTTGTAAATTCGTGGTCTGCGGGGCGCCGCTCTCTACAAATCCGGAAGCCGAGCGTTACGCCGCCGAGGTGCGTGAACTCGCCACCGGATTACCTATTGAATTTCTCGGATGGCGGGAAGACGTCCCAACCGTGCTGGCCAGCCTGGATGCGCTCGTCATACCCTCCTCGAAGGAGGCCCTGCCGCGTGTGATCCTGGAGGCCTGGGCAGCGCGCGTGCCGGTGATCGCGTTCGTGACTGGGGGCATCCCGGAAATCGTCACCGAAGGCAAAACCGGATTTCTCGTTGAGCCTCCCACCGCAGAAATGTTGGCAGAAAAACTAGACTCACTCCTCCGCACAACAGAACATCTGGACGCAGTAGCGAATGGCGCCTACCAGGCCTGGAAAGAAAACTTCACGCTCGACCGCTACCGGCGCGACGTGTTGGCCGCCATCGGAACGGCCGCAAGCGGATGAGTCGAATTCCGTTCCGCAGAGATCCCTGGCTCCTTCTGATTCTGTTGCTGGCGTTTGCTCTACGCACTTACCACCTCTCGTATCCACCTTGGGATTACCACAACTGGCGGCAAACCATGACGTTGATGGTAGCGCGTGATTTTGCCAGGCATGATTTTCCTTTACTTCATCCGCAGCTAATGTGGCTGAGCCAGAATCGGCCGGCCGACCCGAGCTATTTCAGCGGTGAGTTCTCCATCCAAAGCATCGTTGCCGCGCTCCTCTACAAGCTCCTTGGTGAGAGTGACACCATCGCCCGGTTGGTAGTCATCGCTTTTTCGCTGGCTGGCATTTACTTTCTTTATGAGTTGCTGAATCGTCGCGTAGGCGCCAGGGCCGCGCTCCTGGGGGCGTTTATCTATGCGCTGCTTCCGTATCATTTGTTCTTCGGGAGAGTGTTCATGCCTGACGTCCCGGCGCTGACGCTGGCCTTGGGTGCCCTGGCAACGCTCGATCGCTGGGCTGATACCCGGCAAAGGCGGACGCTAGTGGCCGCCGCCGTGTTAACCGCTCTTGCGGTCCTCCAAAAACTGACTGTCAGCTTCATCGCCCTGCCCGCGCTCTACGTTTTCTGGCTGTTCTATGGCAGACGCTTGATCCTACGCGTCGAGCCTTACCTTTTCGCGGTCATTGCCGGGGTGCCATCGCTTCTCTGGTACACGCACTCGGCCGGCATGGCTCGCCGGAGCGGGTTCGCGATTATGCAGCCGTTTCTTTTTGCCAGGCATCTGAGGTCTTGGTTCCACCTCCCATTTCTTCAGGAAATGGGCAAAGCGCTCGCCTGCGAAGCTCTCTCGCCGGTTGGACTCGCCCTCGCTATCATCGGCCTGATATTTCTGCCGTTTCGGGATCGCGCCGCATCCCTATTCCGTTCGTGGGTAGCAGGAGCCATCGGCCTCCTGTTCTTCTTTCCCACCGCGCTCCCGGAAAACCATTACTACCTTTCGTTGTTGCTCCCTGGCGCGGCAGCTCTGGCGGGTCTGGCCCTTGCCCGCTTTTCAGCGGGTCGGATGGGCAATGCTGTCCTGATCGTGATTCTGTGTCTCTTCACCGCGAGCGCCATCGCCTCCGCGCTACCTTTCTATCAGCCGGACCGATCGCCCTACGATCTCGGAACTTTGCTGAAGAATCTGACCCGTCCGAACGACCTGATCGCGACGGAGAGCGGCAGCAGCCCCAATATCCTGTACTATGCCGATCGCCGCGGATGGATGCTCGATCGAACCTATGATGCTGCCGTCCTGGAGCACCTCGCCACGAGCGGTGCGCATTACTATGCAGACACTTTCGCATCCGATGCGAGCGAGCAGCCTGAGTTTTTTCAAGCGCTCAACACGCGGTTTGAGCGATTGACCGCAGACGATGCGATCTGGCCGATTTACGATTTGGCAGCGCCCGCCGAACCATCGGTTGGACCACCCTTTACAGAGATTCAAACGCCTTTCGATGTCACTTTTGGAGACCAGATGGAGTTGCGCGGCGTTTCGCTCAAACAGCTTTTATCGTGGCCGAGAGCCTATCAGGTGACCGATTACTGGAAATTTCTAAAGCAGCCGGCAACCAGCTTCCGTCTCGTCGTGCGCATCGCGAACTCTGCCGGCCAGATGGTTTATCAGCAGGACCGCCAGCCTCGGACGACATCGAAATGGAGAGCCGGCGACATCGTCGGTGACCGATCGGTCTTGTTGCTTCCAACGTCATTGCCGGAAGGTACGTACCACATGCACATCGGGTGGTTCGATAACGCCAAGGCGCAGAAACGGGAAAATGTCCTTCGCGTCGCGGAAATCAAGGTAGGTAAACCGCCCCGGTATGGCTGGTTGACGGCAGAATAAATTAGTTCTCGGCCCTCACCCACACCCGGCCAGCGACCGGTTTATCGATCTGGACAGATCGTCCATCGACCCGCAGCGTGAGCTTATCCTCATCCGCCGCTGTAACGCTCATGGCGGTGCCGGGCCGAACGTTCAGCTTGTCCAGGTGTTCGAGCAATCGGGGATCCCGCTCGAAGACGCTCACAACGGCAAGCCGCTCCGCAATTTCGCCTTCATCGAGCGGCTTCAGCCCACGCCGCCTCCGGTCACTGGGGGTGTCCACGCCGACCCGGTTGCCATGCGGGCAGGACTCACTATCGCCCAGCCGTTCGCGCAGCTTGTTCTCAAAATCCGCGGAGACGGCATGCTCGAGCTGCTCGGCTTCCTCGTGCACTTTGTACCACTCCATGCCAAAAATCTCGGTCAGCATGCGCTCGATCAGGTGATGGCGGTTCAGCAAGCGGTTGGCAATGGCGCGGCCGGCACGCGTCAAAGTAATCTGCCCTTCATCGGCGACGCGGATCAGCTGGTCGCGCTTCAACCGGCGAATTGCCATGGTCACGGCGGGCGCGGATACTTTCAGCCATCGCGCCAGAGTCGCGGCGATGACGGTTTCGCCCTCTGATTCCGCCTCCGCGATGGTCTTGAGGTAATTCTCCTTCGAGATGGTGATTTTCAATCTATTAACGATTTTACCGCCACCACCTGCGATTCCTCGCTTCTGATCGCCCGCCCAAGGTATTCTCTATGGACGTGACTGCCGATCTCCTCCACCAACTGCAATCCGCAAAAACCTATGATCTGGCGCAACCGTATTTCATCGGAATGCCCCACCACCCCGTGCATCCACCGTATCTATTTAGCCTCGTCAAGAAACACGGCGAGTACGTCACTGCGGCCGGAGGCAGCTCGGCTTCCGAGGCCCTGGGATTCGGAGGGCATCTCGGGACCCACATCGACGCGCTCTGTCACTTTTCGCGTTCGGGCAAGCTGCACGATGGCGGCGATGTCGCGCAATCATACACGGGTGGCCTGGAACGTCTGTCGGTAGATACGATTGCGCCGATGTTCCGGCGTGGTGTGCTTCTGGACATCGCGCGCCATCAAAGCGTGGGTGCGTTGCCCGTCGATTTCACCATTACGCCCGAACACCTGGAGGCTGCCGAGCGCGCGCAAAATGTCGCCGTCCGCGAAGGCGATATCGTGTTGTTAAGGACTGGTTGGGCTCGCTATTGGGAAGACGCGGGCCGGTTTATCTCGCAGGTTCGCGGCCCCGGGCCGGGCGAGGCGGGCGCCCGGTGGATCAGCACGAGGCATGCTTTCGCGGCGGGCTCGGACACGGTGGCATTTGAGTTTGTGCCGGCGCCGAACATGCCCGTGCATGTGCACCTGCTGGTGGAGAGTGGAATCCACATCATTGAATGTTTGAATCTCGAGCAACTGGCCGCGGACCGCGTCTACGAATTTATTTTTGTCGCAACGCCCCTCAAGATCCGCGGAGGGACGGGTTCGCCCATCCGCCCTGTAGCCCTCGCCTTGGCCCGCGACAACGGATAGGTCTTTCGTGTTGTAGCGCAGTTGTTCATGAGCCTACGGCTCACAATCGAAGCATGAAAATGAGAGAAATCGGAATCAAGCCCGGGACATTTGAAGTGCAGGCATGAATGCCTACTCCACTGAGCTGCAGACACGACGAGTGGAATAGGCATTCATGCGCATTCATGCCTGTATGAGTTACTATCACCGCAGACTGCCCCACCGGATGGAAGCTCTTCGGACCATCCATTTTCAGGAGGGGGCCGCCGCCGGGGCTGCGGAAGACCTGCGGCACTTTCGTCAGGCCACCAAAAATCCGCGGGTCCCGCAAAAACCGCGTGGCGCGCTACAAATTAAAAAGCGTCATATCACTTCGGCGTTAATTCACGCTCCTTGTGCCTCAAACAAGACACTCGCCATCTGCTGGATGAACTTTTCCTTATCGAACCGCTGTGCCCAAGCCTGCAGACTCTGCACCGAAATGTGTTTTTCGATCCGTTCGAACTGTTTGACGGCGAGCGCGAGTTCCTCCTCGGTCGCTTCAGCGTAGAGGACTCCGCCCAAGGGTTCGGCGACCGGTACGGTTTCCAACGCTCCTCCGCGGCCGAGCGCGATCACCGGCTTCCCACTCGCCAGCGCCTCCACCGCTGTCATGCCGAAATCCTCTTCGCCCGGCAACAGAAAGGCACGGCAAGACGCATACATTTCGCACAGCTCCTTATCGGAAAGACGCCCGCAGAATTCAACGTTCGAGGTTGCTATTCGCTTCAATGCTCCATATTCCGGACCTTCGCCGACCACGCGCAGGCGCCGGCCATTTTTCGAAAACACCTTCACAGCCATATCTATCCTCTTATAGGCGACCAGCTCGGACACGATCAGGAAATAATCCTCAGGCTCTTTCCAATAGAAAGAGTCAATCGCAACCGGAGGATGGATGACACGGGCTTCCCTCCGATAAGTTTTCCAGATCCGCCGTGCGACGTTATGGCTGTTCGCTACGAATTCGTCGACGCGCGCCGCCGTGCTGTAATCCCACATTCGCAGGTAATTCGTCAGAGGCGTCATGACCGCACGCTTCCATGGGCTCGCGGTCCATTCATTTCGATACGCGGGATAGAGGTCCCAGAGATACCGCATGGGTGTCTCGCAGTAACAAACGTGTCGCGCGGTCGATGGCAGGAGCACTCCTTTGGCAGGACCGGATTCGCTCGATACCACGAGATCATACCCGCGCAGGTCGAAGCTCTCTAGCGCCAACGGCATCAGAGGCAGCAGCGAGCGATAGTGCCGGCGCAGCGGGTTGAGAAATGACGCCGTCACATGGCGCGATCGAATCGTGTCGCTTACCCGCTCCGGATCGTAGAATAAGGTGAAAAGATCAGCTTCGGGCAACATACCGCAAAGCGTCTCCACCACCTTTTCGCCGCCCCGCATGTTCAGGAGCCAATAGTGGATGATCGCCGTGCGCATAGGCCACTCGCAATTCTAGCGGCGTTTCGTTAGCGGGTCGCCACCGCCGCGTAATTGCGCATGTTCTCGAGCAGCGTGTACGGTAGATTCAAATTGCCGTCTCTCCCAGTGCCGAGCTGGATCCCGGGCTTGTTGCCGCCGTGGAAATCGGAGCCGCCCGTTTCGACGAGGTTGAACTCGGCCGCGACGTCCTTATACAGATCGGTTTCTTCCGGGCCATGCTCGCTATGGTAGACTTCGAGGCCCTGCAGTCCATTATTGGCCAGGTTTCGAAGCAGCGCTGCCAATGAATCGCGATCTTGTTGGGGTAAGCGCACCGGATGCGCCAATGAGGGCAAGCCGCCCCCCTCTCGGATGCGTCGCACGCCTTCCACCAGCTCAGGTTCCGCGCGTTCTACCGAGGCTGCCGCGTTGTCCGCCAGATAACGATCAAAGGCCTCCTGATTCGTGCGGACGTAGCCTTTGCGCAGGAGGACTTTTGCGAAGTGCGGGCGGCCCGTCAGATGTTTACCCAAAGATTGAACCTCTTCGAGGGTAATATCGACGCCCAGCGACTGCAGCTTGGCAATCAGGACCAGGTTGCGTTGCCGCCGGCTTTCCTGGTGGCCGCGAATCCATTCGCGAAACTCCGCGGAGGGCGGGCCTTGCAAGAAGTAGCCGAGCAGGTGGACTGAAGGCCGCCGCGTTCCAGCCTTGGCGCTGTCCGCGCGCGTGCTTAGTTCGATACCGCAGATGACCTCTAATCCCGCTTCGGCTGCTAAAGCCGCCGTCAGGTCGTAACCGTCCATCGTGTCATGATCCGTGATACCCAGGGCTTCGAGTCCGAGAGCGGCGGCGGCTCGCAACAGTTCGGCCGGGCTCGCCGTGCCATCTGAACGGTCGGTGTGTGTGTGGAGATCAATCATGATACCGATAGGACCAGCTTAACGAAAATTGATATACCGGCGTCTCGGCGATGAAGCTTTTTCGGTGTGAGCGGCGGCTTACGGTTGCTTAAGCAGCCTCGCGTTCGGCCAAGGCAGTGTTGACTTTCGCCACGCGGACGGATTTCGCTATGCCGAAGAACATGAGGATCTTGATCTGAATCCAGGATAAGTCGAACTCATACCACGTGAGCCCATGCCGCGCGGATGTGGGGTGTGCGTGGTGGTTATTGTGCCAGCCCTCGCCGGAGGTCATCAGGGCTATCAACCAGTTGTTGCGGGAGTCATCGCGGGTGTCGAACCTGCGGCTTCCCCACATGTGTGTAGCGGAGTTGACGAGCCAGGTGGTGTGCAGCCCTATAACGACGCGGAGACAGACGCCCCATAATACGAACGAAACACCGCCGAGCGCGTACAGCAGAATGCCCAGCACGATCATGGGAACCCAGTGATAGCGGTCGAGCCAGACGTAGAACCGGTCTTTCGTCAGATCAGGAGCATACTTCGACATGAGCGGGGAGTTGCCGTGCTTGCTGTCCCCGACCAGGAGCCAGCCCATGTGAGCCCACCAGCCGCCGTCGCGGGGCGAGTGCGGATCGCCAGGCAGATCGGATTTCTGGTGATGGATGCGATGCGTCGAAACCCAGAAAATTGGCCCGCCTTCGAGAGTCAGCGTGCCGCAAACAGCAAAAAAATACTCAAGGGCCAAAGGCACCTGATAAGACCGGTGCGTGTGCAGCCGATGGTACCCCATGCTGATACCGAGCCCCGTACACATCCAGAAGAGGAAGAGCGCGACAGCCAGGGCATGCCAACTGAACATGAATAATGCCGCCACGGCGCCGATGTGGAAAAGGCCGAAGGCAATGCTATTGGTCCAGTTTATTTTTTGAGGGCCGGGCATATCGGGCAGGTCGGCGCTCACGGGAACCTCCTGGTGTCGCATTCTCTCCAAAAGTAACAGGGAGCGGGCCTGCGATCTGTAATGATTCTGTAATTTCGGGGGCTTGAGGACTGGTCTTAAAGCTCAGGCTTTATTTCTGCTGAGGAACATTAATGCAAGACCAGCGCCCACCGCGACCACTCCCACAATTGGAGGCAACGGAAGTGTCTTACTCCTCTCCGTAGTGACGTGGACAGGACCGATATCAACAACCTTTTCTCTGGTCGTGTAGGTGAAGCCTTGGTACGCAAGGGCCAAAAACCCTACCGCCATTAGAACTATCGCGAACACTCTGCTTGTTTTCATCTTGACCGACAGATCGCTTCCACCGGGGACCGCCTCCGAGGCCGGCCCCGAGTGGAACGCGTAAGTGCTTCAGTTAGCGGAGAACGCTGAGGGCCGACTGGCCATACCGATGATGTCACCGGAGATCACCAGTTCCACCCGCCGATTCTGCTGCCGTCCTGCCGCGGTGTCATTGGATACGACCGGCCGGGTCACTCCAAAGCCTTCCCCGGTGACAGAACTCGCCGTCATGCCTTGTACGATCAAGAAGTCGCGCACAGACCCGCTGCGTTGTTCGGAGAGCCGCTGATTGTAGTCTTCCTTGCCTACGTTGTCCGTGTGACCCTCGACGGCCAGTTTCAGGCCGGGGTGGCCCGAGACGATACCGGCCACTTTGGCCAGCTTTTCACGCGCTGCGGGCCGCAGCGAAAATTTGGCGGTATCGAATAGGACATCCGACATATTCACGATCAAGCCGCGCGCCGAATCGCGAGTCTGAAGGACCGCGTTAAATTGGCTCAATAGCTGAGCGCGCAATTCGATTTTTTCGGACTCCGCTTGCGCCTTCTCCCGGCTCAGGCGATCGCGGTCGGCCTGGTTAGCCGCGGTCTGCGCCTCGTTCTCGCGTCTCAAACGGTCCGCTTCTGTCTGGGCAGCGGCTCTCTGCGCCTCGTTCTCTTGCTTCAACCGGTCGGCCTCGTTCCGGGCAGTCGCCCTCTGCGACTCGTTTTCACGCCTCAAACGGTCGGCTTCGGCCTGAGCTGCCTCTGTTCTTGCTTCATGGTCCCGCCGCAGGCGATCCGCTTCCGCTTGCGCATTGACCCGCGCCGCCTCGGCCTGTAGCGTCACCCGCTCCGTTTCTGACTTCGCCGCGGCCCGTTCGCCCTCGATACGCGATTCACGGTCCGCTCCCGCCTGGCGTTCATTCGCCAGGGTCTCTTCTTCCATCTTTTTGATGGTGATGATGCGGGCGTCTTCCGCCATTTGAACGGACTCGCGCGCCACCGTTCCGATAGGTTTCTTGCCGCCCTTACCCTGGAGGTAGCCCTCGGCATTTTCGAGGCCCTGGACGGCTTTCAGGAAAGTGTCCGCGGCATATCTGTCAGCGCCGGTCCATCGTGCGATCTGCACGGCATTTCGCGCCTCGTAAAGCTCCAATGGCACCTTGCGGTCGAGGCGTAGCGGCCGGATCTCGGAACGGTTCACGTTCAAGGTGTACTGGCCGCGCGGCAGCAGCTCATATTTCGCATCCACCTCTTCGATGGTTCCCGTGGTATCGGTCCGGATCATGTTTTCCATGACCACGACATCACTCGGCTGCGTAACCGCAAAATACGGTTCCGCCGTGATGATCAGGCCGAAAGACTGCAGCTCGGTCGTGGCGTTGAGCTTGCTTTTGCCGTCGTGCAACAGCACCTCGCCCACGTTGGTGGCTCGGCCTTCGGGCGTGATGGCCCACATCACATAGGTCAAGTACTCGGGACCGTAGTTGGTGGCGGGCTGCATCTTCTCCATCTGCGCGTCGATCTTGATCACGCCTTGCTTGCTCTCGACTTTGGCCATACCGCGGGCATCGAGCATCAACGCCGTTCCCCGGAAATCGATGTTCGTCGAACCACTGCGGTGATGGTAATTGATCGCTTTGGTGGTACGCGCTACGACGGTGACGCGATAGATGGGCACCGAGCCATTGGCCATCCTGACCGAATTCTCGGTGGAATTCGATTGTTGCGTGGGGTTCGGAGCCTGGGGCGCTTGTGCCCATATACTTCCGCACACCACGAAAAATGCACTGATCATCTTCATCTGACTGTCTCAATCCTTTTTCCACGGCGTCGAGAGTTCGGGTTCGAATTCACTTCTGCATTCTGGCCGTGACATAGTGCTATTGCACGAGCAGCGCCATCCTCCAGCCACCGATCCATCCGCGCAGCGCAGGCGCGAGAACGAGCTGGCCTCCCGCGCCCGCGAGCGCTTGCGGCGCTAGTGTTGTGAAGCGTCCCGGGCCGGAAGCCCTGCCCATGTGAAGACAGGCGGACCCAAGTCGTTCGATGGTTTCCTGGTTTCGGCGAAGAAGGCTGGCCACCAAAGCAGGTGCAGAATTTGTGACTGGAAGTGCAGGTTTTGCCAGGCCACCAATGTTGGCTCTCAACGCGGTTCCGTTGCTTTTCTAAATTTCCCCGAGGTCACGCCGATAAGATACTCGAAGCATAAAAACAGGAGAATAATAAGCCATGAAAAACAGACTCATCCTTACAAGTGTGCTATCCGTCTTCGCGCTCAGCGCAGCCGCAAACGCTCAGAGCGGATCGGGAACGCTAGGCGTCAGCGCCACTGTTCAGGGCTCTATCAACCTGACTTTCGTGACCAACAGCAGCGGGATTGCGGTGACCGGCACGGGCACCAGTGCGGCATCCTTGCCCTTCGGAAACGTGAGCATGTTTGGCGGCGCAGTGCCCTCCAACGTGACTAAAACGGTGAATTCCACATCGTTCGATCTAGCCACACCGTTCAACGTCAAGGTAGATGTAGCGAATTCCGGCAGCACGACTTTTACGCTGACGGCCACGCTGGCTGCGGCGGATGCCGTCAATACGTGGACGCTTGCGACGACCAATATCTCGGACGCCGCTGACCACATTCTGACTGCGGCGGGCGAATTCGGCGCAGCCGTGCCTTACACGCTCAAACTCACGGTACCGGCCTCAGAGGCGGCTGGTGCGATTTCGAACACCATCAACTTCACGGTGGTGGGCGCCTAATTCCGGACCCGAATACTGGCTGGGCCGAAACCGGTCCAGCCAGTTTCGCTTTTGAGATGAACTCTACACACGCGGTTCTATTCCGGGTATGGATGTTTGTGATACTCGCCAATCGAGCGGCATTCGGGCAGCTAGCCGGGGTGCCGCGAACGGTTACGCCGGTTGCCGCGGCGCCCGCGATCACCATCCTCACAGCTGCGACCGGCGCGTTCTTGCGAAGCCAGTCAGCGGGCAACGCCGCTCTCGATCTCGGCCCTGTCTCTTACTTCAACGGAGAGTCGGCTCCCGGCCAGAGCCGCCGGAATAAATCCGGCGCGTTAGTGATTTCCACCCGGTTTGCGCTAAAAATCGACTGTCCTGGAAGCACGGCGTCCTCTAAAGTCAATGTGACGGCGTCGCGTCTGGATGGCGCCGATTCCCACGCCATTAGCATCGACGGGACCACGCTCGGACCGGCGGCCCAGACTTTGGTCGAATCCATGGCTTGCGGTTCCTCGGGCGAGCACCGGCTGGAGGTGGAAGTTCCGGTTTCTACACCCGCCGGATCGATTGGAAGTACCGTCGCCTTCGTGGCGGCGCTCAATAGGTAATCCAATGAAACTCAAATCGGCACTTATGGTTATTTTCTGCGCTGCGCTTGGTTCGAGCGCCGGCGCCCAGACACCTTCGGCGCAGCCCTCCGATGAGAGCGCAATGCCGCGCGCTTCCATTGCCCTTTCTCCGGCCATCATTATGGTGCGCTGCAAACCTGGGCAGAGTACGACTCAGACGTTGACGATCATAAATCACACCGCCGACGAGGTCCGCTTTACCGTGGCGACCGAAGATGTCGTGGTGCGGGAAGGCAAGCGATCGTTTTCGCCTGCCGGGCAGATCGCGAACGGGATTGCCTCGCGCTCGGTGGCGTCGCCCGATTCGGTGGTGGTGAAAGCCGGTGAAGAAGCCTCCGTTAAGGTGACTTTCACGCTTCCGCGCAGCACCGAACAGCGCGCCGTGGTCACTTTCTTTCGCGCTGTCGTGGCGCACGCCGAAAAGGGCGCGATCGGCCTGGGCGCTTCTATGGGCACGCTCATCACCTTTAACATGTCGAGCGACTACAAGGTGGAGGCCAGACCGGTGGAAGCCTCGCTCCAGACACCGGCGGCGAATGTGATCCTTTCCGAAGAGCTCCGCAACACAGGTTCCGAGCCGGTGGTACCCAAGGGTGTCATCGTCATTTTGAATGCGTCCGGAAAACGTATGGCCAAAGCTCTCTTCACTTCCCAGCGTCTGCTGCCGGGCGAACGGCTGATTTTTGCCGCCACCAACCCGGCGCAACTGGGTCCCGGCCGCTATCGCACGCTCTCGTCTTTTGGATTTGAGGGTAAGGTTCTAACCAGTGCAGGTGAATTCACGATTCCCAAGTAGATGGGTGGCTCCCCTGTGGCTGGTTTCGTGTTGTCTCATGTTGCCGGCGCAGGTTCATCGAGTCGATCCACAGAAAATTATCAATCTGACAGTTGCCGGGGCCACTGCAGCCTATACTCTGGACGCATTTGTGGCGGAGGCGGCCGCCGACAATGGTGTGGTCTCGGTATCGGGTAAGCAACCCGGTACAACCCAGGTGGTGGTGGTCACGCCTTCGGGGTTGCAGACTTTTGAAGTTCTGGTAACCACCCCTCCCCCGCATTATCCGCCCGGGTTTGTTATGCCGGTAGGCGCCGCGGAAGTGGCTCAGAGCGGTTACTACGAACAAAGGTATTATTCGAGCCCCGCCCAGTTTCAGAACCAACTCGACTTTTTAAAAATTCACGAAGGTGACCGCACGCACGTGCACATCGTGGAAACCACTCTGGTGGGCCCGCTCGATCGGGGCCAGCCCAGAATGGCGTTGTCCTCCGCGTCCTATCAAATCGTAACGCCGCGACGCGATATCACACTTTTCGACCAATACGTGGATGAGTCCCCACTCACCATCAATGGATCGATCATCCGGGGATTCCATATGCGCGAAGGGAACTGGTTCGTGCATGGCGGCTATACTTCCGTAGCGACGTTTCAGGGGCTGTTTCTGCCCACCCAGCCGGAGCTGGTGGCCGGTGGTGGGTACCACTATCCGCTTACGGCCAACTCTTCGATGACCGCTTCCTTTTATGACATTCGGATTTCCGCTTCGGACCCGATAGGACATTCCGGCGCCATCGGCACCATGAGCTATAGATATAGTCCCAACGAAACGTTCTGGGTCATCGCGGATGCCGGGATCAGCCACGGGATAGGCGGCTCGGGACGCCTTTATTACAAAACCGGGCGCGATAATCTAGTCGCATTGGTCCGATATGTGCCCGCGCAGTTTGCGTCTTTGGGGGCCAACAATTTTCGGGGCCTTCATACAGACGTTTCCTGGACGCGGCGCATCACCGATAAATTCGGCGCGACTATGACCTTTTACAACAACAATCTGGTGCTGCCGAATTTAAAGGAAACAACCGTCTCGGGCGCAGCCAACCTACACTATCAGCTCACCCGGCATTGGGCGCTGACGGGTGGGGCGATCGCCTCGCGTTTCCAGACCCAGGAGCCGGCGGCGGGCCTCGCGATTCGAAGTTTCACCCTGCCTGCCGGCCTGGCTTTTCAGTCTAAGCATTTTGGCGCCACTGGACAATACCAGTTCGCGATAACTCCCGGACGGGAAAGCGGCGGCCGGCAGTTCCGGGCTTCCCTGCGGTCCGGTTTTGGCGCTATCGCATTTACCGTTTACGCGGAGCGCGATATTAACGCCCCTACCTTGAATTTCATCTTCGGGCAAGTGGCTGGATTGCAGCAGGCGCTCGATCAGCTCGGGATCAAGGCCACCACCGTGCAGCAAGTGGACGAGGTTTTATCCAGCAACGGTTTCCTGATCGCCGCCGGATATATCAAGGGAGCGACCATCAACCTGGTTCCCGTGCGCACCCAGCTCGGGGGCACCGCCGACTGGTCGGGCCG
>Ga0070681_10000955_pt1 | contig 24354 bp, 24 predicted proteins | sample KBSC83BmetaG_FD_65650 | JGI IMG/M metagenome (GOLD analysis project Ga0070681, IMG submission 65650) | Corn rhizosphere microbial communities from Kellogg Biological Station, Michigan, USA - KBS C8-3B metaG | ecosystem: Host-associated > Plants > Roots > Rhizosphere | place: USA: Michigan...
ACACGCCGAGTTCGCCGAGGCCGCGCGCCAGGTCGATGAAGCGCGTCGCGAACGGGCGGCCGCGCCACTCGGCGCCGGCGTAGCGCAGGTCGGCGCCGTAGGCACTGGTGTCCTGGGAGATGACCAGCAGCTCCCTGACGCCGGCCGCGGCCAGGCGCTCCGCCTCGCGCAGCACCTGATCGATCGGGCGGCTCGCCAGGCGACCGCGCATGGCGGGGATGATGCAGAAGCTGCACTTGTTGTTGCAGCCCTCCGCGACCTTGAGATACGCGTAGTGGCGCGGGGTGAGGCGCACGCCCTGCGGCGGCACCAGGTCGAGGAACGGCTCGTGCTGCGGCGGCAGGTGTTCGTGCACTGCGCCGACCACGTCCTCGTAGGCGTGCGGCCCGGTGACCTTGAGCACGCGCGGATGGCGCGCCAGGATGCGTTCGGGCTTGGCGCCGAGGCAGCCGGTGACGATGACGCGGCCGTTGCGCTCGAGCGCCTCGCCGATGGCATCGAGCGACTCGTCCACGGCCGCATCGATGAAGCCGCAGGTGTTGACCACCACCACGTCCGCGGCCTCGTAGCTCGGAGCGACCTCGTACCCTTCCGCGCGCAGCTGGGTGAGGATGCGCTCGGAGTCCACCAGCGCCTTGGGGCAGCCGAGGCTGACGAAGCCGACCTTGGGCGCGCGCGCAGGCGCGGGACTGGATTTGCGGCGGGGGCTGGCGGGCATGCGCTACGGGCCGCGTACGGCCCGGCGGGGGTGACCAAAAGGGCGGCTATGCTAGCCGCGCCGGCCCGCCGGCGCCAGTTTTCAGGGCTTGGGCGCGCCCTGCGACGCCGGGGTGGCCGCCGGCGATGGGGCCGCTGCCGGGGTGGTGCCCAGGCGGTGATGCATGCGCAGCAGCGCGAAGAACACCGCCAGCACGATCAGCGGCATGACCAGCCACGGCCACACCGCCGCACGCCGCTCGCGCGGGCTAGCGGCCATACAGGCCCGTGAGCTCGGCCACGCCGAGCTCGTTGGCGTGCACGTTGAAGCCGATCAGCGCCGCGCTGGCATCCGCCGGCACTTGCAGCTTCGGCACCTTGAGCGCGTACAGGCGGAAGTTGTAGTGGTGCGGCTTGCCCGGCGGCGGGCATGGGCCGCCGTAGCCGGGCGTGCCGAAGTCGGTGCGTGCCTGCACCGCGCCGGCGGGCATCAGCTTCTTCTGCGCATCGCCGGCACCGGACGGCAGCGCGTGCGTCTCGGCCGGGATGTCGTACACCACCCAGTGCCACCAGCCGCTGCCGGTGGGCGCGTCCGGGTCGTGCACCATGAGGGCGAAGCTCTTGGTGCCGGCGGGTGCGCCGCTCCAGGCGAGCGCGGGCGAGACGTTGCCGCCCTGGCAGCCGAAGCCGTTGAACACCTGCGCCGCGGCGATGGTGGCGCCCGGGGACAGGTCGGTGCTGGTGAGTTTGAACGTGGACATGGCGTGCGTTTCCTTCGCCGCGGGGGCATCCGCGGCCAGCAGCTTGCCGCCCGCCAGCGCCACGATTGCGAAACAGGCGCTCACGGTCAGGTCAGTCGGTCTCATCGCCGCCGCGCTCCTTGAGAATGGCCGGCTGACACCGGCGGGCCAGTGTCGCGCGCCGGGCACGGGAAGCGCAAATGCGGAGCGGGCCGGCGCCGGTCTTGGCCGGCGCCGGCCCGCGGGATCGTCAGCGGTAGTGCTGCCAGTGGCCGGGCGACTCGCGCCAGCCGTTGCCGTAGCGGTGCCAGCCATGCGGCACCCAGCGGTACCCGGGCCGCGGCCGCTCCCAGTAACCCGGCCGCCAGGCGTAGCGGCCGCCGTCCCAGAACCAGGAGCCGCCGATCCAGAAGTAGCCCGGGGTAGGGGCCACGCCCACCGCCTCGTACTGGACGGCCGGCGGGGCACTGTAGGCCACCGCGCCGCCGTAGCCGGGCGCGGGGGCCACCACGCACGCGCTCAGCAGGCCGCCGAGCAGTGCGCCCGCCAGCAGGATCTTCGCGGACTTGAGTTTCATCTGTGCCTCCGGTTGTTCCGTTGCGGATGCAGGGACATATTAGTAGGAAACGCGCCAGGTCTATTCAGGCATACAAACATGGACGCAGCCACGAGCCGTGTCGCAGCGCGGGCGGCAAACCAACCCGTGTTCAGCGGCCATTCAGTGTTGGCGCGGGCCTGAGGTCCGGCATGCGCTTCGGACGCGACTACTACCGGCGCTACTACTTCGATCCGCGCACCGCGGTGGCGACGCGCGCCGAGATGCGCGCACGGGCGCGCCTGATCGCCGCACTCACCACGCACGCCGGGCTGCCGGTACGGCGCATCCTCGAGGCCGGCTGCGGCACCGGTATGCTGCGTGCGCCGCTGCTGCGGCTGCTGCCGCGCGCGCGTTACGTGGGGCTCGAGACCAGCGACTACCTGTGCGCGCGCTACGGCTGGGAACACGGGCGCATCGAGAGCTACCGCGCTGCGCCCTTCGACCTCCTGATCTGCTACGACGTGCTGCAGTACCTCGAGACGCGCGCCGCCGAGGGTGCGCTGCGCAACTTCGCGCGCCTGTGCCGCGGGGTGCTGTACTTCAGCGCCCTCACGCGCTTCGACTTCGAGCACAACTGCGACCGCGCGCGTACCGACGCCGACGTCCACCTGCGCAGCGCGCACTGGTACCGCACGCGCCTGCGGCGCCACTTCCGCGAGGCCGGACTCGGCTTCTGGCTGCGGCGCGGTGCGCCGCTCACCCTCTGGGAGCTGGAGACGGGCTGACCGGCGCTGCCGTGGCGCGGCGGCGGAACAGCGGGTACAGCGGCAGCGCCAGGAGGATCAGCACCAGGGTCGCGATGCACTCCCTGGGCACGCTGATGAGCGCGCTGATGACGATCGCCGCCATCACCAGCGCGAACAGCAGCGGCACGAACGGGTAGCCGGGCACGCGGAACGGACGCGGCGCCTGCGGCAGCTTGCGGCGCAGGACGATGACCGCCAGCGACACCGGGATCCAGAACAGCGCGTACGACATCACCGCCATGTTGGTGAGCTGGTCGAAGCTGCCCGACACGGCCAGCAGCGAGCCCCAGATGGCCAGCAGCACCAGCGCCGTGACCGGCACGCGGCTCACCGGGCTCAAGCGCCCGAAGGGCGCGAACAGCAGCCCGTCGCGTGCGGCGGCGTACGGCACGCGCGCGCCGCTCAGGATCATGCCGTTCAGCGAGCCGACGGTGGAGATGAGGAAGATGAGCGCGGCGATCGCCGTCGCGCGCCCGCCGAGGAAGGTCTGCACCGCGCGCGCCGCCACCGAGGGCGCGTCGGGGTAGGCGGTGGAGTTGGAGCTCGCCACCTGCGCGAACGGCAGCGCATACAGGTAGGCGGCGTTGATGAGCAGGTACAGGCCCAGTACCAGGAGCGTGCCGCCGACGATGGCGCGCGGCAGGTTGCGCTGCGGCTCGCGCACCTCGCCGGCCGCCATCGGCAGGAACTGCCAGCCGCTGTAGGCCCAGAGCGCCGAGAACATCGCCGCGCCGAACCCGGACGGAGTGCCGTGCGAGGCCGCTGTGGCGGTGCCCGTCGCGGGCGCGCCGCCGAACACGAACACTCCGAAGGCGACGGCGAGGATCGCCAGCACCTTGGCCGCCGTCAGCAGCGCCTGCACGCGCCCGCCCATGATGACGCCGGCGCAGTTGATCGCGGCGAACAGCGCGATGACCCCCACCGCGATCAGCTGCCGCGCGCCAAAGCTCAGCGTGTAGCTGGTGCCGAACAGGTGCAGGGTGCGCGTGAACCACTCGGCCCCGAGCGGATGGATGTCGGAGACGAAGATCGCCACCGCGGCGCCGTAGGCCGCTACCGCCGCCCCGCCCAGCACGAAGCCGTTGCACGCGAACAGGAACCCCATGACCTCGCCGTAGGCGGTGCGCAGGTAGACGTACTCGCCGCCGGCGTGCGGCAGCAGCGCGCCGAGCTCGGCGAAGCACAGTGCGCCCAGCATGGCGACCAGGCCCGCGACCACCCACGCGGTCAGCACCAGCGCCGGGCTCCCGACCGCCTGCGCCATGCTGGCGCTCTTGAGGAAGATGCCGGTGCCGATGATGACCCCGACCACCAGCGCGACGGCGTGCGTCAGCGTCAGATCGCGCCGCGGCTGCAGCAGGGCCGGATCGCTCATGGCGGCTATCGTACAATCCCGGCAGGCTGGTCACGGAGTTAAAGCTCATGGGCAACGAACACCGCCGGCGCCGCGGCCACGCCGGCGCCGCGCGCGCCGCGCCAGCCCCCGATGCCTGAGCTGCTCGCCACGTTCCCGGGCCCGGTCGCCTGCCGCCTCGGTGACGCGCTCCCCGGCTTCACGCTGAGCGGTGAGACCGCCGAGCGGCCCGGTGAGCCCACCACGCTCACCTTCACCGGCGCTGCGCCCGCCGACCTGCCCGAGACGCTTGCCGCGGCGCGCGTCGAGCGCGCCGCGGCGGGCGAGTACCGCATCGCCGCGGGCACGCGCAGCTGGACGATCGCGGGCGGGCTCGAGCTGCATCGCGAGATCGCGCCGGGGTTCTACCGTGCACTGCCGCCGCGCCCGATGCCGTGGGCGAGGCGGCTGTCCCTGCGCGTGATGCTGGCGCTGGCCGCGAGCCGCGTGGGGCTGGTGGTGCTGCGCCGGCTGCGGCGCTGAGCATGTACCTGCTGCTGTGCGCACTCGCCTTCGCCGCCGGCGTGGTGCTGGTGGTGCAGGTGGGCGTGAACGCCACGCTGCGCGCCGGGCTCGGCAGCCCGGTGGCCGCCGCGCTCCTCAGCTTCCTGGTCGGCTCGCTGGCGCTCGCGCTGTTGCTGCTTGCGAGCGGGCCCTGGCCGGGGCGCCGCCAGCTGCTCGCCGGGCCCGCCTGGGCCTGGGCCGGCGGCGTGCTGGGCGCGTTCTACGTGGTATCGACCATCGTCCTCGGCCCGCGCCTCGGCGCCGCGGCGCTGCTGGCGCTCGTCATCCTCGGCCAGCTGCTCAGCTCGCTGGTGGTCGATCACTACGGCTGGCTCGGCTTTCCCGAGCACCCCATGACGCTGACGCGGCTCGTGGGCGCGCTGCTGCTGTTCGGCGGGGCGCTGCTGATCGTGCACCGCGCCTGAGGCGCGGCACACGGCGCTTCAGGAGGTGGGCGAGCGCAGCCCGAGAAGCGCCGCCCCGCTGACGGCGTGACGACGCGCGCCGAGGAGCGACGCGTAGGCGGCCATCTGGCCGTGGAAGGCGCGATGCCAGGTGAACTGGCGCAGCACGCGCGCCCGCGCCGCGTTGCCGACCGCGTCCAGGTCGCGCTCGTACAGTGCCGCGATCGCCTCCGCCATGCTGGCACTGCAGTTGGGCGCGGCGAGTATGCCGACACTGTCGTCGACGAACTCGGGGAATGCGCCGGCGCGCGCCGCCACCACCGGCCGCCCGCACGCCATCGCTTCCAGGATCACCAGCCCGAAGGTTTCCTTGGTGCCAGCGTGCACCAGGGCATCGGCCGAGGCGATCCACTGCGCCAGCTCCACGCTGTCGCGCCGGTACGGCAGCATGGTGACGTTGGCGGCCGGCCGCGCGGTGCGCTCGCCGCCGATCAGCAGCAGGTGGTACGGGGCGCCGAGGCGCGCGAACGCCTGCAGCAGCAGCGGCAGGTTCTTCTCCGGTGCGAAGCGCCCGGCGTACAACAGTACGCGCGCGTCGCGCGGCAGGCCGAGCCGCTCGGCGATGCCGGCGCGGCGCCGCGCCGGGTGGAACACCTCGGCGTCCACGCCCAGCGGCTGGTGCATGGTGTGCGCGACGCCGAGCTCGTTCAGGTAGTCACACATCAGGCGGCTGGGCGCGAACACCACGTCGCAGCGCTCGTACAGCAGGCGCAGGTAGCGGCGGATGATCGGCTCGGTGAGCGTGCCGAAGCTGCGCCGGCCGGCGAGCTGCGGCAGGTTGGAGTGATAGAAGGCCGCCAGCGGGATGCCGCGCCGCTGCGCCACGCGCCACGCGCACCACGCCGGATGGAACGCATCGCCGGCCTCGATGAGGCTCGGCTCGAGCGCGTCCAGCAGCCGTGCCCAGCGGCGCGGGCTGAGCGGCAGGCGGTAGTTGAAGGTGCCCGGCACCGGGTAGCCGGGCAGCGTGCACACCCCGCCACGCTCGAGCTGCGCCTCGCGGCCCGGCACCACGATGGTGTGTTCCCAGCTGGTATGCGCGGCGAGCCAGCAGTGCTTGGCGGCGAGGTAGCGTTTGACGCCGCCGCTCGTCGGGGAATAGAACAGGGTCGTATCGACAAGATGCATGGCTTGTTTTTTTTCGGCCTTCCGAGCCCTGGCTGGCCACAACGCCCGAAGTCGGCATTGCACCTTTATGACGTTTGAGTGTCAAGCGTGGGCGCGGCACGCGCGCCGCGCGTGCCGTGCCTGCCACGCATGCCTGTTCAGGCGGGCTTGATGTTGGCGTTGAGGTGAAACAGGTTGGCCGGGTCGTAGCGCTTCTTGAGCCTCGCGAGCCGCGCGTAGTTGTCGCCGTAGGCATCGTGCACGCGGGTCTCGCGATCGTCGGCGCTGGCGAGGTTCACGTAGTTGCCGCGCGAATGCGGCTCGAGCTGCGCCCACGCGCCGCGCACCCAGGCGGTGCTCGCCTCCGCGCCGTCGCCGGGAACCTTCCAGAACGCGAACGCCAGCATGGTGTGCGTGGCGCCGCGGCCCCAGTAGGCGGTGTCCTTGGGCGCGACGCGACCGACGGCGCCGCCGTTGGCGCCGAACTCGATTTCGAAGTTGTTGGCCGGGTGCGCCTCGATGTAGTCGACCGCCGCGTCGATGAGCGCAGGCGTGAGTCCATACACCAGCCCGCCCTTCACGTACGCGGCGATGCCCGGCGGGGCGGGGGGGTCGTCGCTGCCCTGCAGCTTGGTGTACGGCGCCTGGCCGACGTTGTCCTTGAGCGGCGTGCCGAGCTTGCGCAGCGGCGCGACCGCGCGCTCCGCGCCCGCCAGCGCGCCGCAGTAGCACACGTCGAACTCGACGACGCGCTGCTGCGTCTCGCGGTCCACCGCGAGCGCCACGTCGGCGCCCAGCTCATCGCCGGCGTGTCCCATGATCTCGGCGTAGCCGCGCAGCAGGCGGCGCGCGGTCTGCGCATCGGGGTACGCATAGGTGAGCGTGCCGCCGTAGAGCTGCGGCGTGATCGGGTGCAGGCGATAGGTGAAGGCGGTCGCCACGCCGAAGTTGCCGCCGCCGCCGCGCAGCGCCCAGTACAGGTCCGGGTTGTCGGCGGCGCTGGCGCGCTGCGCGCGGCCGTCGGCGGTGACCACCTGCACCGCCAGCACGTTGTCGATGGTCAGCCCGCGCTTGCGGCTGAGGCGCCCCTGGCCGCCGCCGAGCGTCAGTCCCGCCACGCCGGTGTCGTTCACCGTGCCGAGCACGGTCGCAAGTCCTGCGGCCTGCGCTGCCTTGTCGACCGCCCCGAGCAGCGAGCCGGCCTGCACCTGCGCCGCCCTCGCCGCCTTGTCGATGCGCACCTCGCGCATCGGCGACACGTCGATGACCAGGCCCTTGTCGCAGCCGGACTGGCCGGAGAGGCTGTGGCCCCCGCCGCGCACCGCCGTCAGCAGACCGTGCGCGGCGGCGAAGGTCACGGCGTGCTGCACGTCGGCATCGCTGGCGCAGCGCGCGATCAGCGCCGGCTTGCGGTCGAAGGCGGCATTCCACAGCCGCCGCGCACCGTCATAGCCGCCGTCGCCAGCGGTGAGCAGCTCGCCCTTGAAGCCGGCGCGCAGATCGTCGAGGTCGGCGGCCCGGAGCGTCAGCTGCCGGCCGTCGAGCCCGAGGATGTCGATGGCCGTCCCGGCGGCGAGCAGACGCGCCCCGGGCAGGGCGGCGGCGGTGAGTACGGTGAGTCCCCTCGTAACGAATGTTCTTCTTTTCATGAGGTACCTGATGGTGGGCGCCTGCGGTGAGAGTGCGCCGGCCGGAGCGTTGCGGTCAAGGGACGCAGAGCGGCGGCGTGCGCCAGGTCGCGCCGCAGCACCCCTGTGGCACACTAGCGCGCCGTCGCGCGCGATCCCTGAGTCACAACACCGCTGGAAGTGCCTGCCATGAACCAACCCCTGCGCCGCCTGGTAGTGCTGCAGCCCGGCGAGGCGCCGGCGCTGCTGGCCTCGTTCGGCATGCTGCTGTGCATGTTCTCGAGCTACACCATCCTGCGCCCGGTGCGCGACGCGCTCGGCGTCACCTCGGGGCTGGAGAAGATCCCGTACCTGTTCTGGGGCGTGTTCGCGGTGATGCTGCTGCTGCAGCCGGTGTACGGCTGGCTCACCTCGCGCTTTCCGCGCACGGTGTTCGTGCCGTGGGTGTACGGCTTCTTCGCCGCCAACCTCGTGGCGTTCTACGTGTGGTTTCACGTGCAGGGCGACCACACCTGGATCGCGCGCACCTACTTCGTGTGGGTGAGCGTCTTCAACCTGTTCGTGGTGGCCACGTTCTGGAGCCTGATGGCGGACGTGTTCACGCGCGAGCAGGCGGGGCGCCTGTTCGGCTTCATCTGGGCGGGCGCCAGCACCGGCGGACTGATCGGCCCCCTGATCGCGCACGAGCTCGCAGTCCCCTTCGGCGCCATCAACCTGCTGCCGATCTCGGCGGCGCTGCTGCTGCTGTCGCTGGTGTTCATGGCGCAGATCGTGCGCTGGCAGCGCCGCCAGCGCCCGATGGCCGCCCCCGGTGCCGCCGCCCCCGCCGCGCCGGCCAACAGCGCGCTCGGCGGCTCGGTGTGGGCCGCGTTCACGCAGGTGGTGCGCTCACCGTACCTGCTCGGCATCGCCGCCTTCGTGCTGCTCATGACCTGGGTGTCGACGTTCCTGTACCTGGAGCAGCAGGCGTTCGTGGCCCGGGTGTTCGCCAGCGCCGATGCGCGCACGCGCTTCTTCGCCGGCATCGATTTCTGGGTGCAGGCGGCCTCGCTCCTCATCCAGCTGCTGCTGTTCGGGCGGCTGTTCAAGTGGTTCGGTCTCAAGGCGATCCTGATGTCGGTGCCGCTCCTCATGACCGCCGGCTACGCCGTGTTCGCGCTGGCGCCGACCTTCATGGTGCTGGTGGTGGTGTACGCGGTGCGCCGCGTCGGCGACTACGCCCTCACGCGCCCGTGCCGCGATGCGCTGTTCACGGTCGTGAGTCGCGAGGAAAAGTACAAGGCCAAGAGCCTGATCGACACTTTCGTGTATCGCGGCGGCGATGCCACCAGCGGCTCGCTCTACAAGGCGCTTACCGGCGGCCTCGGCGCGGATGCCACGACCATCGGCTGGCTGGGGGCGGTGATCTCGGCGCTGTGGACGGTGCTGGCGCTCGGCCTGGGGCGGGCACAGGAGCGGCGGCCGTCGGTGATGGCCGGCGCGCCCTAGGCGGCGCTCGGCTGCGCCTCGCCGGCCGCGGCGGCCTCGGGGGCCGCCTGCGCGCCGGCGCCGAGCTCGGCGGCCGCGGCGACGATCTCGGCCGCGGCGGCGAAGCGCTCGCCGCGCGCCTTGGCGAGCAGGCGCGTCAGGAACGGCTGGTAGCGCTCGAGCGCGGGCGGCAGCAGCGGCAGCGGGGCGCTGACGTGCTGCTGCAGCACCTCCATGGCGGTGCCGCCGGTGTAGGGCTTCTGGCCGGCGAGCATCTCGTAGCAGATGATGCCGAGGCTGTAGAAGTCCGAGCGCGCATCGAGCGTCTCGCCGAGCGCCTGCTCCGGGCTCATGTAATAGGGCGAGCCGAGCAGCACGCCGGTCTGGGTGCTGACGGTGTTGCCGTCGAGCGAGCGCGCCAGGCCGAAGTCGATGAGTGCCACCGCGTCGTTCTCGCGCAGCATGACGTTGGGGGGCTTGAGGTCGCGGTGCACCAGGCCCGCCTCGTGCACCACCGCCAGCGCGCCGGCGATCTGGCCGACGTAGTGCAGCGCTTCCTGCTCGCTGACACCGCGCTGGATGCGCGCCTTCAGGTCGCCGCGCGGCAGGTACTCCATCGCCAGGTATTCGAAACCGGCGTACACGCCGTAGTCGTAGATCTCCACCACCAGCGGGCTGTGCACCGCCATGATGGCGGTGTACTCGCGCTCGAGCACCTGGCGCTCGGCGGATTCGTCGCGCAGCTTCTTGCTGACCTTGAGCGCCACGTTGTGGCCACGATGCGCGCTGCTGGCGAGGTACACCACCGCCTTTTCCGACTCGCCGATCTTCAGGCGCAGCGTGTAGCCCGGGATGACCTCGGCGTTTCCGGCACTGAGCAGCGCCGCCACGCCGCTCGGCGGCAGCACCTCCGCCGGCGGCAGCGCCTCGGCGGCCGGCACCGCGGCGGCACCGGGCTCGGGGCTGGCGATGTGGCGCGCCGCATCCCGCGACAGGTTGGCGAGACTGGCGAGGCGCCGCGCCACGCGCCGCTCGACGCGCCGCAGCGCCACCTTGATCGCCGTGCTCAGCCGCTCGGGGGTAAGCAGCCGCTTGGGCAGGTAATCCACCGCGCCGAGCTGCAGGGCACGCACCGCGGTCAGCTCGTTGCCGTCATCGGCCAGCGCGATGACCGCAGGCGTCGCCGGCTGCTCGCGCAGACGGCGCAGCAGCGTCAGGCCCTGCGACTGCGGATCCTCGGGGCTCGCGCCGAAGCCGGCCGAGAGCATGAGCAGGTCGCAGTCCCGTCCGGAGAAGTTGGCGCACCAGCGCTCGAACTCGCTGAGGTTCAGCATGCTGACGCTCGCCTGCGGGCACAGCACGTCGAGGTGATGGCGCAGCCACTCGCTGTAGCGCAGGTCATCGTCGACCACCAGCAGGCGTGCCGGCGGGGTGGTGCGGCTGGCGCTCATGGCTGCATCGCGAAGCGCACGCGCACGTGCGTGTGCTGGCTGACCGGCTGCCCGCCCTGCACCACCGGGCGATAACGCCAGCGGCGCACGGCATCGAGCGCGGACTGTTCGAAGATGCCGACCGGCTGGGCGCCGACGATGCTGGCATCGCCGACCGTGCCATCGGTGCGCACCAGGAACTGCACGTCCACCCAGCCGTTGATGCTCTTCTCGCGCGCACTGCGCGGAAACTCGGGCGGTACGTAGCGGGTGCGGGTGAGCGAGCTCTCCGCTACCACGCTGCCGGCCTGCTGCGCCTGCTGTTCGGCGGCGGTGAGTGCGGCGTCGGCGCTGCCGAGCGCGGCGACGTCGGCGCCGGTGGCGCGCGCCTCGCCCAGCCAGCGGCGCGCGGTGGGATAGTCCTGCGCCTGCAGAGCGGCGCGTTCCTCGTCCATGACGCGCGCGTTGAAGGCGGTGCGCGCCTGCTGCGCGGCCGGGTTGCCCGGGTCGGCCTGCAGCAGCTGCGAGAGATACGCTTTGGCGCTGTCGGCGGCGGGCTCGACCAGTTTGCCCGCCACCAGGCGCTCATTGAAGGACAGGGCGAGCCGCGCGAAGGAATCGGCGCGCGCCGTACCGCGCAGCTGCTGTGCGCCGTCGCGCAGGCCGGCGACATCCGCGCTGGCGGCGCCGCAGTCGGCGGCCGCGGCCGCCCAGCTCTCCGCCGCATCCGGGTTCTTCGCGGCGAGCGCCTGGCGACCCTCGATCACCAGGCGCGTGCTCAGGTCCTCGGCTGCCTGCCGCACCACCGGGTCGGTGGGCGCCAGCGCGCGCGCCGACTCGAGGTAGAAGCGCGCGTTGTCCTCGACCGGCGCGATCAGCTGGTTGCGGCTCATGGCGTCGCGGCTGCGGGCCAGGTAGTCCGCGACGCGCGTGTCCACCTGTTTCTGCGCCAGCTCCTGGCGCGCCTCGGCGGCGAGCGGCGAGCGGTGCTCGCGCGTCGCGTCATCGAGCACCGCCAGCGCGCCGGCGACGTTGCCGCTGGCGGCGGCGCGCTGCGCCCGGCCGAGCACGGCACGCTCGCGCTGCGCGCCGATCTGTGCCTCGAGGAAGGCGACGCGCGGGTGCGGGGGACTGACGGCACGCGCAGCGTCGGCGAGCTGCTGCGCCTCGTCGAGGTGATTGGCCTGCAGCTGCGCGTCGGCGGCGGTCAGCAGGCGGTCGATCACCTGCTCGAGGCCGTTGGCGGCGCGCGGGTCGCGCGCATTGCGGCGGCGCGCCTCGCGGTACAGGTCGGCGGCGTTCACGCCCGGTGGCGCGGTGAGCGCGCCGGCCGCCAGCGCGGCGTCGGCGCGTGCCAGGAGTGACTCGAGCTCGTGATCGGCGGCCGCGGTCGGTGCGGCCGGGTGCACCGGCGCGGCCGAGCTCTCGGCCGGCGCGGCGGCGTTCTGGCGCACGAACCACGCGACCGGGGCGGCGAGGGCAGCCAGCACCAGGGGGATCACCCACCAGCGCGCGGCGCGGACGCCGGGCCGCGGCGCGCGCGTGGCGCTCATGTGCGGCAGCGCGTTCACTTCCTCGTGCCGCCGCCACGCCGCCTCGACGAACAGCCGCACGCGCTGCTCGGAGACCGGCTTGTGCAGGAAACGGTGCACGGAACCGTCGGTAATCTGCGCGCCGAGCGCGCCCTGGTCATCGATGCCGCCGGCCACGATGAGTACCAGCTCGGGGAACTGCACGTGCAGCCGCGCGGCCAGCTGCGCCACCGGGGTGGCGAGCGCGGCGCAGTCGAGCACCGCGACGCCGGCGTGGAAGGCCAGGAGCGCGCCCGACAGGTCGATCTCGGAGCCGGCGGCGTGGACTTCGTGTGCCGGTTCGCTGACTCTCTTTAGCGTGGCGAGCAGGCGCGCGTCCTGCGTCAGTGCCATGAGCGGCTTGCCCACGAGGGCAAGCCGCCCGGCGGCGGGGCCTTGCGGCTGCCCCGCTTTCGGGTCATGCGCTGGGATGTTGGCCACGAGTGTCACATTAAAGCCCGCCCGTCGAGCCACAAGGGCTCGGCCGCAGGATAAAGATGACGTAATCCCTTGGACCTGTCGCTAACTGCCGGACATTTCTGTGAAACTGGTCATCATGATTTTTGTGCACCGTCGTCGGCCCGACGGGCGGTGCGCGCGGACCTGCGGCACGGCCGCGCGGGGTCGGCAGGGACGCGCACCGGGATGTGCCTTAACTCTTTGATTTTATTGTCGTGGCACATGGCCGGGCACCGGCTGCGGCCGATGCGGTCGCCGAGGCGCGGTCCGCGCCATCGTCGCCGAGCAGGCCGCGGCCTGGAATGCCGGCGACGGCACGCGCGACGCCGCGCACCGGGCGCCGGACGGCCCCTTCACCCGCATCTTCGGCAGGGTCATGCACGGGGCGCCCGCCTTCGCCGGGCGCCACCGGCGGATCCTCGCCACGCTCTACAAGGGCCCCACCAAGCGGCACACCGTGCGGCGCATCCGCCTCGTGATGCCGGACGTCGCCGTCGTCGACATCGACAACGAGGTGCACGGCGTGCGGGCCGTGCCGGCGGGCATCGCGGTCGCGGCCGACGGCGTGGTGCGCGAGCAGCTCATGGAGCTGTTCGTGCGCCGCCCGGGGCAGTGCTGGACCGAGGCCTACCACAAGGTCGACCTCAAGTGGGCCGCAAAGCCTTAGAGTTGGTATCCAGGGACGCTGCGGGGGGCGCAGGACATGACCAGGCGACTGATCGGCTCGGGGTCGACGTTCGAGGAGCAGATCGGCTACTCGCGTGCGGTGGTGGACGGTGAATGGGTGTTCGTCTCGGGCACCACCGGCTTCAACTACACCGCCATGTCGATCTCGGACAACCTGCTCGAGCAGACCGAGCAGTGCTTCCGCAACATCATCGCCGCGCTCGCCAGCGCCGACGCCACGCTGCACGATGTCGTGCGCGTGCAATACATCCTACCCAACGGCGCCGAGTTCCCGCAGTGCTGGCCGGTGCTGCGCAAGTACTTCGGCGACATCCGCCCGGCAGCTACCATGATCTGCGCAGGACTGGCCGACCCGCGCATGAAGATCGAGATCCAGGTGACCGCGCGCCGCGCGGCGCCGTGAGCAGCCTCCGGCGCCCAGCGCACGGCACCTGGCGGGCGGTGGCGCCCCGTGCGCACCGCATCGCCCCGGCGGCCACTGCGGCGTCGCGCGAAGCGGCACCGCGCGGCGTTTGAGCCGGGCGCGGTTCCCTTCTACGATGGCGGCCCGTCATCCTGCGCCTGCGGGGCACAGTCATGGTCCGAACCGACGACGGCCTCGCCGCCACCTGCCACTGCGGCGCGGTGCAGATCCGGGTGCGGCGGATGGTGCGCACGCTGACGAGCTGCAACTGCTCCCTCTGCCGGCGCTATGGCGCGCTGTGGGCCTACTACGCGCCGCGCTCGGTGCGCATCCGCGCGCCCAAGGGAGGACTTGCGAAGTACGCCTGGAACCGCAGGATCCGCAACTACTTTCGCTGCGCGCGCTGTGGCTGCGTCACGCACTACGCCTACCGCGGCCGGCAGCGCCAGGCCACCGTGGCCGTCAACGCCGCGAACTTCGCGCCGGCCGCGCTCGCCGGAGCACGCATCCGCCACCTGGACGGTGCGGCCAGCTGGAAATTTCTCGACTGAACGCCACCTGACGGAAAAACCATCATGCCACGCCCGATCTCGGTCACCGTCGCCGCCTGGGTCATCATCGCGCTGGCCATCGAGGGCATCGCCGGCTCGCTGTCCTCGCCTCTGCAGAGCACCGTCCTCGCCCAGCTGGCGGACCCGCAGCTGGGCGTATCCGCCAGCGTGCGCATCGGCGTACTGGTGCAGCTGGGCTTCACCGGCTGCGCGGTCTTCATGCTGCGCGGCGCGGCCTGGAGCCGCGTGGCCTATGTCGTGATTACGGCCTTCGTGCTGCTCGGGGTGATGATCATGTGGTCGCGCAGCGCGAACGTGGCGAGCCTCGCCGTCTACGCCGCGTTGAAGGCCGGCGTGCTGGTGTACGTGCTCTTCAGGCCCGAGGCGAACGCGTACTTCGCCGCGCCCGGCCCCGCCGCGGGAGTCGTGCCATGAAGATGCTCAACCTGCTCGTGGTCGCGGCTCTGGCCGCCGCGACGCCGCTGTGCCGCGGCGACAGTTCCGAGTCGGCTGCACAGGCGGCGGCTGCCACCTGGCTTGCGCTGGTGGATGGCGGCAACTACTACCAGAGCTGGGCCACGGCCGCGGACTACTTCCGCAACTCGATCTCGCGCACGCAGTGGGTCGCACGCGTCGGCGCGGCGCGCGAGCCGCTCGGCGCACTCAAGGAGCGCCGCCTGCTGTCGGCCCGCGAGGCGCACTCGCTGCCGGGGGCGCCGGACGGCGATTACGTCGTCATCGAGTACGCGAGCCGCTTCGTCAACAAGGCCGAGGCCACCGAGACCGTCACGCCCGTCAGGGAACCCGACGGGCACTGGCGCGTGAGCGGCTATTTCGTCAGGTGAGGCTCGCCTGCGCGGCGCATCAGTCGCGCGGCAGCATGAAGCGCGAGCCGTTGTAGGACATGACCGCCCCCTCGGGCGTAATGCTCTCGACCCGCACGCCGTCCGGCAGCGAGTCGCCCTCGCGCAGCCGCCGCATGTTGATCATCACGAAGCGGTCCTCGGGATGGACTGCGTACACGTGCAGATCGAGCCGCAGCTGCGGCAGGTTGACGCCCGGGGTTGCGGCCTGGTCCTGGTAGAGCGGTACGCCCGACTCGGTGCCGCGCCGGACGCGGCTGCCGAGGGAGCCGGCGGCATCGGTCGCGGGCGCGTAGTCATCGGGGTTCGGTGTCTCCGCGGCGCCGCCCGCAGCCGGCGGGGGGGCGGCCGGGCCGCCGGCCCCGGCCGGCGGCGTGATGACGATCGGCGCAGCCTGGGGCGCTCCGCTGGCGGCCGTCAGCGGCCCCGGTGCCGGGGCGGCCGGCGCCGGCGCGGGTGCGGGTGCGGCGGCCGCCGGAGTCGGGCTGGCAGCGGGCGCGGACGCGGCGCGTGCCTCGCCCCCCTCGGGTACCGCGGCGTGCGCGGCCGGGTGGCGCAGCAGCACCCAGGCCACGATGCCGATGTTCACCAGCAGCAGCGCCGCGAGCGCGATCGCCCAGGACGGCAGGCCGCCGCGCGGTGGGGTGACCTTGACTTCGAACAGCGCCGGGCCGCTCTGGCGCTGGCGGTCGCTCTCGGATTTCTTCAGGGCGTCGAGGATGAACGACATCGGTTACCCGCCATGGTGGGTATCGGCAGCGGACAGGAGCGGCGCCCCGGGGCCGGCCAGCGCGCCGGCGAGCGCGATCTGGGTCTGCACACCGGCGATGCCGTCGACGGTGAGCTGGTGCTGGCGCTGGAAGTCGCGCACCAGCGCGGTGAGATCGGCGTCGAACACATCGCTCGCCGGGGCATCGCCCGCCGCGCCGTGCAGCCGCTGCAGGCTCTGCCGCAGCCAGCGCACCTGTGCGCCGCGCATGCCGGCCGAGAGCGCCTTGACGGGCGAGCTGCCCGGGCGCCACAGCATCACGAAGTCGCCCAGCCAGTAGCGCGACAGCTCGCCGATGCTGACGAGGTGCGGGCCGCCCAGATCGAGTTTCGCCTGCTCGTCATCGAGCGCCGTGAGCACCACCTGGTGGCTCGCGCCGCCGGTGTCGTTGAGCAGCAGGATGGCGGGGTGGTTGTAGAGGCGCAGCTGCCCGAACGAGCCGCGCTCGGTGACGCACTCGAGCCCCTGCTGGCCGGCCTGGGTGCACGGATCGGTGCCGCTGGGCTGGTACTTGGCGCCCCACAGCCCGAACAGCTTGCCGAAGGCGCTGTCGGTATCGGTCTCGGCGTGGTGCTGGGCGAGCAGCTCCGCCAGGCGCGGTGCCGGCGGCGCGGCGGGCTTGGCGGGCGCGGTCGCCGGGGCGGCCGGGTCATCGGCCGCCGCCGACGGAGCTGGAGCCGGAGCCCGGGGCGCGCTGCGCGCGAGCGGCGCCGCCGCGTGCGCCTGGCTCCAGTAGTTCCACACTCCGGTCATGGCGGCCACCAGCGCCGCGGCGCTCGCCGCGGTCAGCGCCCAGGGGAGCCAGTTGGGCGCGAAGCGCCGCCCGAACACCTCGCCGGCGGCGCTGCGCACCAGCTTGCTGGTGACGCGGTGGCGGTCGAGGGAGTAGGCGCCGAGCAGCGCGCGGTCGCAGATGACGTTGATGACGCGCGGCACGCCCTGCGACAGACGGAACACCTCGTTGAGCGCACCGGGCGCGAAGATATCGGTGGTGGCGCCGGCCACGCGCAGCCGGTGCAGCACGTAGGCGGCGGTCTCCTCGCGCGACAGCGGGTTCAGGTGGTAGCGGCCGGTGATGCGCTGCGCCAGCTGGCGCAGCTCGTTGCGCGCCAGCAGCTCGCGCAGCTCCGGCTGGCCGATGAGGATGATCTGCAGCAGCTTCTGCGTGTTGGTCTCGAGGTTGGTGAGCAGGCGCACCTGCTCGAGCACCTCGGGCGCCAGGTTCTGCGCCTCGTCCACCACCAGCACCACGCGCCGCCCGGCGGCGTGCGCGCGCAGCAGGTACTGGCTGAGGATGTCGACCAGGTCCTTGAGGCTGCCCAGCGCGGAGTCCGGCACGCCGATCCCGAGTTCCTCGCAGATGGTGAGCAGGAACTCCGGCGCCGTCATCTTGGGGTTGAGGATCAGGGCGATCTCGGCGTTCTTGGGCGTCTGCGCCAGCAGCGAGCGCACGATGGTGGTCTTGCCGGTGCCGACCTCGCCGGTGAGCTGTACGAAGCCGCCGGCCTCGTTGATGCCGTACAGCAGGTGGGCGAGCGCCTCGGCGTGCCGTTCGCTGAGGTAGAGATAGCGCGGATCAGGGGTGATCGCGAACGGCTTCTCGTTCAGCCCGAAAAAGGTCAGATACATGGGGCGATGCTACTCGATGGTGCTGCCGCGTCGCAGCGCCCGGCTGCCGAAGCGCGCACGCGCCTCGTCCAGCGCGGCATCCACTCCGGCGAGCTTAGGCTCCTCGAACAGGCCCAGCTGTGAGGCGGGCGTCAGTTCAGTGAGGACCACCCCCAGCAGGCGAAGTTTCGCACCGGGATTGCCGGCGAGCCAGCGGTTGAGGAGCTCGGCGGCCACCCCGCCGATGGTGCGCCCGTCGCAGGCCGGGGGGGCCACCGCGCGCTGGCGCGTGAAGGTGGTGAAGTCGCCGCGGCGGATCTTGACCCCGATGCACCCGGCCATCAGCCCGCGCTTGCGCAGGCGGCTGGCGGCCAGGTCCGCCAGCTGCCCCAGCTGGCGCTGCAGGGTGCGTGGCTCGCCGATGTCTTCCTCGAAGGTGTCCTCGGCGCTCAGGGACTTGTCCTCGACCTCCGCCAGCACCGGGCGGTCGTCGATGCCCGAGGCGCGCTCGCGCATCCAGGCCGAATAGCGCCCGAACAGCGGCCACAGCACCGCATCCGGGGCGCTGCGCAGCTCGCCGAGGGTGCGGATCCCGGCCTCCTCGACGCGCGCCCCGGTTTTGCGCCCCAATCCCGGCAGGCGCCGCACCGACAGCGGATCGAGCACCTCGCGCACCCGCTGCGCGCTGACCACGGTCAGGCCGTCGGGTTTGTCGAGGTCGGAGGCGATCTTGGCCACCAGCTTGTTGGGGGCGACGCCGACGGATGCCGTGAGCCCGGTGAGCCCGCGGATGCGCGCCTTGATGCGCCGCGCGATGTCGACCGCGCCGCCCAGGAGCTGCAGGCTGGCGGTGACGTCGAGGTACGCCTCGTCGAGCGACAGGCCCTGCACCAGCGGCGTCACCTCGCGGAACACGCCGAAGACCACGGCCGAGACTTCCTGGTAGCGCGCCATGCGCGGGCGCACGCACAGCGCGTGCGGGCACAGCTTGAGCGCGGTGCGCATCGGCATCGCCGAGCGCACCCCGTAGCGGCGCACCTCGTAGCTGGCCGCCGCGACCACGCCGCGTCCGCCCTCCCAGCCCACCACCAGCGGCTTGCCGGCGAGCGCCGGGTCGTCGTGCTGCTCGACGGACGCGTAGAACGCATCCATGTCGACGTGCAGGACGGCGCGCGTCATGGCGGCGGCAGTGGTCCTACTTGACGACCGTGATGGTGATCTTCTTGGAGATCACCGGCGGCTCGTGCGGCACGTGGCTCAGGTCGCCGAGCACCAGCTGCAGGGTGTGCTTGCCCGGCGTCAGGGTGGTGAGCGTGGTCTCGGTCTGGCCCTTGCCGAAGTGCACGATCTTGTCGCTGGCCGGCAGCGGCTTGGACAGGTCGGCGGGCACGTCGGTGTCGATGAGCAGGTGATGGTGGCCGGTGTTGTCGAACTTGACCCCGGCCGGCGCGATGCCCATGCCCTTGAGGCCGAACTGCACCAGCACCTTGTCGGCGTGCACCTTGGCGCCGTCCTTGGGGCTGATGATGTAGGCCTCCGCGCCCGCGGGCGCGGGGGTGCGCTCCTGCGCGTGGACCAGTGAGGCGGCCGCCAGGAATGCGGTGATCATGAGGGTACGCATGGAGGACTCCTTCAGAGCATGACAGCGCTGTAGATGCTCGTGGCCGCAAGCATCGCGGCCGCGAACACCAGATAAAAGGATGCCAGGAGCGCGAGCTTGCTTGCCGTGAGCAGGCGTCCCTGGCGATACACGACCCGCATGGAGCGGTACATGTACCAGGCAAAGTACACGAAGCTCGCCAGCTGCAGCCCGGGAACGCGCGGCACGAGCCTGCCCAGCAGCAGCAGCAGCCCGGCCACGAGAAAAACGCAGGCGTGGTTGTGTAGCAAGAGCAGCAGGTGCTCCACGTAATAGTGCCGCGGCCACCAGTACATGAGCATCATGAGGCCCGCGAGCAGCGGCAGGAACACGAACATGGCGCGCGGCACGTTGTGCAGGAATTCGCTCTGCAGCCCGTGGCCCTTGTCCATGGCGCTGTTGCGGCAGGCCTGATTGAACAGCGGCTGCAGCGTGCGCGCCCACGGGCCGTCGTAGTTGGCGTTCGCGCACAGCCGGTCGGCGCGCTGCTGCGGGGTCTCGCTCGCCCCGGGCACCGGCAGGGCCGCCTCCTGCCCTGGCAGGGTGAGCTGGCTGCCGGAGACCGGCTTGGTCTCGTCGAAGTCCAGCACCGTGAATTGGCTGTGCCCCGTGCCCGCCACCACGAAGAACGCCACCGACAGCACCAGGTACAGCCGCAGCGGCGGCAGGTAGCGCGCCCGCCGGCCGGCGAGGAACTCGCGCGTCAGGAACCCCGGCTTGAACAGCAGCGCCCCGAGCGTGCGCCACAGGCGCGAGTCGGCGTGCGTCAGGTCCTCGGCCGCCAGCTGCGTGAAATGCCACAGCGAGTGCACCGGCGCCTCGAGCTTCTGGCCGCAGGCGCCGCAATAGCGTGCCTCCACCCGCGCGCCGCAGTTGTCGCACACCGTGCCGGCGTGCGTCGCGACCGGGGCGGGCGCGGCGCGCGCGGGGCTGGCGGCGGCCGCGGCGGCCTCGGCCGTGCTGCTCATGCGATCGCGCTGGAGCGTGGATCCGCCGCCGGCGGCGCGGCGCGGCGGGCGCCGAGCGCGTGCGGCTCGAAGTCATCGACGCGGATCAGGTCCATGACCTTGCGATCGTAGTCGCGCAGCGCCGCGGCCTCGGTCTCCGAGATCAGCCCGGCCGCGAACGCCTGCTGGATGCGCCCGGGCGGGTCGAGCGCCGTCACCTTGCCGGCCTTCACGCCCTCGACGCGGATGCGCTTCTCGAGCGGCTCGAGCTCGACCGCGAGCAGCAGCGCCTCCTGCAGCTTGCCGAGCGGGTTGCCGGGCTCGAGCGTCCAGTAGATGTACTGGCACAGACGTTCGCGCGCCTCGGTGGGTGCGGTCACCAGTCCCGCCACCTTGCGTCCGAGACGGTCGTCGGGCGCGGAGTAGAAGCGGCCGCGCGGGAAGATCAGCGCGCGCATCAGCGCCGCCAGCGCACGGTTGGGAAAATTGCGCAGGAAGCCGTGCAGCGACTCCTGTGCCTGGTAGAGCAGGTGGCGGCACGCCCACTCGACGATCGGCAGGTCCTCGTCCGGGTGCCCCTGGTTGGCGTGGTGCTTGAGCACCATGGAGGCGAGGTAGAGCGCGGACAGCACGTCGCCGAGGCGTGCCGACAGGCCCTCTTTCTTCTTCAGATAGCCGCCGAGGGTCAGCATGGCGACGTCGACCGCGAAGGCGAACGAGGCCGAGAAGCGCACGATGTGCTGGTAGTAGCGCGCGGTGGGGCCGGTGACCGGCGCGCGCGTGAAGCGCGCGTGCGTGAGCGCCATGATGAAGGAGCGCACCGCGTTCGAGGTGGTGAAGCCGATGTGGCCGAACAGCGCGCGGTCGAACTCGTCGACGCCGGCGGCGCGGTCGGGATTACGGGCCGCCGTCATCTCGCGCAGTACGAACGGGTGGCAGCGGATCGCGCCCTGGCCGAAGATGATGAGGTTGCGGGTGAGGAGGTTGGCGCCCTCGACCGTGATGGCGACCGGCACCACCTCGTAGCCGCGCGCCAGGTAGTTGTTGGGCCCGAGCATGATGCCCTTGCCGCCGTGGATGTCCATGGCGTCGTTGGCGACCTGGCGGCCCATCTCGGTGACGTGGTACTTGAGCATCGCCGACGGCACCGACGGCTTCTCGCCGCCGTCGATGGCGCCGGCAGTGACCGAGCGCGCCGCATCCATGGTGTAGGTGAGGCCCACCATGCGCGCGATCACCGTCTCTACGCCCTCGAACTTGCCCACCGGCATGTTGAACTGGGTGCGGATGCGCGCGTAGGCGCCGGTGGCCCATACGCCGGCCTTGGCGCCGCCGGTGGCGTTGGAGGGCAGCGAGATGCAGCGCCCCACCGAGAGCTGCTCGACCAGCATGCGCCAGCCGCTGCCGGCCATGGCCGCGCCGCCGATGATGCAGTCGAGCGGCACGAACACGTCGCGGCCCTCGATGGGCCCGTTCTGGAACGGAATGTTGATGGGGAAGTGGCGCCGCCCGATGCTCACCCCCGGCGTGTCGTGCGGGATGAGCGCGCAGGTGATGCCGATGTCGCTCCTGCCGCCCAGCAGCCGCTCCGGGTCGAACATGCGGAACGCCAGGCCGATGACCGTCGCCACCGGCGCCAGCGTGATGTAGCGCTTGGAGAAGTTGAGCTTCAGGCCCAGCACCTCGCGCCCCTGCCAGGTGCCGCGGCACACCACGCCGGTGTCGGGGATGGAGCTCGCGTCGGAGCCGGCGCGCGGCCCGGTGAGGGCGAAGCACGGCACCTCCTCGCCGCGCGCCAGGCGCGGCAGGTAATGGCTCTTCTGCTCCTCGGTGCCGTAGTGGTTCAGCAGCTCCGCCGGGCCGAGGGAGTTGGGCACCGCCACGGTGGAGGAGGCGGTGGCGCTGCGGCTGGCGATCTTGGCCAGCACGCACGAATGCGCGTAGGCGGAGTACTCCAGGCCGCCGTACTTCTTCGGGATGATCATGGCGAAGAAGCCTTTGGTGCGCAGGAACTGCCACACCTCGGGCGGCAGGTCGCCGCGCTCGTGGGTGATGTCCCAGTCATCGAGCATGCGGCACAGCTCTTCGCACGGGCCGTCGAGGAAGGCCTGTTCTTCGGCCGACAGCTGCGGCGCCTTCGCCGACAAGAGCTTGTCCCAGCGCGGCGCGCCGGTGAACAGCTCGCCGTCCCACCACACGGTGCCGGCCTCCAGCGCCTCCTTCTCGGTCTGCGACATGGCGGGCAGGAGCTTGAGATAGGTCCTCATGAACGGGCGCGTGATGAGCGCCTTGCGCAGCGGCCGCACGTTGAGCAGCCACAGCCCCGCCAGCAGCAGCCACAGGAAGCCCTTCCACAGCCCGGCCGGCGCGCTGCTCGCGCCCAGCACCGTGTAGGCGGTGAGCAGCACCGTGAAGGTGACGGTGAAGGCGAGCAGCGACAGGCGGCGGTAGGCGAGGAACAGCACCGCGGCGATGAACAGCAGCGTGATGACGCCGCCCACCCGGGTGACCGCGAACGCGGCCGCCACCACCAGCACCAGGGAGACGACTGCACCCAACATTGAAGCGTCCTCCGCGCCGTGCGCGACGCGACTATAGCGCGGTGGCCGGCGCCCGAAACCTCAGCCGAGCAGCTCCTTCACGCCCTCGCGCTCCTCGCGCAGCTCGGCGAGCGTCGCGTCCATGCGCTCGCGGCTGAATTCGTCGATGTCGAGTCCGGCGACGATGCGGTAGTCGCCGCCCTGCACCGTCACCGGATAGGAGTAGATGACGCCGGCGCCGATGCCGTAGCTGCCCTCGGCCGGCACCGCCATGCTCACCCAGTCGCCGGGCGCCGTACCGTGCACCCAGGTATGCACGTGATCGATCGCGGCCGAGGCGGCCGAGGCGGCCGAAGATGCGCCGCGCGCCTTGATCACCGCCGCCCCGCGCTGCTGCACGACCGGGATGAACTCCTCCTCGATCCACTTGCGCTCCACCAGCGACTGCGCCGGCTTGCCGCCGACCTGCGCGTGCGACAGGTCCGGGTACTGCGTGGCGGAGTGATTACCCCAGATGGTCATGCGGCGGATGTTGGCGACGTGCGTGTGGGTCTTGTGCGCGAGCTGCGACAGCGCGCGGTTGTGGTCGAGGCGCGTCATGGCGGTGAAGTTGCGCGGCTCGAGATCCCTGGCGTTGGCGCGTGCGATGAGCGCGTTGGTGTTGGCGGGATTGCCGACCACCAGCACCTTGACCTTGCGGTCGGCGACGTCGTTGAGCGCCTTGCCCTGCGCGGAGAAGATCTGCGCGTTCGCGAGCAGCAGATCCTTGCGCTCCATGCCGGGGCCGCGCGGCCGCGCGCCTACCAGCAGCGCCACCTGGCAGTCGCGGAAGGCGACGCGCGCATCGTCACTGGCGAGGACCTTGCTGAGTGTTGGAAAGGCGCAGTCGTTGAGCTCCATCACCACGCCGGCAAGCGCAGCGAGCGCCGGCGTGACCTCCAGCAGGTGCAGGTTCACCGGCGTGTCGGGCCCGAGCAGCTGTCCCGAGGCGACGCGGAAGGCGAGCGCGTAACCGATCTGTCCGGCAGCGCCGGTGATCGCGACGTTCACGGCAGGTTTCATGGCGTGCTTACCCAGAAAAAACAGCGCACGAGTGTAGCCTGCGGATCCCTGCCGCCCTAGACGCGCCCCGAGTCCCTCAAACGGTTTGCCCCGCGGGCCCCTCCAACAAGGCGCCTACCCGCTGATACGGCCGTATCGAAGGCCGGGCACCACCGGAACCCTGACTATTCAAGGGGTTACGGACCCGGACCACCCCCGATCTTGTTTTAGTGAGCTAGCTTGACACTCAAGTAGTGTTCTAGTAGAGTATAACACCATGGAAGGCGGCCTGATGAAGCAGGTAAGCCGACCAGAGACAGACAGACCCTTAACCGCCCAGACAGGAGATGACCATGAACACCTTCGTATCGGCCCTGACCCGCGATCTGACCTGCGCCGCCGCTGCGGCCGTCATCAGCCTGGTCGTGGCCCTGAGCTTCGTCCAGTCCACCAATGTGGTCCGCACGAGCGTCCAGGCCGTCGCCAGCACCGCCCAGAGCAGC
>Ga0070681_10000957_pt1 | contig 24322 bp, 20 predicted proteins | sample KBSC83BmetaG_FD_65650 | JGI IMG/M metagenome (GOLD analysis project Ga0070681, IMG submission 65650) | Corn rhizosphere microbial communities from Kellogg Biological Station, Michigan, USA - KBS C8-3B metaG | ecosystem: Host-associated > Plants > Roots > Rhizosphere | place: USA: Michigan...
GATGGTCCTGGACAAACATTTCGCCGTCAGGCAAGGTGCTCAGGATTGCCGCCAGTTGCTGTGCACTCTCGTCCGGATTGCTGGTAAGCGACAGCTCCATCAAATTGGCCTCGCACTCCTGCTCAAATCTCCCCAGCGAATTTTCAATTGGCGCGAAGAACGGCCGCGCCGGCGCTGGCTCATGCGGCGCCGCTACCGGCATTTGCAGGCCTGAGCGAATCCGTCTCAGGATCAGTTCGCGACTGGGATTATCTGCCGTTGCCAAGGCCTTTTCTCCATTGCTCGCGGAATGATTGTCTGGCCACCGGCAGAGTCGAGCGTTTGCGGTTCCACGCACGCAGCGGATCGAACGGTGATCCGGAAAGGCCCAGTCCATAAATGGCGCGCAGCCCCTTGCGCGTAAGCCAGCCACCCATCGCATACAACTTTGGGTTCAGCATCGCCGCGCGCCACAGACGAAATTGCAATCTCTCGCCTGTCTTGCCGTGCCCGGCTTTCATGAAATCGCGACGGTTGTGCAGGAGGTGATGATGCAAATCGATCTTCACCGGGCAAACCGTGGTGCACGCGCCGCAAAGCGAGGTTGCGTAGGAAAGGTGCTCAAACTGCCGACCGCGCAGATGCGGCGTGAGCACCGCGCCGATGGGCCCGGGGTACGTGGTCCCGTAGGTGTGCCCGCCGATATGGCGATACACCGGACAGATATTCAGGCACGCGCCGCAACGAATGCAATGCAGCACTTCCCGCTCTTCCGGGTGCCCCAGCAGGCTGCTGCGGCCGTTATCCACCAGCACCACGTGGAACTCTTCAGGACCATCCACTTCCCCGGCGCGTCTCGCCCCGCCGACCAACGTTCCGTAGGTCGTAACCGGCTGTCCCGTGCCCGATGTTGCCAGGACGGGCCAGAGTGTCGCCAGGTTTTCGAGCCGCGGAATCACTTTTTCAATGCCGGTGACAGCCACATGGATACGCGGAAGACTGGTTGTCAGCCGGCCGTTGCCTTCGTTGGTGGAGATCGCCACCGCGCCCACATCGGCAACAAGAAAGTTCGCGCCGGAAATTCCCATTTCGGCGGCGAAGAACGCCTTGCGCAGCTTTCTCCGCGCGGCGGCGACGAGCTTCTGCGGATCTTCCGGCAGGTCGGGCTCGCCCAGTTTGTCGCGAAACAGCTCCGCAATCTGCGTGCGATTGAGGTGCATGGCCGGAGTGACAATGTGGTACGGCGGCTCATGCCGCAACTGCACAATGTATTCGCCCAGATCGGTCTCCCACACGGTGCAGCCCACCTTCTCCAGCGCAGCCGAGAGCTCAATCTCTTCCGTGACCATTGACTTCGATTTGACCACGGTTTTCACCGCGTGTTTCACCGCCAGGTCGGCGATGTATTTGCGCGCCTCTTCGCTGTTCGCCGCCCAGAAGACGTGCCCGCCCCGTGCCGTTACATTTTCTTCAAACTGCAAAAGGTATTTGTCGAGGTGGTTGATGGCTTCGCGCTTGATCGCCTGGCAGGCTTCGCGCGCCGCTTCCCAGTCCAGGAACCGACTCCGGCCTTTCATGTGGCCGACATCATAGCTCTCCATGTTCTTGCGGATAATCTCGCGATGGACCAGGTCGGCCGACTTGACGGCAGCGTCGTGCCGAAATTGCGTTTCCGGATTGGCCGATTGCGGATGATCGTGCGCGCTCGCGCCTTCTGCTGGAGGAACTCTTGTTGCAGGAGCACTCATGCGCCCGCTCCCTGCGATGCCAATATGCTGGCCAGGTGAATCGCCTTTGCGGCGAACTTGTTCTTCTCCAGCATGCCTTGCACGTGCATCAGGCAACTGGGATCAATGGCGGTTACGTACTCCGCGCCGCTGGCGACAACGTTCTCAGCTTTCGATTGGCCCATCGCGCTGGAGATGTCCGCGAACTTGGTGGCGAACGTTCCGCCGAAGCCACAACATTCCTCGTGGCGCGCCATCTCCACCAGCTTTAATCCTTGAACGGCGCGCAAGAGCGCGAGTGGCTCCTGTTGAAGATGCAGCTCGCGCAAGCCGTGGCAGGCAGCGTGATAGGTCACGGTGTGCGGGAACACCGCACCCACGTCGATGACGCCGGCCACTTTCACCAGAAACTCTGAAAGCTCGTACGTGCGCTGCCCCATGGCGAGGGCCTCCGAGCGCATCGGACTTTCCTTCAACAGCTCGGGATAGAAGTTCCGCAGCATGGTGGTGCAGGAACCGGAAGGACACACGATCACCTCGGCGCCTTCGAAAACCCGCACGAACCGCTCTGCACAGGGACGCGCGTCATCCCAGTACCCAGTGTTGAAGGCAGGTTGGCCGCAGCAGGTCTGCGCTTCGCGAAACTCGACCTCCCAGCCGATGCGCCGCAACACCGTCACCGTATCCACAGCCACCTCAGGCAGGAGCTGATCTACAAAGCACGGCACGAACAATGACACCTTGCGCGGCATGGCCAGCGATTTTAACACTTCGCTCTGGCATTGTTTTCTGACGGGCAAATCACCCGATACCAGATCACACGATTTTTGGAGTGTATTCTGTATTGTGTTCTCAAGTACTTACCGCCGCCTCACCGTCGACCTTCCCACGGTCGCGATCATGCTCGCTGGCGGCTGCACTTTCCTGAACGTCTATTGCACACAGCCTCTCCTTCCACTCTTGCAGCATGTTTTCAACGCTTCCGAACTGCAGGTCTCGTTGACCGTCGGTGCCACCATTCTGGGCGTTGCGGTTGCAGCGCCATTCACGGGAATGATCGCCGAACGCCGCGGACGCAAAAAGGTCATCGTTCCGGCACTTTTCCTGCTCACAATTCCCACTGCGCTCGCGGGCACGTCCGGGACTCTCTCACAATTGATTTTCTGGCGTTTCGCGCAGGGCCTCTTTGTCCCGGGCATCATCGCGGTGATTTTGGCTTATATCAATGAAGAATGGGCCGGGCGCGGCGTCGGAAGCGCCATGTCCGCTTACATTACAGGAACTGTCATTGGAGGATTCCTGGGCCGGTTCATGTCCGGTCTGGTCGCGAACCATCTCAACTGGCGATTTAGTTTTTTCGTTATTGCGGCGCTTAACCTCTTTGGAGCCGTTCTGGTTCGCAAGTGGCTGCCGCTGGCAAAAAAATTCGTCAGGACCGAGCACATGCGCCAGGCCGTGGCTGACATGACGCGGCACCTTCGCAACCCGCGCCTGCTGGCCAACTTCGCCATGGGCTTTACGGTGCTGTTCTCTCTGGTCGGCTGTTTTACGTACGCGAACTTCTATCTGGCGGCCACCCCGTTTCGTCTCGACACTGCGGAATTGGGCAGCATCTATTTCGTGTACCTGCTGGGCGTGGTGATCACGCCGCAGTCAGGGCGATTGCTGGACCGCTTTGGCTTTGGCCGCGCCGCGTTTCTGTACTGCGGCATGATGATCGCTGGGCTGCTGCTTACGTTGACCAAATCGCTGCCGCTGGTAGTCACCGGATTGGCATTGTTCTCTTCCGGTGCCTTCGTCGCCCAGGCCGCGGCCAGCGTGCAGACGGGAACCATTGCCGGACGCGCGCGCTCGTCCGCTGCCGGCCTTTATGTGACCTTCTACTATCTCGGCGGTACCGCCGCCTCGATTGTCACGGATGTCTTCTGGCAGTGGCATCGCTGGCCCGGCTGCGTCGCCCTGCTGGGCACCACTTCGCTGATCAGCCTATGGCTGGGCCATCTCAGCAGCCGTCCTGCCGAGCGGCTTGATACATTTGAGATAGGCCTCGCTGTGGATTGACCCCGGTTGACTTCACCCCACGGCATGCTTTCCAGCGGCGCTCTTGAGATACTGCTTGCACTCGTGCTGCAGCAAATCGATCAGCTGCTCCATATGTTCCGTGCGCGTGCGGAAATTCACCGGGTTGATCCGGAACCAGCTCTTTCCTTTCAGCTCCGTAGTGGAAATCCAGAAGCGCCCGCCTTGCTCGATCCGGCGGGCCACTTCCGCGTGCAGGTTCTTTGATTCGCTTTCTTCCAGATCGCCTCCGCGATAGCGAATACAGATGGCCGACATCACCGGCTCGCAGGCTGGCGCAAAGTCCGGATACTTATCCAGCAGCGCATACAGATGCTTCGCCTGGTACACATTGGCATCAATCCATTCACCGATCTGCTTTGCCCCGTAACGTTTGAAACTCATCCAGACTTTCAGCCCGCGAAAGCGGCGCGACTGCTCGAAGCCGTGCACGTAATATTGATAGCGCTCATTTCTGCGGTCCATTTCATCCGTCAGATAAGAGGGCTTCATGCCGAATGAAACCGTCAGCCGGCGCTCATCTTTCACCAGGATGGCGCCCGCATCCAGAGGCGCGTAGAACCATTTGTGCGGATCGATGGTGATGGAGTCGGCCGTTTCCAGGCCTTCACTTCTCATCGGCCAGCGATGCGAGAGCAGCATGCCGCCGCCATAAGCCGCATCCGCGTGCAGCCACATGCCTTCACGATCGGCAATCGCCCGTAACGCGCGAATGTCATCCACCGCGCCCGTATTTGTGGTCCCAAAGATTCCGACAATGCACATGGGGCGAATGCCCTTCTTTTTATCCTCGGCCACGGCGGCTTCCAGCGCGTCCAGCCGCACACGGAAGCTGCTGTCCGTGGGCAGGATGCGCATGGCCGAACGCCCAGCGCCCACGCAGTCTACTGCCTTGTCCAGCGAAACATGCCGCTCTTCGGACATGTACACGGCCCAGCGCTCATGCATCCCTTCATGCTGCGCCTGGTCGCGCGATGCCCAATCGCGCGCCAGCTTGAGACCGATGAAATTGGCCATGGTGCCGCCGCTGGTGAGATTTCCGCCAGCCTCAGGGCCATAACCCGCCATGTCGGTCAGCCAGCGCACGGTTCTGCGCTCCATCGCCACCGCCGAAGGCCCGATGGTGTACGCGCCGATGTTCTGGTTCAGCGCCGAGCAGATGAAATCGCCCAGCACGCCCACCGGATTCGGCGAAGGCGTGATAAGTCCCATGTATCCGGGATGTCCAACGTGCGTGCAGTACGGAAGAAGCTTGTCTTTGAGCTCCCTTAAGACATCGATGATTCGTTCATCGCCCGCGGGGAGCGGCTCGTCAAAAAGCTGATGCAGCTCGCGCGGCTCGACATCGGGAAAGACGGGAAGCTGTTCAATGCCTTCAAAGTATTCGGCGAGCATATCGACAACGCGATGCCCTGCCTCGCGAAATTCACGTGGGTCCATCAGGCCTCCATGCCTAAGTTAACCATTATGAACCCTGGCGCCCATCCCGAATATTGCGTTCAATGTCGCCTTGCTCCGTGCGTCACATGTATCTCTCGAAAATGCACTCCTTTTAGAACCGCCGATTCCGGACGATTCCGTGCCGATGGCTCATCTCAGGCCCAGCAACTTCGCCGCATTCGCACCCAGGATCTTTTCCCGCTCTTCTTCGGACACGCGCATTGCCTTCAAACTGGATAGCATCCTGGGAATGCTGCCGATCTGGTGAGGATAATCGCTGCCCGCGAGAATGTGTTCCGCGCCGGCGAAGGAAACTGCCAGTTCCAAAGCTGCAGGGTCGAAGTTCACCGTGTCGAAGTAGAACTTTTTCAGATATTCGCTCGGTGGACGATCGATGTTCTTACGGCACTCGCTGAACGCTTCATACCCGCGGTCCAAACGCTCGGCCAGGTACGGAATCGCTCCGCCCAGATGTCCCAGCACCCAACGTATATTCGGAAAACGTTCAGCGACGCCGCTGAACACCAGGCTCGCTGCGGCCAGCGTGGTGTCCATGAGAAAGCCCACCAGCGGCATCAGCCAGTAATTCAGCATTGCCTCTACGCCCACGGGATTTGTCGGGTGAATGTGCATCAGCGCGCCCAGCTCATTCGCCACTTCGTACAATTTCCAGAAGCGCTGGTCGCTCAACGCCACGCCGTTGATATTGCTGAACACCATGGCTCCGCAAAACTTCAGTTGTTCCATGGCCCGCCGCAACTCGCTAACCGAAGCCGCAGGATCACAAAGCGGCAGTGTTGCCAGCGCTACCAGACGTCCTTTTTTTTCGGTCACCACGCGGGCGAAGCAGTCATTGACCAGCTTTGCCAGGCGCACGGCGGTCGCGGGCTCTTCAATGTGTGTCCCAGGCGTGGTCAGGGTGATTACGTTGATATCGATCCCCTGCTCGTTCATGATCTGCACGCGGTAATCGATATCGCGGTGGCCGCGCACGGCAATGTTGTAATCGCCCGGATAATGCAGGCATGGGTTGCCCTGCTGGTCATAGGTGATGCGGACCGCGCTGGGCCCCTGTTCAATTGCTTTTATATACTCAGGCGGATAGTAGTGATTGTGAAAGTCGACGATGGGCATTCTCAGTTTCTGGCCTTTGCGGTGAGAAAGTATACGGGAACACCCAACAGAAGCAAACCGAGGCCGATGATGCTGTCCCGCGAATTCATCCTGATCTGGTTGATTGCGATGCCCGCCGAGGCTGCAATGAACAGCAGTGGGGCCACTGGAAAGGCGCGTCCCAGATAGATTGGCCGCCAGCCTTTGCGCCGCAGCACAAAGAGACCGACCGCGAGGAGCGCAAAAAACATCCACTCCGTGTATACAACGCGCGTGAACAGCTCCCGATAGCTGCTGGTCAGGACGAGCAGCGATGACCAGAACGCCTGCGCTGCAATGGCCAGATGCGGCGTTTTTCGTCGCGGGTCCAGAGCTCCCAGCCAACGAAAGGCCAGCCGGTCCTGCGCCATTGCGTAATAGACGCGAGGCCCGGCCAAGATAATGCCGTTCAGTGCTCCCAGAGCTGATATCACGACCAGCAGGGAGATTGCGCCTCCGGCCGCAGCTCCCAGAGCACGTTGCGTTGCCTCGCTGGCCACACGCGGAGAACCAGCCAGGACGTTTACCGGCATCACGTACAGGTACGCTCCATTGAGGAGCATGTAGCACACCGTCACCAGAACTGTGCCGGCCATGAGCGCGCGCGGCAGAGTTCGCCCGGCATTGCGTGTCTCGCCCGCGGCGTAGGTCACCATATGCCAGCCTCCGTACGCAAACAACCCCGCGCCAATCGCCAGAACATAATTACTAATTCCGGTTGCCCTGAGTGGCGCCGCCGTTTCTCCTGCAATGGCACGATGTGCCGGCCCTCCAAAAATGAACAGCACAAGAGCTAGTCCGGCTACGGCTGCCAGCTTGGCTGCAGTTAAGACCACCTGCACGGTACTGCCCAGCTTAACTCCCAGGTAGTTGATCATTGATAACAGGAGCAAGGCCGCAATCGCCACGGCCCTGACACCCCACTGGTTCAAGGGCACGAAATATCCCACATAGCGCGCCAGCACCACTGCGATGGCCGCGAGGATGCCTGAGTGCATGCTCCAGAACATGCCCCATCCCCAGAGAAATCCGAGCGCCGGTGAAAAGATTTCTTTCAGGAACACGTACACGCCGCCCGTGCTGGGGAAAACGGCAGCGAGTTCCGCACACACCAGCGCTCCGCAAATGGTGAGCACTCCCGCAACCAGCCACACCAGCAACACTCCCGCGCTGCTCGGGACAAGGCGCGTGATCTCCGACGGCTGAATGAAAATGGATGCGCCCAGAATGATGCCCACGACCATCGCACTTGCGTGGGCCAGGCTCATGGATTGTCGGAGATTTTGATTCATCCGGGAGCGCGGATTCTATCACGCAGTTCCCGCCCCCTTCAGATCCAGTTCAGGCGGAGCGTTAGCGATTTTTCTGCTTCGCCACTTTGGCGCCCTGTTTGCCCAGTGCCGTCCGTGTGGATTTGGGAAGACGTGCAATTGTCCGTTTCCGTTTCGCAGCAGCGGCAGCCTTTTTGATATTGTGACGCCCGGCCGCTTTCTGTCTTGCGGTTGCCATTTTTTCTCCTTAGTGCCGCTTAAAGAACTGTACGGCGCGCTCATGCTCTTTGGCTTTGGCCAGTGATGAGAAAGTACCCAGGTTGCGGCGCTTTCCGGTCCTGGCATTCTTCTTTCGCGAATACAGGCGGTATTCACCGGATTTCAATTTACGGATCATGGCTCTGACACCGTCCTGAATCCTGTAGATGATCGCCGTCCGCGAATTGCCGTCCAGGAGCTGGGCTGTCCGCATTCGAACGCTCGATCCCACAAACGCACAGTCCGGCTGGCGCCCGAAACGCTGAAACTCCCCTATATCTTCGGTTTCAAAACATTAAGCTGGTTGTGCAATTTGGCAGCTTTGTTGCTCAATCTCTCTCGTACTCTCTTGCGCGTCGGAGGCTTTATGGCCAAGGTAGAACGCATTCGCGAGGTCGTCACCGGATCGGTGGACCTGGACTACATGAAAAAGAAAGCTGAAGCGGGCTGGAAGCTGGTCGCCATGGAATGGCGGCGGGAGCTGCCTGGCGACGAAGAGCAGGAAGCTGTAATCGTGGAAGAGATCCCGTACGGTCTCCGTGTTGCCTCCGATTGCAGCCGCTTAGAGGAGGATCCGGACGAGAAAGGCGTCCTCATGCAGATGATGGAGCTGATCGTCCAGGACTACTCGGTCTCTCTGGTGGCTACCGAGCTCAACAAAGCCGGGCTGCGCACCCGCTCGGGCGGTTACTGGACAGCGGTTTCGGTGTTTAACATGCTGCCGCGCCTGATCGAAGTCGGCCCACGCATCTTTTCCAGCGATGAATGGGAGGCACGGCGCGACCGCCTGCTGAAGATGATTTAGATTCCGCTATACTGCCGCAATGGCGACTGATGGGCGGATCGTCTTCCTTTTTGACGTCGACAACACCCTGCTTGACAATGATCGCGTCACCTCCGATCTCAAGCGGCATCTCGAACAGCAGGTCGGTCATGAACGCCAGCAACGCTACTGGGATTTCTTCGAGCAATTACGCACGGAATTAGGCTACGCGGACTATCTGGGCGCCCTTCAGCGTTATCGCATCGAATACCCGCGCGATCCCGGCCTGCTCACCGTCTCGCATTTCCTGGTGAACTACCCGTTCGCCACACGGCTGTATCCCGATTCGCTCGACGCCGTGGAACACGTGAAGCAATGGGGAGAGGCCGTAATTCTGTCCGACGGCGACGTCGTGTTTCAGCCGCTGAAGGTAGAACGTTCAGGAATCTGGGAAACCGTCAATGGCAAGGTACTGATTTACATCCACAAGGAACAGGAGCTTGAGGATGTTGAGCGGCGCTTCCCCGCCGGTCACTATGTTCTGGTGGACGATAAGATTCGGATCCTGTCCGCAGTCAAGAAGATCTGGGGTAAGAAAGTGACAACTGTCTTCCCGCGGCAGGGGCATTATGCACTCGACCTGAAACTGGTCACCGGTTTTCCGCCCGCCGATATCACCATCGAGCGCATCGGCGAGTTGTGCGGAATGGAACTCTCCGCATTGCTGAAGTGAGAGGTTCCGCTCACCGGATGCTCGCAGGTTCTTCTGATTTTCGAACCGCGATTCCCTGAACTTCAAAGCGGGCGTCAAACAGCAGCTTGCCTGAGCCGAGGAACGCCCGGGCGGGGAATCCGTCACTAAAAAATCCGCGATAGATCTTGTTGAATGCGCCGAACAGGCTGACGTCAGAACAGAAAACCTGAACAAAAACGAGGTCATTCATCGTGAGCCCGGCTGTGATCAAGGTCTCGCGCAGCGACTCCAGAACCAGTGTTGCTTCAGCGGCCGCATCGGCGGGAGGCCGTCCTGTGGCGGGATCCAGACCGATATGGCCGCTGAGATAGAGCGTTTCGCCGGCCCACACGGCGTCACTGAAGGGCAGGTTGGCAGCTTCCGTACGCGGCAGGCGTATGCGCTTGAGTATCGTTCCTGTCAGCGCCAGAAGACATATGCTGTGCGTCCACAGATGACTATGCATCTCTGTCACCTCGTACTTGGCTAATGTTTTATTCTGATGGGCGGGCAAGCAGGCGTGGCCTGCGCGTTGATGCGGTCCCGAATGGTCACCCGCACCTGGACCAGCGCCTTTTTGTCCTCCAGGAGCTGAAAGCCCCAGTGCGCTCCGATGGCGAGTGAATAAATTTCAAAGGCAAACTGATCCGGGTTGATGGACAACTTCAGGTGCCTGGCCTTCTTCGCGCCTTCGACGGCACGCGCCAGAATGCCCAGCCACTCCCGCATGGCGGCGGCAATGGCGTCACGAACCGGTCCCTTGCGGCTGTCGAATTCAAATGAGGCGGCCGCAAAGAAACATCCTCCCTTGAAGACCTTTCCCTCGACATATTGCAGCCAGTTGTCGCACAGCTGCCACAGCCGGGGGACGCCCTGCGGGGCCTGCAGCGCGGGACGGATCACGCGGTCTGCGAAAATGGATCGGGCCGCATCCACTGTGGCCAGTTGCAGCTCTTCCTTGGAGCCGAAGTGGGCGAACAGTCCACTCTTGCTCATTTCCAGTTCTTCGGCCAGCCGGCCGATCGTAAGGCCTTCCAGCCCTTCCACCGAGGCGAGATCCACGGCGACACGCAGAATGCTTTCTCGCGTGCGCGCGCCTTTAGCCAGGCGTTCCGGTTCTGCGGCGGTTTTGGGCAAAGCAAGTCCACTCCGCGCTAGGTACAGAACAAATTTGCATCCGGCGCAGCTTTACTTTAATCGAAGTGTAAATAATAGCACGAACGTTCGTTTTTGTGTGTTACCATTTCCGGCGGTCAGAAGGTGTCCTGATGAAGAAACTGCTGAGCGCTTCGCTTCTAATCCTTTCAGTCCTGCTCCCATCCCATGCGCCCGCCGAAGATGTTCCGCTCCAGAGTTGTGACAAGCTGCCCGTCATCGAGGTGAGCATCTCCGGAATACATTTCCTGTTTCTCGTGGATACCGCCGCCACGTCCATGCTCAATCTGAAATCGTTTTCTCATGGTGATGATCGCAGGATTTCGGTCACTTCATGGGCGGGAACCACGGACACGCGGGCGCGCGAGATCACTCTGGGCGACTTCAGCATTGGCGAGCACCATCTCAAGTCCCTCAAATTGCCCGCCATCGACCTTTCGTCTATCGGTCATGCTTGTGGCCGCCGTATCGACGGGATTTTCGGCGTCGACCTGCTTTCCCGCCTGAACGCCAGACTTGATCTTCAAACCAACGCGCCGCATCTCTCGCTCGAAACTGCGAGCGGCGAGGCGCGGATCGGAGAATTGCATCAGCAGTTGCTCAGATGCGAGGCCGCCTTTAACCGGGCCGATGAAGCCGCGTTTGCGGAATGCTTCGCGCCCTCCGTCGTGGTGTTCACGGCTGCCGGCGATTACTACGGGCGCGAGGCCAGCATGGAATACTACCGTCGCCGGTATTTTCAGCACGATCCACCCGCGCATCTCGTGATCACGCCTCGTGGCCACCACGCCATCGGCGATGCCATCTGGGTGGAGTACGATTTACGCATCACGATGGGACAGCAGACACTCATTGCGCGGGGCACAGCGTTGTGCGAAAAAGCCGGCGGCCGCTGGCGCATCGTGCACATGAACCATTCCACACCGCCGCCTTCAGCACTCCAGGCCGGCAGGTCAGGATTTAACAATCAGTAGGCACCGTCTATATGACCGCCAAGAAATTCAAACAACGAATCCGCTTCTATCCGCCTTATCTTGGCGCAGGTGTTCGCGTGACGCATGTGTCGGACGATTTTCGCACCGTTAAGGTGGAAATGCCGTTGCGCTTTTACAACAAGAATTATGTCGGCACCCATTTTGGCGGATCGCTTTATGCCATGTGCGATCCGTTTTATATGCTCATGCTGATCAATATTCTGGGGCCGGATTACATCGTCTGGGACAAGGCAGCGACCATTCGTTTCAAAAAGCCGGGCCGAGGGCTTGTGAAAGCCACGTTTCACATCTCGGAAGAAAAAATCGCTCAGATTCGCGCCGCGGCCGACGCGCAGGGCAAAGTGGAACCAGAGTTTGAGGTGGCGGTCACGGATAAGGAAGGCAACGTGATCGCGGAGGTCACTAAGCTCCTGTACGTGCGCAGAAAGAAGGGTTTGGATAGAGACGCTGCATGCCGCGTCTCTACCGAACGGCCTGGGCCAGCCTCTCTTCCGCAAGTTGGTCCGCAGCTTGATAGCTCGGGATTCTCTCCCGTGTGACGATATCGAAAATACGCTGTATCGTTTCGTAGATGGCATCAATTTTGGCATTCGTCCGCGCCTCATCCCAGCCCAGCAACTCGCGGCAGGCCCCGTTGATCACGCCGCCTGCGTTAGCGGCGTAATCCGGAGCGTACAGAATGCCGTGCCCTTCCACGGCATCGCCATGGCGCGCCTCCAGCAACTGGTTATTTGCGCCTCCGGCAATTACCTGTGCACGGAATCGAGGAATTGTCTCATCGTTGATGATTCCGCCCAACGCGCACGGCGCCAGCACGTCTGAGCTGGTCGCAAGAATCTCACTCACGCCAATGGCCTTCGCCCCAAACTCCCGCGCAACCCGGTCCACTTTGGCCTGATCCACGTCTGCCACAAGCAGCTTCGCGCCCGCGCGCGCCAACTCGCCGGCCAGGTAATAACCGACGTGCCCGCATCCTTGAATCGCCACTGTTCTGCCGGCCAGGGTATCGCTGCCCCAGCGATGTTTTGCCGCGGCCTGGATCGCGCGAAAAACACCGCGTGCGGTTTTAGGCGACGGGTCGCCCGAACGGCCCTGCAGTCCGGCCACGTGGCTGGTTTCTTTCAACACCCATTCCATATCCGATGGGCTGGTGCCCACGTCTTCCGCGGTAATGTATCTGCCTCCCGCAGAGTCCACCAGACGGCCATGCGCCCGAAACAGCTTTTCGCGGTCAAAGTCTCCAACCGGTCGCAGAATGATCGACTTCCCTCCTCCGCACGGCAGCCCGGCCAGAGCGTTCTTGTAGGTCATGCCGCGCGACAGGCGAAGACCGTCGGTGATGGCCTCGTCCTCGCTTTTGTAGGTCCACAGCCGCGTTCCGCCGACGGCCGGGCCCAGGGCCGTGCTGTGGATGAAGACGATCCCGTGGTAACCGGCGGCTTCATCCGCACCGCTGATCACACTCTCATATCCGGGCACACTCAGATGCCGTATCTGCATGAGCGATTCCTTTCGGCTTGAGTTGGAATGGAGTACCTCTGAATGTACCAGAACAATCGCGCGGGGAAAAAGCTCTCGTTTACAATGCTCTGCTTATGTCCAAATCATACTTCCAGGCCGCCTGGCGGCTCAGCCTCGTTTTTTTCACTTGTTCCTTGTCGTTGGCTGCGGTTGCGCAGCAAGTCGATCCACAGCTATACAGCGGACTTCGCTGGCGCATGATCGGTCCGTTTCGCGGAGGCCGCAGCATCGCCGTGAGCGGAGTTGAGAGCCAGCCGAACGTCTATTATTTCGGCTCAGTCGGTGGTGGCGTGTGGAAGAGCACGAACGCCGGTGAAACCTGGGAGCCCGTTTTTGATGGTCAGCCCATCGCCTCGATTGGCGCGCTGGCTGTCGCTCAATCCGATCCCAACATCATCTACGTAGGAACGGGCGAAGCTGACTTTAGATCTGATTTGACTTACGGCAATGGCGTTTACAAATCCACTGATGCCGGCAAGACCTGGACCAACATCGGGCTGCGGGATTCGCGCCACATAGCCCGAATCGTGGTGGACCCGCACAATCCTCAACTGGTCTTAGTTGCCGCCATGGGCAGCGCCTATGGGCCCGGGCCGGAGCGGGGCGTATTTCGCTCAACCGACGGCGGCGCTACATGGCAGAAGGTGCTTTTCAAAGACGAGAACACCGGGGCGATCGATATCGCTCTCGACCCTGACGATTCGCAGACGGTTTACGCTGCTTTGGTCCATGATCAGCGTCCGCCCTGGAGCATCTACGCCCCAACCACCATAGGCGGCGCCATCTACAAATCCAGCGATGGCGGCGCAACCTGGAAACAAATCACCGGCGGCGGTCTGCCGACGAGCGATCTCGGCCGCATTGGGTTGGCAGTTACGCGCGGGACGAATGGACAGCGTGTCTACGCGCTGATCGACACGCCGGGAAACGATCGCGGCCTTTATCGATCAGACGACGCGGGCTCGACGTGGCGACGGATGGATTCTGATCCGCGCATCTCCGGGCGCGGTTGGTATTTCGGCGAAATTGACGTCGATCCGAAGAATCCCGACACCATCTACTCTTCAAATGTCTCCATCTATCGCTCCAGCGATGGAGGCAGGACTTTCACCGCCGTTAAGGGCGCGCCGGGTGGCGATGACTATCACACTCTCTGGATCAATCCCTCGAACCCGCGGATCATGATTTTTGGCAGTGATCAGGGCGTAGGCGTGTCGCTCGACGGCGGTAAAAGCTGGAGCAGTTGGTATAACCAGCCCACAGCTCAGATGTACCACGTGGTAGTGGACAATCAGTTCCCGTACCACGTCTATGGCGCGCAGCAGGATTCCGGCAGCGTGGATACAACGAGCCGCAGCAATGATGGTTCCATCACATTCCGCGACTGGCATCCGAGCGGCGCCGGCGAGAGCGGCTATATTGCTCCCGACCCCAAAGATCCCAATATCGTTTACGGCGGCAGCACGTTCGGTGAGCTGTTCCGTTACGACAAGCGGACTGGCGAGGAGCAGGTTATCTCGCCGGAAGCGGTGCGCAATTTCGGCGCCGATCCTACTCAGTCAAAACTTCGCTTCACCTGGACGTCACCGGTGGTTTTCTCGCCACAGGATTCCCACACGCTCTATTACGGTTCACAATTCGTTCTGAAGTCCGCCGATCAAGGCAATACGTGGCAGAAAATCAGTCCAGATTTGACTGGCACAGTGGCGAACTCGCCGACGGAAGGCCCGGCCACACCTGAGAATGCTATCCAGCGCGGACACGGCGTGGTGTACACGATTGCTCCTTCTCCGCTCGCCGCGGGCGAAATCTGGGCAGGCAGCGACACTGGTTTCATTCACCTGACGCGCGATGGCGGCAAGAGTTGGACAAATGTCACACCTCCCGGCCTGCCTGTGTGGAGCAAGATCAGCCTGCTCGATACTGGGCATTTCAGCGCCGGTACCGTTTACGCCGCCGTGGACCGCCATCGCATGAATGATCTGAGTCCGTGGATTTACCGTACTCATGATTTCGGTAAGACCTGGACGCGGATCAATTCCGGCATTCCCGCTGGCGCTTACGTCCGAGCCGTGCGGGAAGACCCAGTCCGTAAGGGGCTGCTCTTCGCCGGCACAGAGCTCGGCGTATTCTTCTCCATCGATGACGGCGACCACTGGCAGCCTTTGCAGCTCAACCTGCCGGTCAGTCCAGTGCATGATCTGGTCATCAAGAACGACGATCTTGTGATCGCGACGCACGGACGCTCATTCTGGATCCTTGATGACATCTCTCCATTGCGCGAATTGAACAACCAGATCGCCGCTGCTCCGGCGCATTTGTTCAAGCCGGCAACGGCCATGCGCATCCGTCCAAATACCAACCATGACACACCTCTTCCTCCGGAAGTCCCCGCAGGTGAAAACCCGCCCCCGGGAGCTGTCCTTTATTACTACTTGAAGTCAGCAACGCAAGCTGAAGTGAAGCTTGAGATTCTGGATGCGCGAGGCCAACTGGTTCGCGCCTATCGGAGCAATGACAAGGCGTGGGAGCCGCCCTTTGCGCCGCCGTTCCCGAATTACTGGTTTCAACCTTCTGAACAGATTTCCACACAGGCAGGAATGCATCGCCTGATCTGGGATTTACGGTACACGCAACCATCTTTGACCTCGCTACTAGCGCGTGGGGTGCAGTACAGCATGTCCACAGCGGCTGGTCAAAACACTGCTCACGAACCGCAGGGGCCTTACGCGCTTCCCGGCAACTATCAGGTTCGCCTCATGGTGGAGGGAAAAAGCTATTCTCAGCCGCTCAAGCTGGTGATGGATCCGCGCGTCACAGCCTCTCCTGCGGACCTGCAAAAGCAGTTTGCTCTGGAAATGCGCCTGTCCAATGCTCTCGGCGAAGCGGACCACGCAATTGCAGAGATCACGCAGCTTTACAAGACCAATCCACCGTCAGCGAAAGCGCAGCAGCTTTCGCAAATTCAGCCGCCTCCGCAGGCCCGGCCGACAACCAACACCAAGCCATCGCTGAGCTCCGTAGCGGGCAATCTCGGCCAATTGATAGTCGCTATCGATAGCGTTGATGCTGCTCCTACCATCACCCAAACCACAGCGGCAGAGGAGAATCTGCGGGAGATGAATGATCTGTTCCAAAAGTGGCAGGCGATCAAGGGTAAGTGATGCAGACGGCGGATGTCGTAATCGTCGGAGGAGGAATTGTGGGGTCCAGCATTGCCTGGCACCTCACCTCGACCGGCTGCAAGAACGTGCTAGTGATTGAGCGCGAATCCTCTCAGGGCAAAGGCTCCACGGGAAAGAGCATGGGCGGCGTGCGCGCCCAATTTTCCACGCCAATCAATATCGAAATGTCGCTCTACTCGATTCCCTTCTACGCGCGCTTTGACGAGACGCTCGGCTATCCCGCCGGTTACCGCCCTCAGGGCTATCTGTTTGTTGCCACAAAGCAATCGCATCTCGCCTATCTGCGCACAAACCTCGAAAAGCAACAAGCACTCGGGCTCGAGGCGGCGCGCATGGTTTCGGCTCCGGAAATCATGAAAATGCATCCGCAACTCCGTGGCGACGATATCCTCGGCGGCAGCTTCTGCTCGACCGATGGCTTCGTCGATCCCTACAGCGTAATGAACGGGTTTATGGCCAACGCCGTCGAGCGGGGAGCGACCATTTGGAAGAAGACGGAAGTTGCAGCGATTCATATTGATAGCCGTGGAGTTTCAGGTGTAACTACATCCCGTGGGGAGGTTTCCACCCGAACCGTGGTCAACGCAGCCGGCCCTTGGGCAGCCGAGGTGGCCAAAATGGCTGGGATCGATTTGCCCGTCCACCCTTTGCGGCGCATGTTGGTTCCTTCCGAGCCTTTTGACCAGTTTCCCCACTCTGCGCCGATGATTATTGACATGTCGAACGGCTTCCATTTCCGGCCCGAAGGACGCGGATTTCTGCTGGCATGGAACGATCCGGAAGAAATGAGCGACAAGCCGGAGTTCGAACCATCGTTCATTGAGAAAATTCTGATCTTAGCTGCCAATCGTGTGCCGATATTTGAGAATCTTCCTATAAACCCCAAGAAGGCGTGGGCGGGACTTTATGAAATGTCTCCCGACCATCACTGCATTTTGGGACCAGCTTCGGAAGTTCCTGGTTTCTTTTTGGCCAATGGCTTCAGCGGCCACGGCGTGATGCACGCTCCAGCCACAGGTAAGATATTGAGCGACTTGATCTTAGATGGAAAGACTCGCGTAGTACGCGATGTTTCATCGGTCAGCTATCAGCGTTTTGCCAGAGGCGCTCTGCTGCACGAAACGGCCGTTCTCTAAAAAAATTCACAGAAAAACATGCCCGACTATATTTCCTGGGAGCGGGCCCACTCTACTTACACAGAAGCAGGCTCATCCGTCGACTGCTATTAAGGGCCAGAGACCCGGAAGCTCTGGCCCTTAACTATTTTGGCCTAACCGTTCTGCTCTCTTTTGTGGCGACAACCAATTTCTAAGAAATTTTTAATCCCTGCCTATATTTTGTCTGATCTTTGTCTCTCTACTGCTACAGAAGCAGGCTCATCCGTCGACTGCTATCAAGGGCCAGGGACCCGGAAGCTCTGGCCCTTGAAACTTTTCTCCTCTTTTCCCGAAAAAAAATTTTCTCGCATATTTTGAAACGATTCGCCGTTTGCGTTCACTTCATAAACAGGATGAACGGAGAAGCGCCCGGCTGGCGGTGAATTGCCAAGGGGGTGTCACCGCCAGCTTGGACTTCGCTTTTCATTAACTCCTTTTGCCTCTTCAGAGAAAGACGGGGTGCGACCGATTTTTGTCGCGCCCTTATTTATGTCGCGAACCGGAAGGCCCCCATTTTGTGGAAAAATCGATTCCTCTGGCCTTGGAATCCCTGCAACTGCTGAGGCTCCCGCGCATCACTAAAATGAAAGCCTGAAACTGCAATTTGGTTTAGGCTTATTGGTCGAGGACAGTGCTGCCCTGCTGTCTCCTATTTCCCCAAAGGAGTCCCAAGCAAAATGGCTGGTTCGCTTACAGTGCCTCAGGTTGCGGAACAGAGCAAGCACATCAAGAACGCAGGTGACATCGACCAGCTCTCTATCAATACAATCCGCACTCTTGCCATGGATGCTGTGCAGCAGGCCAACTCCGGCCATCCTGGGACGCCAATGGCGTTGGCGCCTATTGCGTATGCGCTGTGGCAACGCGTCCTTCGCTATGATCCCGCTGATCCCATCTGGCCCAATCGCGACCGCTTCGTATTGTCCAATGGGCACGCGTCCATGCTGCTTTATGCGTTGTTGCATTTGACGGGAGTCAAAGCCGTCGATCCCAACTACGAAGTTGTAGGGCAGCCCGCCGTGAGTTTGGACGACATCAGGCATTTTCGCCAGCTTGACACTAAGACACCAGGACATCCCGAATACAGGCTGGTCTCGGGGGTGGAAACCACCACTGGTCCGCTCGGCCAAGGCGTCGCCAACAGCGTGGGCATGGCCATTTCAGAGCGCTGGCTGGCCTCGTACTTCAACAAACCAGGCTACGAACTCTTCAATTACAACGTTTATGCCGTCTGCGGTGACGGCGACATGATGGAGGGCGTTTCCAGCGAAGCTGCATCGCTCGCCGGACACCTCAAGCTCGCAAATCTTTGCTGGATCTACGACAACAACCACATCACGATTGAAGGCAAAACTTCTTTGGCCTTCAGTGAAGATATTGCCGCCCGCTTCATGGGCTACGGCTGGAACGTGACCAGGGTGGGGGATGCAAACGATCTGGGACTCTTCATGCGGGCTCTACAGTCATTTCACAACACCAGTGATCGCCCCACCTTCATCATCGTTGACAGCCACATCGCGTATGGGGCTCCGAATAAGCAGGATACGCGGGAAGCGCACGGCGAGCCGCTGGGCGAAGAAGAGATCCGGCTGGCGAAGCGTACCTACGGATGGCCGGAGGACGCCAAATTCCTGGTTCCAGACGGAGTGAAGGAGAACTTCGCCGATGGAATCGGCAAGCGCGGCCACGACCTGCGCATTGCCTGGGACCAGATGCTGGAGCGTTACACAAAAGAGCATCCCGTGCTGGCCGATCAGCTTTATCGCATGCAGCGCCGGCTTCTCCCGGAAGGCTGGGACAAAAACCTGCCGGTCTTCCCTGCTGATGCGAAGGGTCTGGCGACACGTGATTCTTCGGGCAAGGTTCTCAACGTGCTGGCGCAGAATGTTCCCTGGCTTATGGGCGGCTCGGCAGATCTTGCGCCCTCCACCAAAACCCTGCTAAAGGATGTTCCTGATTTTGAAGCCGGGCAGTACAACGGCAGAAACTTTCACTTCGGCATTCGTGAACATGCCATGTGTTCCATCCTGAACGGCATGTCGTTATCCAAGATCCGTCCTTACGGCGCCAGCTTCCTGATCTTCAGTGATTATTCCAAGCCTCCCATGCGCCTGGCCGCGATCATGGAAATTCCTGTGATCTATGTCTTCACGCATGATTCCATCGGCGTGGGCGAAGACGGCCCGACGCATCAGCCGGTGGAACAGCTTGCAGGGCTGAGGGCAATGCCGGGATTTATGGTGCTGCGTCCGGCAGACGCAAATGAAGTGACGGAAGCGTGGAAGATAATTATGCAGCTTCGTCACGAACCAGCCGCTTTGGTGCTGACACGGCAAGCGCTGCCGACGATCGACCGCACAAAGTATGCTCCGGCCTCTGGAGTGGCGAAAGGCGCTTACGTTATTGCGGAAGCGAAGGGCGGCAAGCCCGAGCTGATCCTCATGGCGACCGGCAGTGAGGTTTCGCTTTGCCTGTCAGCTTATGAACAGCTAACGGCCGAAGGCAGTAAAGTGCGCGTCGTCAGCATGCCCTCGTGGGAGTTGTTCGATAAGCAGCCGGCGGACTATCGCGACAGCGTGCTGCCGAAAGACGTGACACGCCGTATTTCAGTAGAACAGGCCTCCACTCTGGGGTGGGCCCGGTATGTGGGGTTTTATGGAAAGAGCATCGGCATGAAGACATTTGGAGCATCAGCGCCGCTCAAGGAACTCCAGAAAAAATTCGGCTTTACGCCTGAAGCCGTTGTTGCCGCGGCGCGGGAATTGCTGAAGAGTTGAACACCCAGGCGAAATTGCGGGAGAAAATGCGCATCACTGTTGCATCGGACCACGCCGGTTTTGAGTTGAAACAGGTGCTCGCTGATTTCTTACGCCAGAAGGGACATACGGTGACAGACGCGGGCACGAACAGTACTGCCCCGGTGGACTATCCTGATTTTGCTGAGGCACTTGCGCTCAGTATTTTGCACGGCGAGTCCGAGCGCGGAATCCTGATCTGCGGCAGCGGAGTGGGCGCATCCGTGGCCGCCAACAAAATCCCCGGCGTCCGCGCCGGTCTGTGCCACGACTCCTATTCAGCGCATCAGGGCGTGGAACATGATGACATCAACGTGCTGGTGCTCGGCGCACGCGTGATCGGTGACGAGTTGGCAAAGGATTTGTGCCTCGAGTTCCTGAATGCCCGCTTCACCGGTGAAGAGCGCCATAGCCGCCGTCTAAACAAGATTCGCAGCATTGAACAACGCTATTGTCCGCAACCAGCCCTCAAGGAGAACGAGTGATGAATCCGGTTTCCACAGTTGAAAAAGAGAATCAGGTCGGAACAGCAGCCAAGAACCCCCTATTACAGTTGAAAGCCGCTGGACAATCGATTTGGCTCGATTACATTCGACGCAATCTCATTACGAGTGGCGAATTGAAGCGGCTCATCGATAATGACGGTCTTTGCGGCATCACTTCCAATCCTTCCATCTTCGAAAAGGCAATTGCCGGCAGCACGGATTATGCGGAGATTCTCCAGGAGCTGCGCGCGAAAAATCTGAGCGCGGGAGAGATTTTCGAGCGCATCGCCATCCGCGATATCCAGGACGCCGCGGATATGCTGCGTCCCGTGTATCAAGCCACAAACCGGCGCGATGGTTATGTGAGCCTGGAGGTCTCGCCTACGCTGGCGCGGAATACGCAGGGCACCATTGAAGAGGCGCGGCGGCTGTGGAAGAGCGTGGGCCGGGAAAACATCATGATCAAGGTGCCGGGAACAGACGAGGGAGTTCCTGCAGTGCGCCAGCTTACGAGCGAAGGTGTGAACGTGAATATCACGCTGCTTTTCGCTCAGGAAGCATACGTGAAAGTGGCTGAAGCCTTTATGGCCGGATTGGAAGACCGCGTCAGCCGCGGCGAGGACATCAGCAAACTGGCCAGCGTTGCCAGTTTTTTCGTCAGCCGCATTGATACCCTGGTGGACGCGACGATTCAGAACATGCTGAAGACAGAAAGTGATCCGGAGAAAAAACAGTTGCTGAATTCCCTGCAAGGCAAGGTGGCCATAGCCAATGCTAAAGAAGCCTACGAGAAATACCAGAACATGATTGAGAGCGCTCGATGGAAGGCTCTTGCCGCGAAGGGATCGCAAACTCAGCGCCTGCTGTGGGCCAGCACCAGCACCAAGAATCCCGCATACCGTGACGTGCTCTATATCGAAGAACTGATCGGTCCTGACACGGTGAACACCATTCCTCCAGCAACCATGGACGCTTTCCGAGAGCATGGGCGCGTGGCACGGACCCTCGATGCCGAAATTGCCGCAGCGCACAAGATTATGGCGGATCTTGAAAAAGCCGGCATCTCTATTAAGCAAGTCACCAGCAAGATCCTGGACGATGGGATCAAGCTCTTCGATGAGGCCTTCGCCAAGCTGCTCTCGGTGGTGGAGGAAAAAAAAACTTCAGCGGTAACGGCCAAGCCTAAAATCGATTGCCAGTCCCTCGATTTTCCGCAGCAACTGCGGCAGGCCGTGGATGCCGCGATTAGCGATTGGAACAAGAACGAGAAAGTCAACCGACTGTGGAAGGGAGATACTTCTCTCTGGACTCGTGACTCTGAAGATAAATGGCTGGGCTGGCTTCGCATCGCGCAAGAACAGGCAAATGAGCTGGGACCTCTGGCGACCTTCGCTGAAGACGTACGCAAATCAGGGTTTACTCATGCCCTGCTCCTGGGGATGGGCGGCTCCAGCCTTTGTCCGGAAGTCCTGAAGATTACTTTTGGCAAGCAATCCGGCTATCCCGAACTTCATGTCCTCGATTCCACGGATCCTGCCCAGATCAAGGCAATCCAGCAGCAGATCGACATCCCCAAGACGCTCTTTATCGTGGCTAGCAAATCCGGCAGTACTCTTGAACCCAACATCTTCAAGCAATACTTTTTCGATCTCGCAGAAAACACTGTCGGTAAAGGAAACGCTGGAAAGCAATTTGTCGCTATCACTGATCCGGGCTCCAAAATGCAAAAGGTGGCCGAGAGCGATGGCTTCCGGCATACCTTCTTTGGCGACCCCAGCATTGGGGGACGTTACTCAGCTCTTTCCAACTTCGGCCTGGTCCCTGGCGCTGTCATGGGCCTTGATCTGCGGCGTTTCCTCAATTGCACCGAAGAGATGATACAGGCCTGCGCAGCAACGGTTCCGGCTGATCAGAATCCGGGAGTAGTTCTTGGAGCCGCGCTCGGCACGCTCGCCAACATGGGTAGAAACAAAGTCACGATTATCACTTCGCCTAAAATCTACGACCTTGGCGCGTGGCTGGAACAATTGCTGGCAGAAAGCACAGGCAAGCAAGGCAAGGGATTGATACCAGTAGACCGGGAGAAGCTTGGGCCTCCCGACGTGTACGGCAATGACCGGGTCTTCGTCTATCTGCGTCTACGCGGAGACGACAACAAAGCCCAGCAGCAACTGGACGCGCTGAAGCAAGCGGGCCAGCCGGTCATCACGATCGAAGTTGCCGATCTCTATGATCTGGGGCAGGAGTTCTTCCGCTGGGAAGTCGCGACCGCAGTCGCCGGATCTATTCTCGGAATCAACGCCTTTGATCAGCCCGATGTCGAAGCCAGCAAGGTTGCAACCCGCCAGCTCACCACGGAATACGAGCAGAAAGGCAAGCTGCCAGCCGAAACGCCCATTCTTGATCAGGACGGGATCAAAATTTTCACCGATGAACGCCATGCGCAGAAGTTGCGCCAGATCGGCGGGAGTCAACCTACCCTTTCGGGCTTACTCGGTGCGCATCTTAGCCAGCTCAATCCCGGCGATTACTTTGCGCTGCTTGGCTATATCCAGATGAATGTTGACCATGAAGAAAAGCTGCAAGCCATCCGGCACGCCATCCGCGATCACAAACACGTGGCCACGTGTCTCGGCTTTGGACCACGCTTCCTGCATTCCACCGGGCAGGCGTACAAAGGTGGTCCCAACATCGGAGTGTTTCTACAGGTCACGTGCGATGACGCGGCGGACATTCCTGTGCCCGGACAGAAATATACTTTTGGGGTGGTGAAAGCGGCACAGGCGCGCGGCGACTTCCAGGTACTGGCGGAGCGTGGACGGAGAGTTTTGCGCGTGCATTTACCTGCGGATGTGAACAGCGGGCTGGAAAAGCTGGCGCGCGCGATTGGTGAAGCTACGCTTTAGTTCCTTTGGTTTCGAGATTTCAGAAACGGCTTCGTGCCTGAGGAAAGCTATGCAACTAGGAATGGTAGGTCTTGGCCGGATGGGCGGCAATATGGTCCGGCGGCTCATGCGAGGCGGTCATCAGTGCGTTGTAACGGATCTCAGCCCGCAAGCGGTGGCCGAGTTTGCTAAAGAAGGCGCCACCGGCTCAACATCGTTGGATGACTTTGTCGCCAAGCTGACGAAACCTCGCGCTGCCTGGGTGATGGTTCCTGCAGGCAACGCAACCGAGCAGACGGTCAATGCTCTGGCCCAGCGCTTTGAAGCCGGTGACACAATCATCGATGGCGGAAATTCCTATTACAAGGACGACGTGCGCCGCTCGCAAAAACTAAAAGATCGCGGCATTCACTACCTCGATGTCGGCACCAGCGGCGGCGTGTGGGGCATCGAGCGCGGCTACTGCATGATGATCGGCGGACCGAAAGAAGCTTTCGATCGACTCGATCCCATCTTCCGTACTCTCGCTCCTGGCATGGGAGATATTTCGCGCACACCTGGCCGCGAGAAACTCGGCGGCAGCGCCGAACTGGGGTATCTGTACTGTGGTCCTTCCGGCGCGGGACACTTCGTCAAGATGGTGCATAACGGCATCGAATATGGATTAATGCAGGCGTATGCCGAGGGTTTTGACATTTTCCGCAATGCCAATTCGGAACAGCTTCCGAAGGAACATCGCTAC